>ENA-OQET01000192-OQET01000192.1-human-gut-metagenome-genome-assembly--contig:-NODE-192-length-33338-cov-3.919394_pt1 | contig 33338 bp, 34 predicted proteins | sample MGYA00242800_ERZ504645 | MGnify/ENA primary metagenome ERZ504645 (study PRJEB26092, sample SAMD00036308) | human gut metagenome | host: Homo sapiens | study: EMG produced TPA metagenomics assembly of... | reverse complement strand
GAAAATATTTTCACTGGAAAACTTTTCTGCGCAAATGACGGAGCACCATACTGGATGAAGCAACATTATATCAGAGGAAAAGAGGATGTTCGATGGGTGTGCAGCTATAAAATAAAAAATCGGAGCAGCTTCTTGCAATTCGTTCGGGCTGGCAGAATCAGAACTGAAAGAAGTAATCGCAGAATTAATAAATAAATCTTCTGAAAACATTGATAGCATTTTGGAGGAATATTTTGAAATTTTGCAGTCCTCGATCAAAAACATTCCAGACAATAAAAACGAAATCTCACGACTTGAAAAACAGATTGATCTGTTAAAACAAAAACGTGAAAAAATACTGGAATATAATCTGGATGGAAAAATATCTGATGATGAATTTATTTCAAGAAATAAAGAATACGTGAAGCAGATAAAGCAGATTGAGAGCCATATTCTAGAAATCCAAAATACCAAAAGTCCAGAGCCAGTAGAAAATACAATTAAGTGCTATTAAAGAACAGCTAGAAAAGTTCAAAGGCGTTACTCCACAAGATATCAACAGACAGATTGTTAATGAACTTTTTGAGAAAATTACCGTTGAACCGTTGGCGGTTACATGTGCAACACTAACATTTCAATTGAGGTCTGGAAGCCTTGAAAAATGGGGTTTCCCTTGCGCAGTTCTGACGATATGATTTTAACCATATAACCACCTACACTACCATTCTGTTTGGAAGTAAGGTTTCCGTTGTATCCGTCTGTAAGCGGCACACCCAGCTCATTTGCAACCTCAAATTTGAAACGATTTAATGCGCCCTTTGCTTCTGGTACAGCTGCTTTGTTAGAAGAAGTATTGTTTGACATAATCATTTTCCTCCTTGGTTAATTGTTGTTTTGTTTGATGTTACATTGCTAGTATGTACTCTGAAAATGAAAATACACTGGGAATAAATGGGGTGATCAAAAAAATGACAACAAAAAAATTATGCCGGATAGCAAAATGTTTTAACTTGACGCTACATTCTCAGTGTAGAAATTCTTATATTGGGAGCATATCTTATTACAAGAACAAAAAATTTGCATACACAAAAATAGAGATAGGAAACGGGACTTCGTACTTATAATATGAAATCTCCCTATCCTGAAGAATTTAACAGGCAGGCCATTGGACTTACTGCCAGCCTGCATTTTGCACCGACCCAGAAAGCAGCGGATGCACTGCTGAAAGAGGGTAAGGATCCAGAGCAGATTTTTGTCACAGGAAATACTGGAATTGATGCTTTGCACTATACGGTGCGAAATGATTTTTATCACCCGGAAACAGAATGGGCAAAAGGCAGCAGACTGATTGCTGTGACAGCACACAGAAGGGAAAATCTGGGAGAACCCATGCGTGATATGTTCCGGGCTATACGCAAGATCGTGGAGGAATTTACAGATGTGAAGGTTATTTATCCTGTACATTTGAATCCGCAGGTCAGGAAGATCGCAGATGAGGAATTTGGTGGATGCGAGAGAATACACCTGATCGAACCACTGGATGTGGTGGAATTCCATAACCTGATGAAAGCCAGTTATCTGATCATGACAGACAGCGGCGGAATTCAGGAAGAAGCTCCTGCACTGGGAAAACCAGTACTGGTCATACGGGATACAACAGAGCGTCCGGAAGGTGTGGAAGCAGGAACCTTAAAGCTTGTAGGCACGAAGATGGAGGATATTTACAGAGAATGCAGGCGGCTTCTTACAGAGCCGGAGACATACAGAAAAATGAGTGAGGCTAGAAACCCTTATGGTGATGGGACTGCAAGTATCAAAATCAGAAAAATCCTGGAGGATATAGATGCATAAGCATAAACAGAGCCAATGCAAAAGAAAAGTGAAACATCGAAAGAACGTGATGGGACTTATTATATTTTGCATAACTGTGTGCATTGTGTTTATGTTTGCTTATTATCAGAACCTGAGAAAAGAAATATCTGTCCGGCAGGAATGGCTGGAAACCGTCCTGACCAGAGAAAAAAAGTGGATCCTTGAGAATCAGGGCCCTGAAGGCGAAATCTATATGAATGGAAGTAAAGCCGGAGATGTTAATCCATACTTTGCATGTATGGCTGCACTGGGGCTTCTGGCAGAAACAAAGAATTGCCCCATGACTGAAACAGAGCAAAAAGCTGTTGGCAGGTATCTGGACTGGCATACTGGGGTTTTGCTGGAAACAGATGGAAAAATGGGAATCTACAGGAAAGAGGGTGGGGAACTTATTTATAAAGAAAAGGCTGATTCCGAAGACGGATATCTTGGTATGTACCTTTTTCTTATGGGAAAATATCTGGAAAAGACAGAAAGTACAGACCTGCCGGAATCCTGGAAAAATGGAATCAGCCTTGCATTAAAAAAGATTCAAAGCCTGATGCAGGATGGAATTACACAGGTTTCAGAAGAAAACACAACAGTTTATCTGATGGATAATCTGGAAGTATGGAAAGGCCTGTACGAATTGGAACTTGCAGGACTGGAAGATACGCAGGCGATCAGTGAAATTCGTAAAAAGATACAGAAACAGATAGAAAAGATATTCTGGGATGATGCGGATCAAAGATGGAGAATTATCGGAAACAGTGATCGGTATCATCAGACAGAATTTTATCCGGATGGTGTTGCTCAGATTTATCCGCTGATTTATGAATTTCCGGTAAAAGAGAAGAAAAAGCAAAAGGTATTATATGATCAGTTTACGGAAAGGTTTCAGTGGCAGAAACTGAATAAAAAAAGAACTGGCTTTTTGTGGGCAATGACAGGAATGGCTGCTGCGCAGATGAGGGATATCAATAACCTTGTGGAATTAGTAGGAAATTATGAAACAGAATATTGTAAGGAACGAAAATATCCGCTATATACAGGCGAAGCAGGATGGATATGCATGGAATGCGAGAAATTGTATGGATTATATGAAAGAAAAATAAAAACAGCATATTTGCAATATGCAGTTTGCGGATGTTGATGAAGCCCAAAGAACCCGAATCTGATTGCAATCAAGTAAAACGCCGGTTGTGTGAATTTCTGAAAAAACGTGAGGAAGAATTAAGCTCCACGCATGAAAACCTCCAGTTTATTGCCGTGAACCAGGAAGGATACTATTATTCCGATGAGGGTCTGCAGGGCGTGTGGTACAGATCTAAAGATCTGCAGGATGCGGATATCAAAAGCTTTCTGACATCGGACTGGATCACCAATGAAAACCAGATGGTATTTGCCAGAAAACTGCAGAGCCAGCTGGTGGTCGACGGCAGTATCATCACACACTTTATTCTGATCCGTTCGATGGAGGAGATGGCACCGTATTTCAGAAGCAGTGCATTCAGCAACCAGAGCACGACGTATGTGGTGGACAGCAACGGAACGAAGATGTTCGAGGATACCGCTGTCGAGGAGCTGAGGATTCTGGCAGTAATTCTGCTTCTGATCCTGGCATCGGTTCTCTTTGTGACGAAATTCCGGAACAGCAGCCACCCGCTGGCAAAGAAAATCCCGATTCTTGCGATGACAGCCAACGCATTTTCAGAAGATGTGCAGAATGCCTTCAATGCGGGCATGAACGCACACATAGTAAAACTGGTGGATATGAAGGTACTGATAAAAACAGTGTGGAATCTTCAGACGGGCGCCGGAGCGGCAGGAACTTTAAATTGAAAAAATCCGGCAGAGTGTTTATAATGGATGGGAAAAACAAAACAGAAAGGCAATGCCGTTATGCGTAAAATTACAGAATTAAAAGAAAAACAGGAGATTGCGCTTGGAATATTACTGTATCTGGATGAAGTCTGCCGGAAACATCACCTGATCTATTTTGCAGCAGATGGAACTCTGCTCGGGCTGATCCGGCATCAGGGGTTCATTCCGTGGGATGATGATGTGGATGTCTGGATGCCGAGAGCGGATTATGAAAAACTGGAACAGATTGTAAACAGCGAAACGGATACACCGTACCGCGTCATGAATTTTCATAATACAAAGGGTTTCACACTGGCATACGGAAAGCTGGTACACACCGGAACGAGTCTTGTGGAGCACGTGGCAGGAGCTGTGGATACCGGTCTTTTCGTCGACATTTTCCCGTTTGACGGACTGCCGGAAAAAGGATACACCGGAGTACGACCGTCACTGGAAAAAGCGCTGTTTCTGGAAAGCCAGCGGATGAATGCATTCCGCACCTACCGCCAGACCTTAAAAGGAAACAAAGGAAGCTTCGCAAAATGGTGCAAATGGGCGATCCGGAAATGCTATGGAAAAGAGCGGATTCTGCGCGAGATGGAAAAAGAGTGCAGAAAGTACCGCGCGGAGGACTCAAGTGGGTGCCTGCAGTGCGCGGTTACGCAAGTCGGACGCGATTCCCAAAACAGCGATCGAAGAGATCGTGCGCCTTCCGTTTGAAGGCCATCTGATCAATGCCCCGGCGGATACGAGACGTATCTCACACCTGTACGGCGATTACCATCAGCTTCCGCCGGAGGATCAGCGTCATCCTGCGCATGTGGGAGATGCCTACTGGCGTTAGAACAGAGAAAAAAGCAGATGAGAGGTAAGCAATGAGTAAAATACTGGTGCTGGGACGTACCATGGACATGGGCGGAACGGAAGTTGCCATGGCAGCGCTGCTGCAGAAACTGGTGGAGAAAAAAGAAGATGTAACGCTTCTTCTGGTCGAAAAAAGAGGCGTTCTGCTGGAGCGGATTCCGAAGGAGGTGGAAGTGCGCCAGATGATCTGGGACAAAAAGCCGCATCCGGCTTTGGAACGGATTGTGGGAAAACGGGAGACACCGGCAGAACGGTCTTTCTATGCCAGAGGAATGGGCGTATTTCTGATGCGCGTCGTGTATGGAAAGAAACGGTATGGAAAACTGTATGAACGGATTCTGGAGTGTGTGGAGCCGGAAACAAAACAATACGATCTTGTTTTCGACTTTTTCGGATTCGGTGCGTTCACAACCGCATTCGGAGCCAGAAAGACGAATGCGCGGAAAAAAGCGGTCTGGTTCCACGGAGAAAATCTCTGGTGGCTGTTCCGGACCAGGGACTTTATTCCGGAGTATGATAAAATTTACTGCGTTTCCGAGCCTGTCCGGAAACAGGTCATTGCCCGTTTTCCGGAACTCGCGGACCGGACAGAGGTTCTGCTGAATTTCATTGACATCAAACAGGTGCAGAGACGGAGTGAGGAGCCGCTTAGCGATCCGCAGTACACAGGAGAGCTGAAATTTCTGACGGTGGGAAGAGCTTCGGAAGAAAAAGGATATGATATTGCGGTGCAGATTACGGCGGAGCTGAAAAAAAGGGGACTTTGCTTCAAATGGTTCATCATCGGTGATGGAAGAGATCTGAACAAGCTGCGGACCATGGCAAAGGAATATCAGGTGGAGCAGGAAATTATTTTTCTCGGAATGCGCGAAAATCCTGCGCCGTACGTAAAATCCTGCGACCTGTATCTCCAGCCGTCCCGTCACGAAGGCTATCCGATTACGATTGTAGAGGCGAGAAGCCTGCAGAAGGTCATCATCGCTTCCGATATTCCGTCCATGCGCGAGCAGATCCGTGATGGGGAAAACGGATATCTCTGTCCGCTGGATGTGATGCAGTTTGCCGATAAAATCCAGAAAGTGCTGGCAGATCAGGAAGGACGCGATGCGGTCAGAAAGAAGCTGCGGGAGGAACCCATTGATTTTTCAGCGGGATATGCGCAGATAGAAGCGTTTGCAAAAAAATAAAAGAGAAACAGCAAGAAAAACGCCAGAACCGGCGATAGATATTTCCGGTTCCGGCGTTTCTTTAGTCCTGGCGTCCCTGCTTGCTCTGCTGCTTGTTTTCATACATATATTTATCTTCTTTGTCAAACAGCGTGCGGAGCGTACATTCGTTGTAATCGGTGGAAAGTGCCCAGCCGTGGGAATAGCTGATGCGGAACTGGGTTCCGTAGCCGTTGAACTGTTCGACTTCGTTCTGAAGCTCTGTGAGGATTTCTGTGATGCTTTCGCGGGTTGCATCATAGATGACCGCCATAAATTCATCGCCGCTGTATCTTCCTACGAAATGCTTCGCGGGAATCGAGTTTCGCAGCAGCCGGGCAAAGTTCAGAATCAGCTGGTCGCCGATGGAGTGGCCGAGGCTGTCGTTGACGCGTTTCAGGTTGTTCATGTCAAAGACGATACAGGCGGTAGGAGTTTTGATGAATTCCACATTGTGGAACAGCTCTTCGCACTTGCTCTTGTTCGGCAGTCCCGTGTGAAGGTCGATGTAGGCTTTCTGTTCCAGCTGGCGGTTGGCACGGGAAACTTTGACTGCGGCAACCGTTTCATCTGCCATCTGGAAATACGTCTCGCTCATGTCTACCAGATCCGCCGTTCCGTTTTCTCCGGATCTGACCTTCTGAATTTCATTTTTCAGTTTATCCCAGTAGGCAATCTGGACATCCAGTTTTTTCTGATAATCCTTGTCGGAAAGACTCACGAGATCGTAGTGGCCGTCCTCGTATTTCAGTCCGCTTAAGATATCGTCCAGGTAAGGTCTATCTCAAATCCGGAAAGATCCCAGACTTCAATACTCTTTTTTCCCTTCCTGAAGCTCCTTTTTCTCCCCTCGTCCCGCTGAAACATGCTTTCCGCATCCTGAAACAGAAGCCTTCTTTCATCTTTCAGACGGATTACCGTTTCTAAACCGCATTCCTTCAAAGTATTGATAAACGGGGCATTCAGGTACAGTGCATCTGCCACAATCACATCTGCGAAATGACCATGCCTTTTCTTTAAATGCCGGATGAGCCTTTTCGCTCCTGTCAGTTCCCCTTCATCTTTTTCTGAACCATCTCTGGGTTTCAGCATTTCCTGCCCAAAGATCACATGCGGCGATTTTCCTACCGTCATACATACCACACTTCGATGAAAGTATTCTGTCTTCCCCGTCCCGTTCTTCCGGCTCAGGCAGTCTGGACAGGACTTTTTTGTACTGCTGAATAATTCCACCCCATCAATACCTGCCGCAACATATCCGCCTATGGTTCCTTCCCGAAATACGCGGTTGCGTTTCAGAACATCAATCGTCTGCGCGTGAATTTTCTCGATTTCTTTTGGATCAATCCGGGAAAGAAGATCCCTGACTGCATCAACTTTTGGGATTTTTCCACGGATACAGTTTTTCAGTCGTTTCTCCATGCTTTCCGGCGCTGAAAAAATGGTGTGAAAACTTTCATACTGAAGCATCAGGAAAATCAGCACTGGCATAACGATATTAAACAACGGGATGGATTTTCTTTTTCTTTCATCGGATAAACCCTTGATTTTTTGTGGAATTTTGTATACACTTTTCATATAAGTTAGCAGTTTCTTCAATGCTAATTTTTCATTAAGGACACCTTCTTTCGTATGTTTGTGGGGTAACATAATTATACAATAAAAGGTGTCCTTTTTGAGTGTTTATCCGGACTGCGGCACAGATGGCCCGGGCATTTGGTGCTAATTTTACAGCACTGTATGTGCAGACCGCGGAACCGGCAGAGAAAACGCCGGAGGATCAGGCAAGGCTGCAGAAGCATATCCGCCTGGCAGGACAGAGCGGGGCGGAGATTGTAACGACGCACAGCGAGGACATTGCCCTGCAGATTGCAGAATATGCGAGAATTTCCGAAGTAACGCGGATTGTCATTGGAAAAAGCATGATGGATCAGGGATTTTTTCGAAAGAGAAGGGGATGGACCGAACGGCTGACCGATCTGGTGCCGGATTTGGAAATCCATATCATTCCGGATTCCAATATCATTACCATATATCTGGTCGGCGTTATGATGACGTCCATTCTGACCAGCGGTTATACCTGCAGCGTAATCAGTTCTGTGATCAGTGTAGTGCTGTTTAACTACTTCCTGACAGAACCTTCTTTTCAATACCAGCCAGCTTCTGCAGAAGGCAGAGGATGCGTCGGAGATTTTTGATATTACAGCGACAAAGCTTGTAAAACTGCTGGGAAGGGATCTGACGGCCGCACCGGCAGGGGCACAGGAGAGCAGAATTGTCCGCGGAACACTTTACAGCGCGCAGACAGGAGGAAAGACGGAAAAAATCTTTGACCCAAGGGAACAGGAAATCATTCAGTGGGTTCTCGACAGCCAGAAAAGAGGAGAAAAATATCTGGATCGCGGTGGAGGACAACGGCCCCGGGATTCCAAAAGAGTCCAGAGAGCATGTGTTTGAGATGTTCTATTCCGGGAAAAATAAAGTAAGCGACAGCCGCAGAAGCCTTGGCCTTGGACTGGCACTCTGCCGTTCGATTGTAAATGCGCACGGCGGGGAGATAGCACTTTATGACTGCGATCCACAGGGCTGCTGCTTTCGGTTTACCCTGCCGCTCAGTGAGGTGAATTTGAATGAATAAGACATTAATTCTGGTTGTGGAAGATGATACGCCGGTTCACAACCTGATTACTACGACGTTAAAAACACACGATTATAAGTATATTTCTGCAAAGAACGGTGCGGGTGCCATTATGGAGGCATCCACACATAATCCCGACATTGTTCTGCTCGACCTTGGCCTGCCGGATATTGATGGCGTAGAGGTGATTGAAAAGATTCGAAGCTGGTCGAATATGCCGATTATCGTAATCAGTGCAAGAAGTGAGGACAGCGATAAAATCGAGGCATTGGACGCAGGAGCGGATGATTATCTGACGAAACCGTTTTCTGTGGAGGAACTGCTGGCCCGCCTTCGAGTCACACAGCGCCGTCTGTCCCAGATGCAGGCAGAAAATGGAGTCCAGTCGGCTGTCTTTGAAAATGGCGCACTGCGGATCGAGTACGCAGCGGGGTGCGCATATCTTGACGGAGAGGAACTTCATCTGACCCCAATCGAATACAAGCTGCTCTGCCTGCTGTCGCAGAATGCAGGGAAGGTGCTGACGCATACGTTTATCACACAGAAAATCTGGGGAAGCAGCTGGGAGAATGATATCGCTTCCCTCCGTGTTTTCATGGCGACGCTTCGGAAAAAGCTGGAAAAGAACGGAGAGCAGACGCAGTATATCCAGACGCATATCGGGGTTGGCTACCGGATGCTGAAGGTAGAGTAAAAGAAGAAAAAATTTGACTTTACAGGCCTAAAATGATAGCATAAAGGACAGAGAACGCAGTTTTGGGAGGACGAAAAAACGGATGATGAAAAACCTCGAAGTACTGGAGGAAATAAAAAACAGGGAAAAAACCTGATTGGGACAAAACGGGATGAATTTGTAAAGCAGAATCTTTTATCGGATGAGTTTATTGAGATGATGCAGAAGAACAAAAAGCCGTTCGATCTTCTGATGTCGTATTATCAGTGCGCCATTATGGAAATCGAGACAAAGTTCCGGGTGCTGAATCAGGAATACTCGCTTTCCTATGACCAGAACCCGATCGAAGGAATCAAAACAAGGGTCAAATCGTATGAGAGCATTATGCGGAAAATCCGCGTGAAAGACATCCCGGTCACACTGGAGTCTATCGAGAAAAATATCCGCGATATCGCCGGTGTGCGCGTGATCTGTTCTTTTCCAAACGATATTTATAAGCTGGCAGACAGTTTTCTGAAACAGGATGACATTACGCTGATTGAGCGGAAGGACTATATTCAGCATCCGAAGGAGAGCGGCTACCGCAGTCTTCATCTGATCGTTCAGGTGCCGATCTTTTTACAGGATACAAAGAAACTGGTCTACGTGGAAGTACAGTTCCGTACGATCGCGATGGATTTCTGGGCGAGTCTGGAGCACAAGATGCGCTACAAGAAAAATATTCCCGAAAATCATGTCAAATATCTGCAGGATGAACTCTACGACTGCGCAAGACAGAGCGCGGAGCTGGATAACCGTATGCAGAATATCCGGAATCTGATTGCAGAGGAAGCAGAAGAGGAAGACCACTGCACTTTGTAACGCTGCCGATGCGATGACGGATTTGAAACAAGGAGGATGCAAAATGAAACAGTGTATGGATGCAGATAATCTTCACCGCCGTCTGAAAAAGATCATCGGTCAAGTGCAGGCGATCGACCGTATGGGTGGATGAGGATGTGCCGTGCGAGGATATCCTGGCGCAGATCAATGCGGCAAAATCGGCACTTCATAAAGTAGGACAAGTTGTCCTCGAGGGCCATATCCAGCACTGCGTGCGCGACGGCATCGAGCACGGAGATGCGGATCAGACGATTGCACAGTTTACGAAGGCTGTGAAGCGGTTTGCAAATATGAAATAAAAATAAGAAGATAAGATGAAAAGAGAACTTCCGGCAGGAGCAGAAAAAAGATGCTTCGTCGGAAGTTCTTTTTGTTTTTCTGATTTTGAAAAACTCCTCTTGACAACCAATACCCCTATAGGTATACAAGGAGGAAATAGTGTGAAAAAGTTAGAGGAGTTTCTCGAGTGGGGAGGAACGAAGAAGGACATCACGCTGGCATGCGCCGACAAGAGCAAAAAGCTTTTCGTCTTCCTGGTGTAAATCGATCATGGTAAAAATCCTCCCAAAAACAAAATAGAAATAAGTCGTTGTAGCCTGTTTCTATCGTATCGGATTTTGCAGAAAAGACAAGTGCGTACCTGAAAGTGACATGGTTTCCAAAAGATACTAATGGACTTCGAAATTAAAGAATCAGCTCCTGTTCCCGGAACAGTGCGTCGACCGCCTCTTCATACTCGGCAAGCCGGTTCGCCTTTTTGATCTTTTTCAGATATTTCTGCGGATTGGTAAACGACATTCCAAGATAAATCCACAGTGCTTTTAATTTGAACAGCACATTTTTATCCCCGGAAATCACACGCGCATAACCGGCGCAGAGATCCTCACAGAACGCGTGCAGCAGCTCTTTATCGGGAGCAGAGGCTTCGCCGCCTGCCGGATCTGCACTGCGCAGCATCCCAATCAGCCACGGATTCTGCAGTACCCCGCGTCCGAGCATCACCTTCTCCGTGTCCGGAAACTCACGGCAGAGATTCTGAAAATCATCGGGTGAGAAAATGTCACCGTTGTAGCAGAGCGAGCAGTGGCTCGTCTCATACGCTGTCCGGTAGCATTCCATGCGCGGTGTGTATTTGTAAAAATCCTTCTGAATCCGCGGATGAATGATCAGTTCCTCGAGCGGATATTTGTCGTAAACCGTAAGCAGATCCTCCCACTCGTCGGTATCCGTTGTGCCAAGCCGCGTTTTGATCGAGATGCGGCAGTCACACGACGAAAAAATCTCATCGAGAAACGCGTCGAGCGTATTCGGCCACGCGAGCAGCCCGGAGCCGCGCCGCTTGGCGACAACCGTGCCGGACGGGCATCCGAGGTTCAGATTGACGGTATCGTAACCGTACTCCCTCAGCTCCTTTGTCAGGGACAGAAAATCCTCCGCCTGATTAGTGAGAATCTGCGGAATCACCGTCATCCCTTCGTTGTGCTCCGGGAGAATATCGTTCCGTTCGCGGGGACTCATTTTTTTATTTGTAATAAACGGCGTGAAATAACTGGTCCGCCGCCGGAAAATATTTGTGGTAAGCATTCCGGTACACATACCCGGTCAGCCCTTCCATCGGGGCGAGATAAAACTGCATGATGATAAAATCCTTTCGAAAAATAGTCAGGGAACTGCAGAAAATGACTGCATTTCCCAATATCCAAAAGTGTACCACAAAACCATGGAAAACGACAGAAAAAGTTCCTACAGAAAGTGCAGTCAGACACCGAGAAGCACGGAAATACAAAATATACTAAAATAGTGGGAAAAATAGAGAAAAAATGCAGAAAAGGTCTTGACTTTAAAATGTACTTGAATGATACACTGATTCCAGAAGGAAACATAAGGGAGGAATTTCAAGATGGAAAAAGTAAAAAAGTAACCCTTTCCGGCATGCTCTTTGCGATCGGCCTGATCCTGCCGTTCTTCATCGGCCAGATCCCGGCAGTTGGAAAAATGCTCCTGCCGATGCACATCCCGGTGCTCTATCCTAATGCAATTGCCATGGCATTTGAGATGGGCACCTACGGACTCGTCGCCGGATGGCTTTACAGCCACGCAAAATGGCAGCGGACGAAAGAACGGTACGAGGAGCCGGGCGGAAATGTCGATTACAAGCGGTTCGAACAGGAAGTCCTTGTGCCGCTCAAAAAGGGCGAAACGGTGTTCTACCGCCCCTATTATCCGCCGAAATGGAGCTTCCTTGAGACAGCAGAAATCGCGCCGTGCCGCGTCAATATCGTGGAGGGAACGTACTCCTGCCATGAACGGCTGGAAGCATACTACGATCTGAAGGTCTTCCTCACGATCGATCCGGTCGAGCAGATCCAGAGAATTGAAAAGCGGAACGGGAGTGAAAAGGCGGTGGAATTTCAGAAGAAATGGATTCCGCTCGAGGAGCTGTATTTTGAAAAATGCCGCACCAGAAGCCGGTGCGACGTCTGTTTTACAATATGTGATGAGATGTAGAAAAAATCCGATACAGAATCTTTTTTGAGGGGTCCTCAAAGATTTCTGTACCGGATTTTTCTAATTCTGCATATGGATCTGCTCGCCCGTCACTGGCGCAAAGCAGCGAAGCGTTTCGCCATCGAGATTCTCGCGGTGCATATCAACCGCAGAAATCTGATGATTGTCATACGTCGTATAATAGTAAATTCCCTGCGTCGCATTGCAGCAGGAAGTATAGAGCGTGATCTCATACTTTCCGTCCGCCACCTCACAGCATCCTCTCTGCTGGTCAACAGAATTTTAAAATATGGAAAAACTGGGCTGACAACTTTCCGTTTCGCTGTTTCCCGAGATCGAGTTCTGCTTTACAAACGCCACGCGTGCAAAGCGGGAAGCAGAAGAGAGGTCGCCCGGCAGTCCAAGACCGCCCATGCCACGGCTGTACGTAGAAAGATCGAGCTGGTTGGAAAATGTGTTGGCCGGCTGTTTCGGTGACAGATGCAGGTAATTGTTCAGTGAGAACATCTGCATTGGAAACGGCGGATTGTTTGTCAGAACGCCGACCGGATTGTCGTAGACATGCAGACCGTCCGCCGTGGATTCCACGGTGATGGCACCCGATGCATCTGCGATGATCCAGTGAAGCTGTGCGAGCGGAAGATTCTTTTTAAAAGGTGTGCTGATGAGATTGATACGGGAGAGGGATTCTTTTGCTTCCGCAAGCGAAGCACATGTACCGAGAATCCACGGGATCAGCTCGAACTGCGCGATATTGTCTTTCTCCGGTTTCGGATCGAAATAAACGGCATTTCCTACAAAATTAAGGCCGGCGATACCAAGCCCTTTTTCATTGAACGCCTCATAATAGAGCGGGTAATCATCCATCACACACGCCATGCCGATCATTGCATAGTGATGGGAAAGGGACGGCATATGAAGAAAGGAAAACGGGTAATTGCGAGGTGTAACGGTGATCTGGTCGCCATAGGAAAATTCATAATCGAGTGTGCGGCCCATATAAAAGTCGCGTGTTTGATAGGTTGCTGCTGTACACATAGAAAAACTCCTTTCAATGGATGATTTGTCATTGCTGTAAGGTATCATAGCACAGAAGCGGAGGAATGAACAGGAGAAAAATATGAAAAAAGTATAAAAAAGGATCCTGCCAGACCGAACCCTTCGAGTGTAAACAAAACCCTGCTTTTGCAGGGTTTTGCTATGGGCGTTTTAAGGGATGACTTTTCAAATACGCTATGGGTCTCTGACCGGTGCATGTTTCAAAACAGCAGATCAGCCATAAATTCTGTCATTTGAAAGGATGCTGCAGGAAGAGGTGGAATTACGCAAGATGCTTCCGGAAGTGTTCTATGACAGCAACGGATTCTGCACTGACAGGTTTCGGAACAGCGGACGGTTTTGCAAGAAAATAGCCCTGCAGGAGATCAACATCCAGTTCCAGTACCTTCAAAAGTTCAGCTGGAGTTTCCAGACCCTCGGCAATGATTTTCATGCCTCTTTGATGTGCATAGGAAACAATATTTTCTACGATCTGCTGCTTGTCCGGATCGGAGTCGATATCGCGGATGATGGAAAGATCCAGCTTGATATACGCCGGTGCAAGCTCCAGAAGCGTTTTTTCATTGCTGTAGCCGCTGCCGTAGTCATCCAGGGCAAATACACCGGAAAATCCCGGCATCTCACGTTTTTTCAACAGAGCTGTAAGATCCTGTGAATCCTCCTCTGTGATCTCGATGACAATCCGATCCTGAAGAAAGCTGTATTGTTCGACGTAAGCCACTGACTCATCGTGATTCATGTATTGGCTTGCAATCGAATTGACAAAGAGAAGCTCATCACCGCGTATCTGATGGGTGGAGAGGAATGTGGCATAGGATTTTGCAGAGAGAAACATAGTCAGACGTTCTATTTCATGCAGGCACTCTTCCTCGTGAGCCAGCTGCAGGATCTGATCCGGACGAGTAAGTGCCGGGAGATTTCCGCGCATCAGCGCCTCGTAGGCGTAGATACTGCCGTCCGCAGCGGAAACAATTGGCTGGAAGTAATACGTAAACAGCTCTTCATTCAACATTTTATGGAACAGGCGGCGCATCTCGGTTTCCTTTGCGTTTTTTGTAAAAAGCTCCAGATCGAATTCGGTAATGTACCCTTTTTCTGCTTTCTTTACCTGGTACATTGCGAAATCCGCATATTTTTTCAGCGTAGACAGATCTGTACTGTTTTCCGGATACCAGGAAACTCCGCCGGAAAGGCGAAGGGGCAGTTTACGACCACTTGGCAGCTCCAGGGCTGTATTTGAAACCGCAAGGGAAAGATTCTGCAGAAGTGCTCGAATTTCTTCCTGCGATTGGTAGCCGTAGAACAGAAGATTAAATTCATCGCCGGAAATACGGGCACAGAGCGTTTTAGCCGGCACAGAGGAGATAAAACACTGTCCTGCCTGCCGGATATAGGCATCGCCCCAGTCGTGGCCGAAGGTGTCGTTGGTGCGTTTTAGATTGTCAAGGTCGATCATCAGAAGGGCAGCGTGACCGAGAACTTCCGAATGCTCAAAAAGAGCTTCACTTTCCCGCTGAAACGCGCGTCGATTGTAGAGACCGGTCAATGCATCGTAATCACGCTCGTGCTCTATGCGCTGCCGTTCCAGCATAACGGAGGTAAAATCTTCGACAAGTCCGATCTGCGCATAGCCCTCGCGGGAGGTCTCCATACGGATGTAGCGGATTGTTCCGTCAGAAAATGAAATTTCATACACCTTAGAATGCCCGACCCATACGGTATGAGAATGTGTCTGGTCAAATTCACGCAGCATCTGCTGGAAATACCGGGTGGAAAGCCCGGAGACATCTTCAGATGGAAGGTTGAGCAGGGGAAAAAAGTTCTTTGTGACATAGACCGTGTTGAGATCAAAACGCATCTCATAGCCACCCAGTTCAATACTTGCCATTTCCATGATACGCAGGAATTTTGTGGAGGTTGTCAGAATAATGTGGATACTGCCGTCATCGGAAAAGTCACCTTCTTCCAGGTAATTGGGAAGATAGGCAGCCTTTTCTTTCTCTGTAAGATAAGGGGAAAGATCAACGACCTGTCCCATCTGCTCAAGCGTATAGGCGGTATCGGCGTAGGCGGAAAAAATATTTGGCATGGCAAGGGCACCAACCCTTCCTTTGGCGGCATCGAGAACATTTTTTTCCAGGTCATTGATGCTGCCCTGACTGGAGGCTCGACCGTAATATGCTCTTTTTTTTCGATCGTTGTATTGAATTCCTCAACAAGACGTTCAAAGGAAGCTAACTGATCTCCGTTGTAATACGTCCATACGGTCAGCGTAACGGGTTTGTCGGAGGCGCGGCATCCGCCAAGAAGCGATACAGCGAGAACAGAACTCAAAAGAAAGGTTGTGACTTGATTTGAAAGAATTATAACATAAAGGAACAGGAGCCGCAATCGAAATTAAGCCGTGGAACAGAAAAGTTGTTACAGTTCACTGGTTCCCAGCGAACCGTAACATTCGCAGCCCTCATTTAAAGTTTTGCTTCGCAAAAGGAGGGCTGCTCACGCCTGAATCACTTTCTTACGCAGCGAAACAGCAAGTGTTTCACTGCTGAGTGAACAGTAACGAAAAGTTACCTGTTGTTTGCCGGGTACCGGTGAAGTGTAATGCAGCAGGAAAGAATCCGGTAAAGGAAAAAAGCTCCGCCGGAAAAAAAGGTGGTATTTCCGGTGGAGCTCTGTGAAAAAAGTGATCAGAATTTTACTGATGATAATAAGAGAGGAAGTCGGTGATCTTTTCAACCGCATCCTTTAAAACTTCAATTCGCGGCAGGTAAACAACGCGGAAGTGATCCGGCTGTCCCCAGTTGAAGCCGCCGCCGTGGATGATGAGTATCTTCTTCTCACGAAGCAGATCAAGTGCAAACTGTTCATCGTTTGTGATATTGAACTTTTTCGTGTCAATTTTCGGGAACATATAGAACGCAGCTTTTGGTTTGACTGCGGTGATACCCGGAATATCGCAGAATGCCTTGTAAACGTATTCGCGCTGCTCGTAAATCCGTCCGCCCGGAACGATGTAGTCGTTGACACTCTGGTGGCCGCCAAGAGCGGTCTGGACAACGGACTGTGCCGGAACATTGGAGCAGAGACGCATGTTGGAGAGCATTTTGAGCCCTTCAATATAGTCCTTTGCGATAGCTTTATTTCCACTTAAGATCATCCAGCCGATACGGAAGCCTGCGATCATGTGCGATTTGGAAAGACCACTGAAGGTGACACAGAACAGATCCGGTGCGAGGGATGCAATAGAAACATGCTCGAGACCGTCCATGACGAGCCGGTCATAAATTTCATCGGAAAAGATGATCAGCTGATGTTCTCTGGCAAGCTCGACAATCTGCTGCAGTACCTCTTTCGGATAGAGTGCACCGGTCGGGTTATTCGGATTGATGATAACAATCGCTTTTGTGCGGTCGGTGATCTTCTTTCGCATATCATCGATGTCCGGATACCATTCGGACTGTTCGTCGCAGATGTAGTGGACGGCTTTTCCGCCGGCCAGCGTTGCGCAGGCAGTCCAGAGAGGGTAATCCGGGGATGGGATGAGGATTTCATCCCCGTCATCCAGAAGAGCGGACATACAGAGGTTGATCAGCTCACTGACGCCGTTTCCTGTATAAATATCATCAATAGAAACATTTGGCAGTTTCTTTAACTGTGCGTATTGCATGATTGCTTTTCTTGCGGAGAAAAGTCCCTGGGAAGGAGAGTAGCCTTCACAGTCGGTAAGCTGATGACTCATGTCGTAGATGACCTCATCCGGGGTACGGAAACCAAAAGGAGCCGGATTTCCAATGTTCAGCTTCAGAACCTGCGTGCCGCACGCTTCCATGCGGTTGGCTTCTTCTACGACAGGTCCGCGGACATCATATAAGACATTGTCGAGTTTTGATGATTTTTTAAATTCTCGCATAGGGGAACCTCCTGTTTTTTTCTGGGAAAGAGAAGCAGCAGATGGATCAGAACAAGATTCTGTCGAATCAGAAACCGTATCTGCCGTATAGTTTACTGTGGAATCTTTTGCAAGCAGCCAGTCGGGATCGACCTGGAGCACATCGGCCAGAAAGTGAAGAATGTCGGAGCGCGGAACCGTTTTTCCGCTGACATACTGGCTGACATGGCTTTTTCCAAGCTTCACACCGCGCCGCTGGGCCGCTCGGATCAAATCGACCTGCTTGAACTGTTTCGCCTGCATGGCCAGTTTCAGACGGTCGGAAAAGGTTTCATTTGTCATAGAAAATCTCCTTAAGATAGAATACAAAATAAAAAAAAGTTCAAAACTGTGCTTATTGTAGCATGGACAAGAAAAAAGTTCAATAGAAAAACTGAAAATTGTAAAAATGTTGAAAAGTTCAAAATTAAAGCGAAACAAGTTCAATTATAATATTGTCTATTCTGTACAGGTAAAGCGTTAAACCTTGCGCATTTTGCAAATTGACAAACGATGAGATTTCGGTAGAATAAAAAAATAGGATGTTATGCGTTTCTGTTGGGATCCGCCAACAGAAACGAGAGTACATTGGGAGAAAAAGGGAGGAAAATGTATGGGGGAAGGTCATAAAAAATTGAATATTTCCGACTGTATGGGACTTGCGATCGGACAGATCATCGGTTCAGGCATCATGGTATTGACAGGAATCGTCATCGGTCTGACAGGACACGGCATTGCCGCAGCGTTTATTTTAGGTGCCGTGCTTGCCATTATCACCTGTGTACCGTTCATCATCCTGACGTCCGCAATCCCGTCATCAGGCGCCGGCTTTACTTACATCCGACGATTGATGGGTGAAAAAAGCCGGCTTTATGTACATTGCGATGTTTGTCTTAAGCCAGGTTCTGATCGCAACGTACGCGAAAGGCTTTGCAAGCTATTTCTGCTCGATTTTTCCGCAGTTTGGCGAGTCGGCTGTCGCAATGGCAGCACTTGTAATCTGTACCGCTGTCAATCTCATCGGACTGAAATCGAGCGCACTGGTGCAAAAGGGCATGGTTGTGCTGCTGCTTTTAAGCCTGTTCTTATTTATTGTATTCGGGTTGCCCAAAGTAAGCTGGGATGCCCTGACACCGACGGTATCCAACCTGATGCCGAACGGTCCGAAGAACTTTTTCACAGGCGTGGCACTTTTGAGTTTTGCGTGCGGAGGCGCAAAATTCGTTGCGGAGAACGGAGACGATATTGTGGAGCCGTCCCGCACGATTCCAAAGGTTATCGTGCTTTCCACGAGTATCGTTGCTGTATTCTATGTGCTGATCGGTATCGTGGCAGGCGGCGTGCTTCCGGTCGAAACGGTTGCATTTCAGAATCTGACGCTTGTCGCACAGGAGATTTTTCCAACCTGGATGTACCTGTTTTTCGTGTTCGGTGGTGCCGTATTTGCGCTGCTTACCACCCTGAACGGAACCTTGAGCTGGGTGACAAGAGGACTGCAGGCTGCCGCAAAACAGGGCTGGCTGCCGGAAAAAACCGCGGAGGAGAATAAAAACGGTGTTCCGGTGATCCTTCTGATGGTCTTTTTCCTGATGGGCGCTATTCCGATTCTTACGGGAATGGATCTGACATTGATTTCAAACATGGGTGTCGGAACCGATATGGTGACGGAATTTATGGTACTCCTGGCCTGCTGGCGTCTGCCGGATATCTTCCCGGAAGAGTATCAGAAATCTGCGTTTTGTATGAAAAAGCGGACACTTCACATTCTGCTGTTTTTCATCGGCATTCTGATGATCGGAACCTCGTATGTCAATCTGTCGGATCTTACGGTTCCCGCGGCGATCGCATGCGGCATCTATATTCTGGTGATGTTTGTTTACACGCAGGTCCGATACCCGTATGTGAAGGCAAAACAGGAAAAGAAAGAAGACAAATAAAGAAGAGAAATGGAGAAGAAACATGAGGGCAACAACAAAAGAGCAGGGCTTTTACAGCCAGATTTTTAAGCTGGTTCTGCCGATTGTGATTCAGAATCTTTTAAGCGCGGCAGTCAACTCTGCCGATGTCGTGATGCTGAACTACGTGGGACAGTCCGCTATTTCCGCGGTATCCCTGGCATCCAACTATGCAAATGTATTATTTATGGTTTATTACGGACTGGGAACAGGAGCAACACTTCTGTGTGCCCAGTACTTTGGAAAAGGCAATATGCGAGCAATTCAGACTGTCGAGGGAATCGCACTTCGATTCTCCGTCATCATCTCCGTCGTTGTGGCAGGAATTGCTTTTACCATGCCACAGATGATGATGCGTCTGTTTACAGATAATGCGGAACTGATCCGGATCGGTGCTTCGTATCTGCGCGTCATGGGTGTGACCTACCTGTGCTGGGGCATTACGGAGATCTATCTTGCGGTGCTTCGAAGCCTCGGCCGTGTGACGATCAGCATGGCGATGAATATGATGGCATTCGCACTGAACGTATTTTTCAACGCATGCTTCATTTTTGGTCTCTTCGGATTTCCGAAGCTTGGAGCAACCGGCGTTGCAATCGCAACGGCGATGTCGCGTGTCATTGAACTGATCGGCTGCGTGATTGTATCGATTATGAGTAAGGATATCAAGCTCGATCTGCGGTACATGTTCATCCGCAACAAGCTGCTGCTTTCCGATTTTGTGAAGCTGTCACTTCCGGCGCTTGGAAATGATCTTTCCTGGGGCGTTGCATTTTCGATGTATTCTGTGATCCTGGGCCATCTGGGAAGCGATGCGGTAGCGGCAAACTCGCTCGTTGTCGTTGTAAGAAATATCGGAACCGTGCTGTGCTTTGGTGTGGCAAGTGCAGGCGGTATTCTGCTTGGAAATGTTATGGGAGAAGGAAATCTGGAAAAGGCGAAGGAATATGCATCGAAACTGCTGAAGCTGACGGTTGTTACCGGAGCTGTGGGCGGACTGGTTGTACTGGGTATCACGCCGTTTGTACTGAAGTTTGCTTCTTTAAATGAGACCGCGATGCATTATCTGAAATATATGCTGCTGATTAACACCTATTATATTATGGGGACTGCCGTCAACACAACGCTGATTGCCGGAGTATTCCGTGCCGGAGGTGACACAAAGTTCGGACTGGTCTGCGATACGATTGATATGTGGTGCTACGCGGTGCCGCTTGGATTTATTGCAGCGTTTGTCTTCAAGCTTCCTGTCCTTGTGGTTTATTTCCTGCTGTGTACAGACGAGTTTGTAAAATGGCCGTGGGTTCTGAAACGGTATAAGAGCGGACTGTGGGCAAAAAACATTACGCGGGATCACCTGTTTGAGGATGAAGAAAAAGAATAGATGATATAGAAAAAAGACATCTGCAGGGGTGAAAAATCACTTCGCCAGATGTCTTTTTCAAACACGCTCTAACTGTGCTGCAAGAGTCAAAGAAACAACAGCGGAAAGTCAGAATGGTTATAGCATAACGGATCGGAAACTGGTATGATCAGACCGTAAAAGGATAGTGCAAAAGTTTTAAAGAACGGTATATCCTTTGCTCTTTAAGCTTGCTTCTGTCTCGTATACATCCGGTACATGGAACACCATGATCGGGCAGCCGGACTCGCGGTTGAAGGAGAGATAGATATAGTCGATGCTGATATTTGTCTCAAGCAGTGTTTTCAGAAGGGAATTTAAGTTGCCCGGCTGATCGACGACTTCAACACCGAGTACATCCGTCTGGCGTGTCATGTAACCGGCAGCCTGAAGCGCCTGCTCTGCTTTATCCGGATCGGAAACGACCATGCGGACAATGCCGTATTCTGCGCTGTCGTTGTTGACGGAACCTAAAATATTGACGTCGTTTTCAAACAGAATCTGTGTGATCTGCTGCATCGTGCCTTTTTTATTTTCTGCGAAAATAGAAAGTTGTTTTAACATAATGGGGGCCTCCTAAAAATTGATCTCTGATTCCATTATACTGCCAAAATCAAACGCGTCAACGAATTTTGTAAAAGAAGACGAAAAAAATGGTAAAAAATGCGTATCGTTTACAGAAAATTAATAGAATAAAAGCATCAATATAAAAAAACTAAAAAAATGAAATCAATGAGCGAAAAAAATAGACAGAAAAAGTCGGATAATAAGAGAAAATGCACAAAATACAAATAAAATATGAGAAAACGGGTGAAAAAATCTTTTGCATAATGACGAAAAATGCGTTACAATATAAGCGCATATATGTGAATTTATTATTGGGAGGTATTAGAATTATGGCAACATTTTATGCATCAAAAACAGGAGAAGTATCTGCAAGAGAAAAAGAACATTCCGCGCTGGTACGTGAACTGGCCGGTGAGTGCATGACACTTCTTGAAAACGACGGAACCCTGCCGCTTGCCGGTGCAGGAAAAGTCGCAGTTTATGGTAACGGCGTCCGCCACACGGTAAAAGGGGGTACCGGTTCCGGAGACGTTAACACAAGAACGGTTGTTACGATCGAACAGGGCTTAAAAGAGGCCGGCTTTGAAATTCTGACTGGTAAATGGCTCGATGAATATGACAAAGTGCTTGCAGATGCGCAGGCTGCATATCAGGCAGAGCTGGCAAAAAAAGCAGAGGAGCTTCACGTTCCGATTTTTGCTGTTATGTTCTCGGAAGTATTTGCACAGCCTGACGTGCCGGTAATTACCGAAAAAGAGGACACCGATACCGCTATCTATGTTCTGTCAAGAAACTCCGGTGAAGGTGCAGACCGCTATAACAGAGCATGCGATTATCTGCTCGGCGAAAACGAGCTCGCTGACATTGCCTATCTGGCAGAGCATTATGAGAAAACAGTTTTAATTTTGAATATTGCGAACCTTGTAGACACCACAGAGTTAAAGAAAATCAAAGGACTGAATGCAATTCTTCTTGCAGGACAGGCCGGAAATGCAACCGGAAACATCGTTGCAGACGTTGTTCTCGGAAAGAGCATCCCATCCGGAAAGCTGACTGATACATGGGCTGCTTCCTATGAAGACTATCCGTCCTCAAAAAATTTCAGCCACAACAACGGTGACACCAACGATGAGTATTACAGCGACGGCATTTATGTCGGCTACCGTTATTTTGACACCTTCAACGTAACCCCGAACTACTGCTTCGGCTATGGCAAAGGTTATACTGATTTTGAGACGGAAGTAAGGGACGTGGAGGCAGATGCCAAGAACGTTACCGTTACCGCATCCGTAAAGAATATTGGTGATACATTCGCCGGAAAAGAAGTCGTACAGGTTTACTATTCCGCACCGGATGGCACGATTGAGAAACCGTATCAGGAGCTTGGCGGCTTCGGAAAATCCGATCTGCTCTCGCCGGGTGAGTCACAGACGATTACCATTTCCTTCCCGACAAAATCTATGGCTTCCTACGATGAGAAAAAAGCAGCATGGGTACTCGAGGCAGGAACGTATTACATCCGTGTCGGCAACAGCTCCAGAACAACGAAAGTAGCAGCAGCCCTGAATCTCAAAGAGACCGTTGTTACGGTTCAGGGAAAGAATCTTTTCCCGGCAGATGATGCTCCACAGGAACTCTCCAAAGCAGGCGTAACACCGTACAGCTATGAAGGTGAGGCAGAAGAAAAAGCAGCTGCAAAACAGATCGATATCTGCAGCAAATGCATCAAGACGGAGACTGTTGTCTACAGTGAGACACCGGAAGCATTCCCGGCTATGAGGGAGAGAAGCTGACCGCGGCAGATGTAAAGAGCGGAAAGCGACGTTAAAAGATCTCGTATCGCAGCTGACCGTAGAAGAGATGGCTGCCGTTTGCAATGGTACTGCAGACGGACTTGGCCAGGAAGGATTTATCGGATCTTCTTCCGATATGGCGCCTGGAGCAGCGGGAGATACGACTTCCATTCTTCTTGAGGACAGAGGTATTTACAATACGATTCTTGCAGACGGTCCGGCCGGTCTTCGTCTGATTCCGCACTTTGTCGTTGATGCAGACGGAAAGATGGTATCCTCCGGAAATCCTCTGGAAGATGCGTTTAACAAAAATGAAATCGAAGTTCCGGAAGGCGGCACGGAGTATTTCCAGTACTGCACCGCAATCCCGGTAGCAGCGCTTCTTGCGCAATCGTGGAACATGGATCTGATCCGGAAATGCGGTGATATCGTCGGAAAAGAGATGGAAGAATTCCACATTTCCGTATGGCTGGCGCCTGGCATGAATATTCACAGAAATCCGCTTTGCGGAAGAAATTTCGAGTACTACTCGGAAGATCCGCTGGTGGCAGGTATGTGCGCCGCAGCCGATACCAGAGGAATCCAGTCCCATGCCGGAATCGGAACCAGTATCAAGCACTTTGCAGCCAACAACCAGGAAGATAACCGTATGTATGTCAATGAGCACATCAGCGAACGTGCAATGCGTGAAATCTATCTGAAGGGCTTTGAAATCGCAGTCAAGACGGCACAGCCGATGACGATTATGTCTTCCTACAACCTGGTAAACGGTGTGCATACTGCCAACAGCCACGACCTTCTGACCGCAGCAGCAAGAGATGAGTGGGGCTTCGCAGGCTATGTCATGACCGACTGGGGAACCTCAGAGGACATGAGCGGATTGTTCGCTTACAAATATAACCTGAAATATGGACATTCCACTTCAAGAGAGTGTGTTCTTGCAGGAAACGATCTGCAGATGCCTGGCCAGCAAGGAAACCGTCAGGAAATTGTAGCATCTGTTGCAGACGGAACTCTGCCGATTGGACAGCTTCAGACCTGTGCATACCGCATTCTGAATGTTGTTCTGCAGTCCCTCGCATATGATGACTGCAAACCATACGGTGATCAGTTCGAACTCGAAGAGGCAGTTACCGTTACAAAAGCATAAAAACTAATAAATATAGAAGCAGCCCTGCAGACCTTTACCATAAGGCTTTGCGGGGCTGCTTTTTATACGGTCAAAGGGTCAAGGTCTATGCTTGCAAGAGGCAAACGATTTCCGCGATCCGCAAGCCCCGCTTTGTGGTACAAAATGTAAAAAGCTCACGAAAGAACTGTAAAACTGGAGAAAAATACAGAATAAAATCGGTAAAAAATAAAAATAGTGAAAAATGCACAAAAAGATTGTCCATAGAGCAAATAGTGTGTTATAATGAATGCATCTATTAAAACAGGGGGATAGATTATGGCAAAAGAAATGATAGCAATGCTTCTTGCCGGAGGTCAGGGATCTCGCCTTTATGCGCTGACCGAGAAGCTTGCAAAACCGGCAGTTCCATTTGGTGGAAAATATAGAATCATCGATTTCCCGCTTTCTAACTGCGTAAATTCCGGAATTGATACCGTGGGTATTCTGACACAGTACCAGCCAATGGTGTTAAATGAGTACATAGGAAACGGCCAGCCGTGGGATCTGGACCGCCTCCATGGAGGTGTTCATGTGCTGCCTCCTTATCAGAAAGCCTCAGGTTCTGACTGGTATAAAGGAACTGCAAATGCCATCTACCAGAACATTCCATTCATCGAGAGCTACGATCCGGAGTACGTCATCATCCTTTCCGGAGACCAGATCTGCAAACAGGACTACAGCGATTTCCTCCGCTTCCATAAGGAAAAGGGCGCAGAATTCAGCGTTGCGGTTATGGAAGTGCCGTGGGAGGAGGCATCCCGTTTCGGACTTATGGTAGCAGATGAAAATGACAAAATCACCGAGTTCCAGGAAAAACCAAAACAGCCGAAATCCAATCTGGCATCCATGGGTATCTACATTTTTAACTGGGATATCCTGAAAAAATATCTGATTGAGGACGAGGCAGACCCGAATTCTTCGAATGATTTCGGAAACAACATCATCCCGAATCTTTTAAAAGACGGACGCAATATGTACGCTTATCACTTCAGCGGATACTGGAAAGATGTAGGAACCATCTCCTCCTTGTGGGAGGCAAACATGGAAATCCTCGATCCGGAACACAGCGGAATCAACCTGTTTGACAATGACTGGAAGATTTACAGCCGAAACAGCGGAAAAACAGGCCATAAGATCACCGAAACCGCTGTTGTGGAAAACTGTATGATCACCGATGGCTGCCGTATTGCAGGTCATGTCAAACATTCGATTCTGTTCTCCGGTGTAAAGGTTGCAGAGGGCGCAGAAGTAGAAGATGCCGTTATCATGGGAGGAACCGTGATCGAATCCGGAGCAGTCGTGAAACACTGTATCGTTGCGGAAAACGTTGTGATTGGCCAGAACGCCGTGGTAGGAGAAATGCCGCATGACGGTGAAAAAGGTGTTGCCACCATCGGATCCGGAATCCATATCGGTGAGCGTGCCAAAGTAGGACCAAATGCAATGGTAAATGCAAATGTAAAGGATGGTGAAGAAGAATGGTAAACGCAAATGCAGATGCACTGGGCATCATTTTCCCAAACAGTTATGATGAGCAGGTACCGGATCTGGTAAACGAGCGTCTGATGGCCTCCATTCCTTTTGCCAGCCGTTACCGAATGGTGGACTTTATTTTATCCAGCATGGTAAACTGCGGAATCGGAAATGTATCCATTATCGTCCGCAAAAATTACCATTCGCTGATGGATCATCTCGGCTCCGGACGTGAGTGGGATCTTGCCAGAAAAAAAGGCGGCTTAAACATTGTTCCGCCTTATTCCGAGAAGAAAATTCAGGTGTATTCCGGAAGAGTGGAAGCACTGGCAAATGTTCTCGATTTTCTGAAATGGCAGAAAGAAAAATATGTTGTTATGGCGGACACCAACATTGCCTGCAATTTTGATTTCAAAGAGATGCTGAATCAGCATATCGAAAGCGGCGCAGATGTTACTGCAGCTTATACCAAGCAGCCGATTCCGGAAGGCGTCAGAAGCTCTTACGAGAAAACCAATTATCTGCACTACACCTTCTCCATGGCAGGACAGAAGATCAGCAAGATCTTTGTAAACTCGGAGGAAAACGGAGTACAGAATGTATCGATGAATATCTACGTGATGGAGCGTCAGCTTCTGATCGACGAAATCAAAAAAGGCTTTGTCCTTGGAAATAAATTCTTTGAGCGTGATGTCCTGGCACCGCAAACTGAGAAGCTGAACATTCAGGGATATGAGTTTACCGGTTATTCAGGCAAGAATCGACGATATGAAGAAGTTATTTTGATGAGAACATGAAGCCCTTAAAAGATGAGAATCTCGATAGTCTCTTCTCCGGCAACCCGATCTATACCAAAGTCCGACGACGAACAATCCGACCCGTTATATCACGGATCAAAAGCGAAAAACGTGATGGTAGCAGACGCTGTGTGATCGAAGGCGAAATCGAAAACAGCATTTTGTTCCGTGGTGTCAAGGTAGCCAAGGGAGCAAAAGTAAAGAACTGCATTCTGATGCAGGATACTGTGATTGAAGCAGGCGCTGAGATTGAGTACGTTGTTTCTGATAAATACGTTACGGTATCCGAAGGAAAACAGCTCAAAGGAACCGATTCCTTCCCGGTATTTATTGCGAAGGATCAGGTGGTATAAAGAAAAGAATAGAATGAAATAGAAATACCGACTGCCAATGTAGAATATATCAATATTGATGGGCAGTCGGTATTTTTGGGAAAAATTCAGAGAAAAATAGTAGATTGAGTAATGCATCTGTGATATGGTAATAAAACAAAACAGTGACAGCCTAAGGAAGAGAAGATTCTTACCATAAAAATTCCCGGTTGTACAGCTTATGGTTACAGTACAGTCTGTTTTTAGGCTTTCAGCGTTGGCAGCTGATACTGTTTTTTCAGTTCTTTGTACTCTGACTCAAACTCTTCTTCTTTCTTCAGCGCATGCAGATATTCGTGTGTATCAAACGATCCGCTGTGGATCTGGCTGACGCAGACGGCAATGTTGGAGCAGTGGTCGGAAATCCGTTCGAAGTCGGTCATCACATCGGAAAGGATAAAACCAAGCTCGATCGTGCATTTTCCACTCTGGAGCCGTTCGATGTGGTGGTTCTTCAGGCTGGAATTCAGGCTGTCAATCACCTGCTCGAGTGGTTCCACTTCATTTGCTTTTTTTACATCCTCATTGTTGAAAACGGAGAAGGTCAGGCTGACAATATCTTTGACTGCTTTTCCATAAACAGCAAGCTCTGCGGCTCCGTCAGAAGAGAACTGCAGGTTCTTGTCATGCATCTCTCTTGCAGCTTTCATGATGTTGACGGTGTGATCGGAAATTCGTTCGAAATCGCCGATGCAGTGCAGAATCATGGAAAGTGTCTGGCTGTCCTTCGGGGAAAGCTTTTCGCTGGAAAGCTTCACCAGATATGTGCCGAGGGCATCTTCAAAATGATCCACCTTTTTCTCAAGAATATCTACATTTTCCGCATCCGCCTCGTTGTAGAAGGCCATCAGGTCAACAGAAGTAACAAGGCCGGTTTCGGTCAGTTCTGCCATTTTTGCGGCTGCAACTTTACACTGCTGCAGAGCAAAAGCCGGGCTGTCGAGGAAACGGGTATCGAGCATCTGAACAGCTTCGTCTGCTTTTTTCTTCCGGTCCGTCCGGAATGGTCAGTTTCGCAAGTTTGACCAGTCCGTCTGCAAACGGGAACAGGATCAGTGTTGCGAAAATATTGAAGCCGGAGTGAACGATTGCGATGCCGGCTGCATTTGCCGAGGTTTCCAGGAATGGAAAATGTACAAAGGCATTGATTCCATAGAAGAGAACCAGGAAAAGAACAGTACCGATAATGTTAAAATAAAGGTGAACCATTGCAGTACGGCGTGCATTGCGGCTTGTACCGATGGAGGAGAGCAATGCGGTGATACATGTACCGATATTCTGTCCCATGATGATCGGGATCGCTACGGCGTAGCTGACGGAACCGGTTGCGCAGAGTGCCTGGAGAATACCGACAGAAGCAGAGGAACTCTGGATCACGGCGGTCAGAATGGTTCCGGCAAGAACACCGAGCACCGGAATTGAGAATTTTACGAGAAGTCCCGTGAATTCCGGTACATCTGCGAGCGGTGATACAGCGCTGCTCATGGTGTGCATACCAAACATCAGAATGGAAAAACCGGTTAACAGGGTACCGACATTTTTCTTTTTATCGCTCTTTGCCAGCATCAGCATAAAAACGCCGATGATTGCAAGAATGGGGGAAAAGGACGACGGGTTCAGCATTTTAATGAATACATTGTCGCCCTGAATGCCGGTAAGACTTAAGATCCAGGAAGTGATGGTGGTACCGATATTGGCGCCCATGATGATGCCGACTGCCTGGTTCAGCTTCATGATGCCGGAGTTTACGAATCCGACAACCATAACAGTAGTTGCAGAAGAGGACTGGATAACTGCGGTAACACCGGCACCTAAAAGAACTGCCATAATCCGCTTTGATGTCAGCTTTTCCAGCAGGTATTCCAGTTTACCGCCGGAAAGTTTGGTCAGGCCATCGCCCATGGCACTCATGCCGTATAAGAACATGGCAAGGCCACCGACAAAGGATAACACTCCAAAAATGTCCATAATTCTCCCTTTACGTAATTTCTTTTCCTTTTCGTGGTTTTAACAATAGATACACGTTTTGCAGGTCTTACTCGAGAAAAAATCCTACATTTAGAAGATAACACATCTAAAAACAGTTTTGTGTTAAATGTATGTAAAGTTTGTAAAACGGTCAAAACAACTCAAAATCCGGTGCGGCACTGTTTTGTGCCGGTACCGGATCGTTTCTCGATTCCTTTGCATCCGAAAGAAGCTGCCACTCGCAGGATCTGCAGATGCGGGTAGTTTGGCTGAATATGATTTTCATAAGAAATCTTTTAACTTTTCCATGTTGTATTCTTCAAATTTTCGCAGCTTATCCATCAGATCCCGGATTTTGGGATCCGCGTCCTCATACTGGCGGTACTTCTGGATTGCCTCGACGATGCCCATGCTGCTTCCGGTAATCAGCATGCTGGCAATGTGTGAGACGGACGGATCCGTCATAGTCTGCAGGTTTATCATAAAATACGTGCGTGCTTTTTCCATTATGCCAAGGCCTTTTTCATCGTAGCCGTGTTCATTCAGCAGCTCCTTTGCCGCCTGATGAAATTCCTCATAGCCCTGAAACTGGGTTTTCAGATGTTCTTTTAAGTCTTTGTCCTCAACGACTCCAATGAGCTGCCGGATCGTGTCGACACCCATCTGGGAGTTCTGGTAAATAAAGTTTAAAAGCTCTGCATCTCCACTCATCGTGCATCTTCCTTTCTTACTTTCTTTGGTGGTTTCATGAAAAAGTATTGCCGGAAATCGGGGCAAATATACCTGATTTTAATTGTAATTTTACAGGGAAAAAAGTATAATAAAAGCATCGGAAAAAGAGTACGAAAAAGCGGGAAAAACCGCAGAAAAACAGAAAGGAGAAGAAAAAATATGCAGTTATTTTATACCCCGCAGCATGCTCATGTCGGCGATGTGATTCCTTATTATGAAGATGGGAAATTCCACCTTTTTTATCTGAAAAACTGGAATCCATATTTCGGCAGCGACAGGAAAGACGGCTGGCATCTGCTAAACACAAAAGATATGGTGCATTACGGGCCGGAGACGGCGATTGGGATTCTGGGAGGAACGGGATCTGTCATCAAGGGCAGATGGGATTTACCATTTATATTACTGTGTCTTTGAACAGAATCCGCAGCGGCAGTACGTCTGCCACGCGACGAGCCGTGATCTGGACAGTTGGACGAAACACGAAGAAGAGACATTCGGACCGGACGAAACGATCTATCTGCCGACTGACTGGCGCGATCCATACGTGTTCTGGAATGAGGAAGAAAACTGCTGGTGGATGCTGCTGTGCGCGCAGAGCCAGGGAAAAACAGGCCGCCGCGGCTGTGTAGGCTTATGTAAATCTGCCGATCTTCACCACTGGGAGTGTTGTGAGCCGCTGTATGCACCGCATGCGAGCATGTCTGCGTACGAGTGCCCGGACATGTTTTACGAAAACGGCTGGTGGTATCTGATCTTTTCACAGTTCACAGACCGTTTCCAGACCATTTACCGCATGAGCCGTTCCTGCCATGGACCGTGGAAACGCCCGAAAACAGATTCCTTTGACGGTCGTGCGTTCTACGCGGCAAAAAGCTGCGGGGATGGAAACCACCGGTATCTGTTCGGCTGGAATCCGACAAGGACACAGAATACCTGGAATTTCGACCCGGATCCGAACCACGAGGGATACGATTACAAAACATATGACTGGGGCGGTACGCTGATTCCGCATGAAATTTATGCACGGGAGGACGGCACACTGGCGGTAAGACCAAATCCGGCGCTGAAAGAGGTTCTGAGCATTCAAAATGACGTAAAGTGGGCACCGATGAACGGCGCGTGGGAGATTGGTGAAACATCTGCCGTTGTTGATACGCCGTATGCTTATGCGTCTGCACTCAGTGAAAACGACGTTCCGCATCAGGGCTGTCTGGCACTTGATTTCACGTTTTCTGAAGGAACGGAGCGCTTTGCCGTGGCACTGCAGGTGGATGAGGAGTTTGCGAGAGGCTACTATTTCTACTTAGATCCGAAGCGGCAGCGTCTGGAGTACAAGAGCGCAATCCGTATGCATGAGCAGGGCGGATGGACGTTCCAGTACGATGTCGAGCTGGAGCGGCCGCTGGAACTGATTCCGGGGAAAACGTATTCCATGGAAATTTATATCGATGAGTCTGTGATGGAAGTCTATGTGGGCGGAACAACGGCTCTCAGTGTGCGCGCGTATGACTTGCACGACCGGAAGTTTGGTCTTGCTGTATCTGACGGAAAGGTGCGCTTTGAAAATATTCAATTGACAACGATGGGAGGGTGAGCGGATGAGTCTTTATTTTCGACCGGAAAAGGCAGTGCTGGGTGATGTGATCCCCTATTACGACAATGGTGTTTTTAAACCGTTTTATCTTCGCAATTACCGTGCGAACCGGGATGAACAGCATCAGGACAGCTGGGTGATGCTGAGCACAACGGATCATATTCATTATACGGAGCATGATACAAAAATTGTGGGCGGCACGGGTTCTGTGATCAAAGTGGATGGCCTGTATCACATGTTTTACTGTACCTTTCAGAAGCTGCCGGAGAAGAACTACATGAATCACGCCGTCAGCACCGATCTGGATGTGTGGACGGAAATCCCGGAGGACCGCTTCGCATCGGATGATGTGATCTATGAGCCGATCCACTGGAGGGATCCGTTTGTTTTCTGGAGTGAGGAGGAAAACTGCTGGTGGATGATTTTTGCGGCGCAGAAAAAAGGAAAAACGACGAGGAGAGGCTGTGTGGGTCTGTGCAAATCGAAGGATCTGCATCACTGGGACTATTGCGAGCCGTTCTATGCTCCGATGAATGCACAGTGTGCGTTTGAGTGCCCTGACTTTTTCCGGATGGGAGACTGGTATTATCTCGTCTTTTCTTCGTATGCGGACCGCTATCAGACGATGTACCGGAAGAGCAGAAGTCCGTATGGACCGTGGCAGACGCCGGAAATTGATACGTTCGACACGCGTGCTTTTTATGCGGCAAAGACGGGAAGTGATGGCGTTCACCGATACGTTTACGGCTGGAATCCGACAAGAGAAGTCAACGAGCACAATTTTGATCCGCCGGGATATCCCGGAAAAGACTGCAATACCTGGGACTGGGGAGGAAGTCTGGTGGTGCATGAGCTGTGGCAGGATGAGAATGGCGACCTTTTTGTGAAGCCGATTCCGCAGGTGCTGGAAGCCGTGGGACGGGAAGAACCGCTTCAGATGCAGGCGCTGACAGGAGAGTGGAAGCTGGAAAAGGATCAGGCAGAGGTTGATACACCGTACGATTTTAGTGCGCTGCTGCTGAATCCGGTGGGTGAAACGAGCCGCCTTTCCTTTGACGTCGAGGTAGCCGGGGATAACCCGAGCATTGGAATTGCGGTACATGTCGGGGAAACATTTACAGTCGGTTATTATCTTCTGATTGATTTTGGACGCCGCCGGATCGAGTTTAAATCCGGAGTCCGCATGACAGAACGGGGCGGACAGATGTTCCCATATGAGGTGGAACTGGAACGGCCGCTGCCGATGTCGACAGGAAAAAGTTTTCATGTCGATGTGATTGCAGACGGTACGATTCTGGAAGCTTATGTGGATGGCAAAATTGCGCTTGGAACACGGATGTATGATCAGACGGGCGGATGCTTCGGGCTGTATGCATCGGATGGGAAAGCGGTATTTCGGGATATAAAAGTTTTTCACGCATGATAACCTTACTGCACACGCCGTCCGCATGCGGAATCCGGCGGAGGGTCTCTTTTGAGAGAGTTATTCATTTGGGAACTTTTGCTTGCAGTTTTGCCGGAGTGTGGTAAAGTAGTAGAGGAGTTATATGAATTTCAGCGGGAGACAGAAAATCGGATCTGTCATTCCGCGTTCAGAAAGAGGATAGAACATTATGCTGAAAAAAATTGGAAGAAATGATCCCTGCTGGTGCGGCAGCGGGAAGAAGTACAAAGACTGCCATCTGGCGCTGGATGAGAAAATCAATTCTTATAAATTAAAGGGATGGAAAATTCCGCCGAAGAAAATTATCAAAAGACCGGATCAGATCGATGGGATTCGTGAAAGCGGTCTTGTCAATATTGCAGTTCTGGATTATGTGGCCGAAAACATTCATGCAGGCATGAGTACGGAAGACATCGACCGTCTGGTCGCAGAAAAGACAAAAGAACTCGGCGGAATTGCAGCACCGCTGAATTATGAAGGATTTCCGAAGAGCGTGTGTACCTCCATCAACGATGCGGTATGCCATGGAATTCCGAATGAGGAGGAAATTCTGCAGGACGGAGACATCATCAACGTCGATGTTTCTACTATTTATAAGGGATATTTTTCTGATTCTTC
>ENA-OQET01000191-OQET01000191.1-human-gut-metagenome-genome-assembly--contig:-NODE-191-length-33386-cov-7.043928_pt1 | contig 33386 bp, 27 predicted proteins | sample MGYA00242800_ERZ504645 | MGnify/ENA primary metagenome ERZ504645 (study PRJEB26092, sample SAMD00036308) | human gut metagenome | host: Homo sapiens | study: EMG produced TPA metagenomics assembly of... | reverse complement strand
GAGGGCGGGCTGACCTACAAAAGCCGCACCCGCTCGGCGCTCACAGGCTCTCGGATTCTCGGAGAGCGACTTCTCGCTCCCCTGCTCCCTGCTCTCGGGCGGTCAGCGGTCAAAGCTCGCGCTGGGCAAGCTGCTTTTGAGCGCGCCGGATTTGCTCCTGCTCGACGAGCCGACGAACCATATAGACCTGACAAGCCTCGAATGGCTCGAAAACTTCATCAACGACTACCGCGGCAGCGCGGTAATTATAAGCCATGACCGCTATTTTCTCGACAAAGTGACGACAAAAACGATGCTGCTCGAAAACGGCAGGATCGAGATGTTCAACGGCGGCTATTCCCGCTTTCTCGAGCAGAAGACCGAGCGTGACGAGATCGAACGCCGTCACTACGAGCGACAGATGGACGAGGTTCACCGCCTCGAGGGCATAATCGAGCAGCAGCGCCGCTGGCGGCATTTCATAACCGCGGACAGCAAGCAAAAGATGCTCGACAAAAAATTGGCGGAAATCGATGCGCCCGACCGCTCGGCAAGAACTCTCGGATTTTCGTTCGGCGAGGTCGAACCGACCGGCAACGAAGTCCTGAATGTCAGGGGTCTGTCAAAATCATTCGGCAGCAAACATCTTTTCAGCGGCGTCGAGTTCCAGATACGCCGATCCGACCGCGCGTTTTTGCTCGGTCCGAACGGATGCGGCAAAACTACTCTTTTAAAAATACTTATCGGCAAGGAGAAAGCCGACTCCGGCTCATATCTCTTTGGCGCAGGCGTTCAGGTCGGCTATTTCGACCAGACGCTCTCCTCGCTCAACAACAATAATACAGTCCTTGACGAAATCTGGAATCTGCACCGAGATTTCACCGAGGCGCACGTGCGCACCCTGCTCGGGCAGTTCCTGTTCTGCGCGGACGATGTTTTCAAGAAGATAGAGACTCTGAGCGGCGGCGAAAAAGCGCGGCTTTCGCTTTTAAAGCTGATGCTCTCGGGCGCGAATGTCCTGCTGCTCGACGAGCCGACGAACCACCTTGATATTCCCTCGCGCGAGGCGCTCGAGGTGGCTCTGCTCGATTTCGGCGGCACGATGCTCGTCGTGTCCCACGACAGATATTTTATAAATAAGTTATCCACCCGCGTGCTGTCGATAGGCATGAACGGTGCGGAGAGCCTTGAGGGCGGATACGACGACTACGCGGCGAAAATCGCCGAGCAGAGCGCGGAGAAGCCGAAAGCTGCTAAGACCATGGGCAAGGGCGGCGAGGACTACAAGCGCCGCAAGGAGCGCGAGAGCGAGCTGCGCCGCACGATAACCGCGATAAAGAAATGCGAAGAGCGGATAAACGAGCTCGACGGACTGATAGCAAAAACGAACGAAGAGATGTCGACCCCCGAAGCGGCGGCGGATTACGCGCGCGTCATGGAGCTGACGGAAACGCTCGGCAAGCTCAACGACGAGCAGACTGAACTCATGATGCAGTGGGAAGAGCTCGAAAACAGAAAAGCTCAACTTGATGGAGAGAAATAACATGAACTTCAGCGAACTTTTCGGGAATGCGCAATGGGTTACCTGCGACAGCGGCTGCACTTCGCCGGTTATAAAAGGCGACTTCTTCATCGAAGAGCCGAAGAAAGCGGAGATAACCATCTGCGGGCTCGGCTTCTTCCGCCTGTGGATAAACGGGCGCGAGGTGTCCAAGGACAAATTCGTCCCCGTCAACAGTCAGTACTGCAAACGCGATCTGACGGCATTTGAATATCCTATCCTGGACGAGCTGTCCTACCGCACATACGCCGTGAGATATGACATATCTAAATTTGTTGTTGACGGCAAAAATGATATCCGCGTCATTCTCGGCTGCGGCTGGTTCGCCCAGCAGAAGCGCAGCGCTGAGGGGTTCGCAAAATACGGCGACATAAAACTCTGCTATAAAATCGATGTCGAGAATAAGAGCGGCAAAAAATATACTTTTGTTTCCGATGAGAACCTTGAATGGAAGCAGAGCCGCATAACAGAAAACAACATATATTTCGGCGAGGTTCACGACATGAGCCTTGCAGACGAGCTGACGGCGAACAGCGGCTTTCAAAATGTTATCAAAGCCCCAGCGCATGAGACTCAGTTTTTCGTTCAGGACTGCCCGGCGGACAGAGCGGAGCGCGCAATAAAGCCCGCGAAGCTCTTTGACCTCGGCGAAGTTTCGATATACGACATGGGCGAGAATATTTCCGGCTATCCGGTTGTTGCGGCAACGGTTGACGGCGCGGATATAACCGTCAGATGCAGCGAGGAAATAAACCCGAACGGCACGCTGAATTTTGACTCCTGCGACCGCGGGCAGATTCAAAAAGATGAATACCGCAACGCGAAAAAGGGCGAAGAGTGCATGCCGTGGTTTACCTGGCACGGCTTTCGGTATTTCGAGCTGACGAACAACGCCGAGCCCGTGCGCTGCGAAGTAGTTCACTCAAACTGCGCCGTGACCTCGTCGTTCGAGTCGGACAGCGAGATGCTCAACTGGCTCTACGACGCATATATCAGAACGCAGCTGAGCAACATGCATTCGGGCGTGCCCTCGGACTGCCCGCATATAGAGCGACTCGGCTACACCGGCGACGGTCAGCTCTGCTGTGAAGCGGCGATGATGCTTTTGGATTCGCAGAAATTCTATAAAAAGTGGCTCGAAGATATTTCCGACTGCCAGAGCATCGGAAACGGTCACGTCCAGCACACCGCGCCTTTCATGGGCGGCGGCGGAGGCCCCGCAGGCTGGGGCGGCGCGATAGCGGTCGTGCCGTATGAGATGTATAAAATATACGGCGACAAAGAGACTTTCCGCCGTTATCTGCCGAAGATTCTTCGGTATTTTGATTATCTCGACTCGCGAAGCTCCGGCGGTCTCGTCTGCCGCGAGGAAGAGGGCGGCTGGTGCCTCGGCGACTGGTGTCCGCCCGAACAAATAACAATATGCGAGCCATTCGTCAACACTGCGCTCTATGTCAAGCAGATGATGATGACAAAAGAAGCATCGGAGGCTATCGGCGAAAGCGAAACTGCCGCCATGCTCGAAAAGCGCATAGAAGAAAAGAAGCAGGCTATTCTCAACGCATATTACAGCCCGCAGACCGGCTCGTTTATCGGCGACGCGCAGGGTGCGAACAGCTTTGCTGTTGATATCGGACTCGGCGGCGAGCGCGCTTTCAACAATACAAAAAAGAAATACGACGCCGCAGATGCTTTTGACACCGGCATTTTCGGCACGGATATTCTAACCCGCGTGCTGTTTGAGCGCGGCTGCGCCGACACGGCTTTCCACCTGCTGACTTCGACGGGCAAAGGCTCGTTCTATAACATGAAAAAGCAGGGCGCGACGACTATCTGGGAGAACTGGGACGGCGAGCGCTCGCACAGCCATCCGATGTTCGGCGCAGTGACGCGGTATCTGTTCTCGTTCATTCTCGGCATCACGCAGGAGAAAAACTCGGCGGGCTATGAAAAAATTGTCATTGCTCCGCAGATCCCCGACGGACTCAACCGCGCGAGTGGTCACATAACGACGGTGCGCGGCGAAATAGCCGTCTCGTTTGTCAGAACGGAGCGCGAGATGGACTTCTATGTAACCGTTCCGCAAAAGGCGTGGTTCACTTACGGTAGCGACTGCGAATATGAACTCTGGGAAGGCGAAAACCATATCCACATTGATTTTGAGGAGTAAAATATGGCTATAATCATCACAAATTACAGCGAAAAATATCGGGACGATGTCCGCAATATCTGCCTTGACACGGCGGGCAGCAACGCGCGCGAAGAAAAGTCAATGCGCTTTTTGCTCGCGACCTTCTGCGACTACTATATAGACCACGAGGCAGAGCACTGCTTCATCGCCGTCGATGAAAGCACGGACAGCGCGGTCGGCTATATCTTCTGCGCGCCGGACTATCAAAAATACAAGCGCATATTCAAAGCCGAATATCTCCCGCGCGTCAAGGGCTGTAAAAAAGGAGATATAATTGAGTCGTGGGCGTCCGTAAACGGCCCTGCGCTATTCGCAAGAAGCTATCCCGCGCATATGCACATCAATATAAAGCCCGGCTATCAGCACTGCGGCATAGGCACCCGCCTGTTCGCGGCTCTGACCGAGCATCTCAGAGAGATCGGCTGCAAGGGCGTTATGCTGGTGGTCGATTCATATAACACCAACGCAATAAATTTCTACAAAAAGAACAAATTTGATATCATATTCCCTCTGCGCGTCTGCACGGTCATGGCGCGCAGGGTCTGAGAAAGTAGGAAAAAAATATGAAATTAGCCGTCATCGGCACGGGCTGGATAGTCAAGAGCTTTATCGACGGGTTGAAGTTCGCACCCGATTTTGAACTCTTCGCCGTATATTCGCGTTCGCGCGAGCGCGGAGAGACATTCGCAAAGGAAAACGGGATAAGTAAAGTCTACACCTCGCTCGACGAGCTCGCCGCCTCCCCTGCCGAGTGCGTCTATATCGCGAGCCCAAATGCCCTGCATTATACTCAGAGCAAAAAAATGCTTGAAAGCGGAAAGCATGTCATCTGCGAAAAGCCGATAACAGTGACGCCCGACGAATTTTCGGAACTCTGCGAAATCGCGGACGGAAATAAGCTCATATATATCGAAGCTATAATGTATATGCACTCGCCCGTGCGGGCGGCGCTCAGAGAAGCGCTCGGCGATATCGGCAAAGTCTGGACTGCGCATTTTGATTTTTCGCAGTATTCGTCAAAATATCCAGCCTATCTTCGCGGCGAGCTGCCGAATATTTTTAACCCCGCCATGGCTACGGGCAGTCTCATGGATCTCGGCGTTTACTGCGTCTATCCTGCAATCGATCTGTTCGGCGAGCCGAAAACCGTCTCGGCAGTATCGGCATTTCTCGAAAGCGGAGCTGACGCGGCAACCGCCGTCTCGATGCTAAGTAAAAACACCGCGATAACAATTACAAGCTGCAAAACCGGGCAGGATCACGCAGGCTCGCAGATAATCGGCGAGCGCGGCAGCATAAAGATAGGCTCGATTTCAAAGCTCGCGGATATCGAACTCGTGATGAACGACGGGACGAGCCGCATTATCTGCGGCGACACGCCGAAAGATGAACTCATGGGCAACGAGGCGCGAGCGTTTTATAAGCTGATAACAGAGCCGGAAAACAACAGAGAAAAATACAGAGAGCTGCGCGAAACGGCGCTCTCTGTGAGCCGCACGATGCAGCGCATACGCGAGTCGGCGGGAATAAAATTTGACGGAGGGATATCATGAAATATGTAAAAACAGGCGATGTCCTCGCGGTAAGGCTTGACCCGGGCGAGGAAATAATCGCGTCGGTGCTGAAGATAGCAAAGGACGAAGATATCCGCTTTGCTGAGATATCAGCTATCGGAGCGGTAGGGCGCGCGGTGTTCGGGCTATACGACCTCGAAGAGCAGAAATACCACAGCCTGACATTTGTTCAGCCGCTCGAGCTCGTTTCATTAAACGGCAATCTCAGCCGCAAGGACGGCGAGCCTTATCTCCACCTTCACGCCGCGTTCGCGGACGAAAAAGGCGCCGTCATCGGCGGTCACCTGAATGAAGCGGTGATAAGCGCGACCTGCGAAATGTTCATCAAAATTTTCGACATCGACATGGGCAGGCGCATAAGCGAGCAGACAGGACTCAATATTTTCGACATCTGAAAATCAAGCAGGGAAGCCGACATATGCCGCGCTTTCCTGTTTTTTCTTGTCGAACACCATAAAATATTGCACAAAATCAATAAAAATTCATAAAAAATCAAAATTTCTTTACAAAAACTATTGCAAAGTGAATCAAAATCACATATAATTATTCTCAATCAGCGTAGTAACTGAGGGTGAACAAATGCGGCAAGTAAGATTTGAGATCACCGACGGCATCTGCCGTCCGGCAGGATGCGAAACGGACGACATCGGATATGCGGCAATCTCCGATGCTCAGTGCGCCTCCGAAACAAGAAAAAAGTTCAACCGCCTCGAGCGGCCGTATTTCCTATGGCATAGTGATGACCGTCACGGAAAACGGACTCAATAAAACAACAAGCTTTCCCGACATCTCTTTCAGCAGGAAAAAGCTGAGGGACTTTGTCTCCATGCTCGAGCGCAACGATGTCTCCCCCGTCCATGTGGAGGAGATGATAGACGATTTCTTCTACGCAGGATAAAGCGCACAACCAATGCATCCGAACCGAGCGAACCACACCAAAAGGCAGCGTTCGCAGAACAATGACCGACCGCAGCAAAAAAAATTGCTGCGGTCGGTCATTCTTTATAGTTTGATGGATGGATAGGCAGCGAAACGGCTTTGCGAGTATAAATATCGCAATAAACAGCTGTAGCGATATCGTGCACATATACTTATTATTTTAAGCAGGGCGGGCTAACCCCTCAGTCTCGGCTTACGCCGAGCCAGCTCCCCTTACAGGGGCGCCTAAATAGGTTCTGCGACAAGTCCCAATTCACGCAAAGTCTTTTCATCTTGAACGGAGGGCGTTTATTAAAGTTCCGTATATCGCTCTACGCGCATGCGCAGGGCGTACTTTTTTGCGCAGTGCCGCTATCTCTTCCATCATCCCGGACTTGTGGTGGGCATCGAGCGCCTGCTGATCGCGCCATCTGTCTATCAAAAGCACGGTCTCCGGGTCGTCAAGCGGAAAGAAATATTCGTATCTCTCGTTCCCCTCTTCGGCTCTTATTTATTCACAAGCCCGCTCTCCGTCATTTCGCGTGCAAACTCTTTGCGCTGCCGTTTTTGCCGGTGTAGTAGATATTGACAGTGAAGCTCATTTTATTCTCCCCTATCAGTATTTTTCGACGCTCTCGACATCGAGCACAAACACAATAGCTCCGCCGACCGCGACCTCCGAGCCGAGATCACCCTCGGCAAGTCCGCTGCCGAATGCGGCGGTAGATGCGGCGGTGTGCATCCTGCGCTGAGAATATTCCTTGATTATCTCCTTTGCCTTCGCGACCTTGTCGTCGTCAGCGCCGATGAGGAAAGTCGTGTTGCCGACCATGAGGAATCCGCCCGTGGTCGAGAGCTTCGTCACCGTGTAGCCTTCCTTCGTCAGAGCCGAGGAAACGACCGCGCTGTCATCATTATTAACAATAGCTATCAAAAGTTTCATTATATTCATTCTCCTCATTAAATTTTCGGGTCTATCATCTTGCGGCTCTTCTTGTCGAGCTTGCGGACGTCGGGTATCTCGTACCTGTTGTCGTTCGCGTCTTTTATTAATATGCGCCCGTCATAGAGCGGCTTTACCGCCGTGAGATGATTTCTTATCTCAAAGGTGCATATTCCCCTGTCCGTCTCGACCGTCCACATCCAGATAAGGAATTTTTCGCGCATCTTTATGAATCGCTTTATCCGCGGGATCATATAGTATTCGTCGAGGCACTGCTCGACAGCCTCTTTCGACTCCGGAAGAAGATTGTCGATGTTTCTTATCACCGCTATCTCCTCGCCCTCGCTGTCGATCAGCGAAATGTATCTGCTGAGTCCGGTTATGGGGAACATTCTGTGCAGTTCGAGTCCCTCGAACTTCTCGCCTGAGTAAACTCGGCATCGACGAAATCCCGTCCGGCGAGTGAATTTCACTTCCGGTCCGTCAATATATCTCGGCATTGTGCTCCCCCCTTATTCAAAATTCTCGGCGGCTTTTTTCTTCTGAAGCTGTTCGCCCATGGACTGGATCTCAATGAGCTTGTAGTACTTGCCCTTGAGCGCCATGAGTTCTTCGGGAGTGCCGCATTCGATTATCTCGCCGTGATCGACGACAACTATCTTGTTCGCCTTGCGCAAAGTTGAAAGGCGGTGGGCAATCATGAGCGTTGTGCGCCCGGATATCAGTCTCTCTATCGCGCCCTGGATAAGATTCTCGGTCTCGGAATCGACCGCCGCCGTCGCCTCGTCGAAGATGAGTATGCTCGGATTTTTGAGCACCGCGCGGGCTATAGACACGCGCTGCTTCTCGCCGCCGGAGAGTCCGACTCCGCGCTCGCCGAGCATGGTGTCATATGCATCGGGCATACGGCGGATAAAGCCGTCCGCGTTCGCAACCTCAGCCGCGTGGAGCACCTGCTCAACATGGACATCCGCGCTGCCGTAAGCGATATTATTATATATCGTGTCTCTGAACATCAGCGGCTCCTGCTGGACGAAGCCGATCGAGTTTCTGTAATATCTCAGGTCGATGTCCCTGATGTTTATTCCGTCGACGAGTATCTCTCCGTCGTATTCGTCATAGTAGCGCATCAGCAGGTTTATCAGCGTCGATTTGCCGGAGCCCGTTGTTCCGACTATGCCGACTATATCGCCCGGCTCTATAGTCAGATTTATGTTTGAGAGGACTTTTTTCGAGCGGTCGAACGCGAAGTTGACATTCTTGAATTCAATCTTGCCCTCCATGCGCTTGAGCTCTTTTCCCTGACCGAAATCGTGCTCGGGCTCGGCATCGAGGATATCGAGTATCTTTTCGGCGGACGCCAATGTGTTCTGGTATGTGTCGCCGATATTCGCAAAGAAGTTGACCGGGTTATAGAACATGCTCGCGTATGAGATGAACGACACGAGCAGACCGAGCGAAACCTCGCTGCTGCCGGAGATGACGAGATTACCGCCCATGAACCATATAACAAGCGTTCCGCAGGTCACGAGGAATGTTATCACCGACGGGAACACCGCAGAGGGCACGGCGGCTTTTTTGTCCTCCTTGAACCACTCGTCGCAGTAGGCATTGAAGCGTTTGACCGTCTTTCGCTCATTCGTGAACGCTTTTATCACTCGCACGCTCGGTATCGTGTCGGCGAGCATCGAAGAAATCGATGCGGAGCGCCGCCACATGCGCATATATTTGGGTCCGAGCACCTTGCCGAACCGCTTGCCGACAAACACGACTATCGGCACGGGAATGAGCGAGAAGAGCGCCAATCGCCAGCTCATCATGAACATTATGACTATCAGCCCCACGAGCGTAAACGCCTGAATGACCGCCTCCTGGGTTATCTTCATTATAAAATTCTGTATCACCGTCGCGTCGGAGTTGACGCGGTTTATGACGGAGCCTGTCGATATCCTGTCATAGAAGCTCATCGGCAGATACTGCGCCTTTTCATATATATCTTTCTTGAGATTCAAGACTATCCTGTCGCCGGATATTCTGAGCTTATACGCCCGAAAACCGTTTATCACATACTGAAGAACGTACACCCCGAGCAGAAGCAAAATGACCGCCATGAGCCGTTTTGACGATTTCTGCGGGATAACATCATCGACCATTATCTTTGTGATATACGGCGGGACGAGCGAGAACGCTGTTGTGAGCACGGATAGAATCATGCACACTATCAGCGGCTTTGTTTCGGGCTTGACATAGCCCGAAAATTTTGTGATAAGCTTGCGCTTGCCGGAGCAGTTGAGGCACTCGGCATCGGGAGAGGGCAATTTGCGTCCGCACTTCGGGCAGAAAGAGCGCTGCTTGAGATAGACGGACTTCACGACCTCCGCGTCTTCATCGGAATAGCCGTGTTCTTTCAGCGAGTTCACGAACACCGCGCCTGCGTCCGCAACCTCGGCGGCGGCATAAGAGAAGCGCATGAGCGGCTTTCTCTTTCCGTTTGAAAATCTGACTCGAAACAGCGCGTTGCCGTAGAGCCGCTTGACATCCGCCGACTCCATTTCATTATAGGCGATGCTGCACACGCCGCCGTCAAAGCTTCTGTCAAAGGCAATAAGCCCGTTTTTTGTGAAAACGAGCATTGAATCCGCATATTTGCCTTTTAAATCAAGGTCACCCACGACGATAAATAAAACCTCTTCGCCGCGGGTCAATTCTTCGAACCGCTCCTCATATTGTCGCGGCACGGGTTTGTTGGTTATTTCTTTCATTGCTCCGCCCCCTTTTTCAAGGTCATTTTAGCAGAGCCGATGTCAAATGTAAACACGGAAATTCAGCCTAACTTGACAAAAAATTTTGTCGTTGTTTGTTGAAAATGACGAAAAATCCCCGTGATGTTATTTTTTCATAACCACATTTTCAAGATAGCTGTTAAAATTCTTATATTCATTCTCGCTTATCGCCGCCGGGCAGGTCATGACAACGAGCCTGTGACCCTTATATTCGCTGTGATACGGCGGGTGGATATGCTCGAACGGATTAGCTCTGTACCCGGCACGCTCATAAAAAGCCTTGCGGCGGACGGATACTTCGTCATTCGGCGGGTCGATTTCGAGAATGACCGTCTTTTGCGCTCGCCGAGAAGGAGAGTGCCCGCGCGCCGTAGCCTCTCCCGCGCATCTCGGGCAGCCGCTGTTCATATATAGGAAAGCTCCATCGCTTTTTCATATATTTTATCTTCTGAATTTGTCAGTCTTTTAAAAATCATATTATCATCCTCCGCGCTTTCGGTTATTATATATTTTTACACCCCGGCGGTCAAGAAATCGGGGGTTTAGAATTAAATTTTCATTGACTGATTATTGTAAATATGGTACAGTATTATTTGACTGAAAACGGATTTTCAATATGAAATTCACAAAAAAACGGAGGGGTTACAAAAAAATGCCGAATCTTATCAAAAAAATCACATCCACCCCGAAGGGCTGGTCTACAAAACCGAAGGAGAGACTGAGCTACTATCTCTACTTCTGCGGACAGAACGCGATATATAACCTCGTCGCCTCTTTCCTGACTACTTATCTCATGCTCTCTATCGGCGGACTTGTCAAAACTGCGGGAATCATGCTCGCGGTCAAGGTATGGGACGCGGTCAACGACGCTATTTTCGGTGTGCTGTTTGACAAGGTAAAGTTCAAGAGCGGCAAGAAGTTCATTCCGTGGCTCAGGATATCGCTCGTATTTATCCCGCTGACTACGGTCATGCTCTTCGCCATACCCAATAACTTCAGCGAAAACGCGAAGCTCATCTGGCTCGCTGTTTCATATATACTCTGGGATACCGCTTACACCCTCTGCGACGTGCCGATATTCGGTATCATCACCTCGATGAGCGAAAACATTGACGAAAGAAACAGCATTATATCCTATAAGCAGATTTGGGCGGGCGTGGGCTCGGGCGTTGCGCTCATTCTCGGCACCGTCCTCGTCGGCGAGCAGGTCAAGCTCAACTACACGGTAGTCGCAATAATCTGCGCCGTGTTCGCAATTATCACGATGATCCCCGCCTGCTTCAAGCTTGAGGAGCGCTTCGGCGGAGACAGGGATGAGGATTTCACGCTCAAAAAGATGTTCAGCTATCTCGTTCAGAACAAGTATCTGCTCATCTATTACATAGGCTATTTCTTCTATTCGAGCGCCAACGTCTCCGGCTCACTCAACCTTTTCGTCTCGTTCTATCTCTTTAATAACTCGCAGTTCTCGCTCGTCGTTCAGGCTCTGAGCCTTGTTCCCGCGGCGATATTCTCGTTCCTCGTGCCCCACATGGTCAGAAAATTTGACAAGATGAAGCTGTTTAGAATCTGCACCTTGGCTACCGTTATTTTAAGCGTTGTCATGTGGCTCATCGGCTACAACTCGATGAAAGGCTTCATCATCATCTCGATACTGCGCGCGGTACCCATGGCTATTCTCGGCGTCATGCTCTTCATGTTCACGCCCGACTGCGCGGAGTTCGGCAAATTCACCTCCGGCATCGAGGCCAAGGGAATCACCTTCGCAATCCAGACCTTCATGTGCAAGCTCACCGCAGCCGTCTCCGGCGCGCTCGGAATGTTCATACTCGGTCTCAAGTCCACCGGCTGGGTCAGCGTCGAGGGAGCGCAGAACTTCGCAGACCTCCAGGGTGTCACTCAAACAGACCACGCGAAGGCCGTTCTGTGGTTCATCTATGTTATGTTCACGGCGATAGGCTACGCCATAGCCTATATCATCTGGACCCGCTACAAGCTCACCGACAAGGATGTTCAGACCATGGCGGACTGCAACAGCGGCAAAATAACCCGCGCCGAAGCCGAAGAAAGACTCGGCGGAAGATACGACAAGAAGTCGAAGAAAGCGAAGAAATAACAAACGAAAAGAGCGGAGGGGCGTGTGCCTCTCCGCTTTAAATTATAGCACCCTGTGCACTGAGCCGCAGGGTGCTTTTTCGTTAAGTTTATTTATCAGAGCACTACTTCTCTGCCCGTCCTTGCGGACTCATAGACCGCGCAGAGGATTTTTATCATATCGATGCCCTGCTGCGGCTTGAAGCACGGCTCGGCGCCCTCAATGACCACATCGTAGAAGTGTCTGAGGTTTCTCGCGTGCTCTCTGTCGGTAGCGTAGTTAGTCGGGATAACATCGAGGCACTTGCCGTATTCCTCGGTGTAGAATTCGACCTCGCCGTCCTGCCAATTGAGTCCCGCCTTCGTGCCGCGAAGCTCGACAAAGCGTGTCTCTTTCTTGACGTTCGACGCCCAGCTGAACTCTATCTGGAGCTGCGCACCGTTATCGAAGCGGATAGTGCCCATCGCAAGATCCTCAACGTCAAACGTGCCGTCCTCGACCTTGTCGCCGAAGTCGGAGTTCACGGAGTCGCTGACGTCGTTGTCGGCAAACTTGCAGTATGTGCTGCCGGTCACGGCGACTGGAGTCGGGCTGCCCATGAGCCATATCGCAAGGTCTATCATGTGAACGCCGAGGTCAATGAGCGGGCCGCCGCCGGACTGCGCCTTGGTGGTGAACCAGCCGCCCTTTCCGGGGATTCCGCGTCTCCTCTGCCAGCCGCAGCGTCCGCAGTATATCTCGCCCATTTTGCCGTCGTCAATGAACTTCTTCGCAAGCTTAGACGCGTCGGTAAAGCGGTTGTTTCTCATGACCATGAGCGTCTTGTCCGCAGCCTTAGCGGCGTCATTCATCTTCATGACCTCTTCGACATTGACAGCGTCCGGCTTCTCGCAGAAAACGTGCTTGCCCGCCTTGAAAGCGGCAACCGCGATTATCGAGTGGAGATAGTTCGGGGTGCAGATATCGACAGAGTCTATCGTCTCGTCCTTGAGCAGCTCGTTGAAATCGGTATATACCTTCGCATCTGGGAAAACCCGTCGCGGCACTCGACCGCCCTCTCCTCGATTATGTCGCAGAGTGCGACAACCTCAAGGCGACGTCTTTAAGATAGTGCTCGCGGTGAGCGCCGTTGAATATTCCGCCGACACCGATAATACCTACTCGCCATTTTTTCATAGAAAGACCTCCAAAAATGTATTTCATACGAATTGATTTTAACATAACAAGAAATAAAAAACAAGAGCGGCGGCCTGTACGAAATGCCGAAAAAACAGCTTTATTTTTAGTTGATTTAACAATTTGATTTGTGATTGACAACGGAACGGCGGAACGCCTTATGACGCTCCGCCGCTCCTTGCTTTTATGAAATTGTGTTTTGCAAATTAAAGCTTATTTATCAAACGCGCCGAAGCGGGCTGCTATCTTCACGCCGGTCTTTGCAAGCGGAAGAAGAGCAACTATGGTTCTGAGCGCTCCGTCAACAGAGGACGAGAGCACGGAGGAAACGAGGAAATTGACAACAATTTTCTGCGAGGCGTTCATGTCGAGAGCTGCAACAGCGGTCTTTATAGCCACAGCGTTGTTCTCCTCGGTAAGCTCGGAATGGAGATATCTGAACAGAACGACAAACGCATCCGCCGAGTCGCCTTCTATGCCGACAAACCAGTTTCTGGTCTTGGCTGCGCTCTCTTTTGCGGTGAAGACTCCGCAGGCGGCGATATCCTTTATTGCAGCCGCAAACTTCTCCTTGTCAAGGTTTATTGTAAGAGTGACCGCGGGGGCGGTCTCCTCGCCGTTTTCGTCAACCTTGGCGGCCTGGAGCTCGATGTCCTTGAGCTTGGGGGCGATCATATCGTATACGCCGCCGGTGGTGAGGTCAACCTTAACGCTGTTGCCGATACCCAGGCTGATTTTGCCCAGCATACTGTGTATCTGAGTGTCGATAAGTCCCGTGTCAATAGCGGAGGCAAGATTCGGGAGAAGCTTCAGAACCTCGTCGACCGGGGATTCCGCAGAGGCAACTGCGTCAACAAGAGTGAATATGGGAGTAATGATGCCGCGGATACGGCGATCCATCTTCTCGTTTGTGTTGGCGCCCTTCTTAACATATGCGGTGTACTCGTCGGAGGTCATAAAGTCCTTTATGCCGAGAGCCTCAAATATGGGGATGAGATCCTCGTATATGCCCAGCTGCGGACCGTAAAATAAGCTGGTTGTGTTCTCAAAGGAAACAACGGTAGTGAGCAGCGAAAGGGGTCTGAACAGCGACGCAACAGCGTCGAGGAAGCCCTCCTTGTCGCCGTTAGCGAAACCGAAGTCGCCGTCAACAACAGTGAGATACTGCCATGCTTCAAGCTTGTCTACGGGCTTGCCGTCCGCGCCGAGCGTAGCCGCTGCGGCGTTAAGAGCCGCGATAGCACCCGCGCAGGTCTCCTTGTCAAGCTTTGCGGCAAGGTCTTTGGGTCCCTTTGCAACAAGGCTGCTGAGTCCGCCGACAAGCGGGAACAGCTTCTTTGCAACAAGAGCTACGGTTTCATTGGTATATACCTTCTCGTTGAGCACCTGGGGAACTCCGCCCTCGGGAACCTTCAAAACGGTGAAAAGAATATCTTCAACTCTGCCGATAGACCTGTTGACAGCCTTCTTGGAAGCGCCGATGGGATACTTAACCTTGGTGCGCTCCATAGCATCAACGTCGGGTTTTTCGTCCGTAGGATCGGATACGGCAAGAGCAGCCGCTTCGCTGACAGCGCCGTCAAGCGCTGCGGTCGCTTCCTCCTGCGCAAAGGCATTGAGCCCTGCCGCCATAACGGACATTATCATGCACAGGCAAAGTATAACGCTCAGCGCTTTTTTAAATGTTTTCATTTACTCTGTTCTCCTTTCGTTTTGTAAAAACATTATAGACATTGTTATTCTTTGCTTCTTTTTTTCTCCTCCTTTGCAGCAATTTATATTATAACGTTAAGTTATAAATTCAGCTTTTAATATGCAGCGCCGACAAAGTACCGCACTATTCATAAAATAATTCAGAACCCTCGCGGATATTATACACTATATCTATAAATAAGTAAAGTTATATCTTAAAGAAGTGTTGTTAATTATTTGAGATATAAGGGGAATTGTTGAAATTCCCCTCGTTGTTTAAAAATCAAGTCTCTCCCGTAGGCTCTGTTTTATCCCAACCTCACACACGATGCTAAGCCCGAGGAAGCAGTCCTCAAAGAAATCGCGACCGAGCTTGAACTCCGGCAGAAGATAAGGCTTCATTTTGCTCTTTATCAAACCTATGAGCTTGTCCGTATCCATGCCCTCATCGAGCTCATATATAACCACTCTGCCCGGATTCATCAGCGCGATTATCGTCTGGAGGCGTTCGCTGCAAAAAGCTATGCGCTCAGATTCAATGTCCGGAGTGTGCAGCGGGATGTTTTCGACCTCGCCGGCAGCGCCCGACGCGCCGCAGAGCACCTCGCCGTTTGCGATTATTCCCGAGCCGCTCTTGCGCTTGCCGTAAGCATAGAGGACGGTTATACCATCCTGATAATTCGAATATTTTCTTGCCACATTCGTTGCGACATGCAGGTCGTTGTCAATAAGAACCGTCAGTCCGAATTTTTCATTCAGCCTCTTTGCAACATCGATATGGTTGAGCGACGGGAATGCCGCAGAGTCCATAACAACACCCTTGCAGACAACGCCCGAAACGGCTATCGCCGTCATGGCTATGAGCGGATCGGCCGCAACGCTTGTCATAACAAGATTCTCAAGCGTCGAAAGTACTTTTTCGTCACAAATCGGTATATTTCCGCTGCCGATAGTACGGCTTTTGAAATCATGGATTCTGTATGAAAGAACATCAGAGTCAAGATAAATCAGCAAAAAATGCATATAGTCCGCGTTAAGCTTATATACCTGCGCCTTGCGCCCGCGTTCCGCGCCAATAACTCCGTCCGGATTAATAATTCCCTCCGCAACACCGTAATCAATAGCTCGCGTCACGGTCGGCAGGCTCAGCCCGATGCTTTTGGCTATCTGCGGAATTGTCGCCTGCTTGTTTTTGTGTATGTATAGTAAATTAGTTGATTGTCTTGAAAAATGCTTGATTTGCAGGCATATTCGCAGGTTTGCAGATTGATTTTACTACTCATTTACTACTTTTAATGAATTGAGCCTTGATATGCAAAAAGCACCTGCGGACTGCCGGATAGACCGCTGCACCACCTTACGCGGCACGTCGAAAAGAAAAAATAAAATAAGCACCACCTATAAGGCGGCGTTTCTCACTCCTACACAGGAGAACAGGAACGCTGCTTTTTTTTATGCCCTCGTGTTACGCAGTAAGGGCAAACAAAGCCTTGATTTATGCGGCTCTTAGAGCGTGGAAATGAGAAAGACAAGGGTTGATACCTTTTCCCTCAAAACCGCGTTTCTACTGCGTAACAAATCCAACGAAAAGGAGTGACGAAGCTATGGCAGTTTTCCGCGTGGAAAAGAACAAAGGTTATACCGTTATGAGCAACCACCATTTACGCAACAAGGAGCTTTCCTTAAAGGCAAAGGGCTTGTTGTCGCAAATGCTCTCACTTCCCGAAGATTGGGACTACACCCTTGCAGGACTGTCCCTTATCAACCGGGAAAAGATTGACGCTATCCGGGAAGCAGTACGGGAACTGGAAAATGCCGGATATATACAGCGTTCAAGGGAACGTGATGAGAAAGGATGCTTACGCGGTACAACGTATGTTATCTATGAGCAGCCGCCTAAGTTGGATTTACCTACATTGGAAAAACCAACATTGGATAATCCAACATTGGAAAAGCCTATGTTGGAAAAACCTACGTTGGAAAATCCAACGCAATTAAATAAAGAACTATTAAAGACTAACTTACCAACAAAAGAAAAATTAAATACAGATATATCAAGTACCCATTCCATTCCTTTCCATTCCCTAAATCCCTCTCCCTTAGAGGACGCGGCACAGCCGCCGGAACGGAAGCGAAAGGAAACGACAGACGCATATAGCGTGTATGAGGAAATCATCAAGGACAATATCGAGTACGACTATCTGATACAGGATAGATACCTTGACCGGGACAGGATAGAGGAAATCCTTGCCCTTATTCTTGAAACTGTCTGCACCAAACGAAGAACAATCCGTATCGCCGGGGACGACCACCAGGCAGAGCTTGTAAAAGCAAAATTTATGAAACTGAACAGCGAACATATCCGCTTTGTACTGGACTGTATGCAGGAAAACACCACCAAAATCCGCAACATCAAGCAGTACATGAAAGCTGCCCTTTTCAATGCCCCGTCTACGATTGGCAACTATTACACGTCCCTTGTATCTCACGATATGTACGGCGGGCGTACTATCCAGTCGGCAAGAAGCAAGGGCATACCCGATTACACCTGCAACGAGGGCGAAAGCCTGTAAACCAACCCAAAGGAGGATTTTATGATGACACAGAAAACAGGAGCTTTGATTTTTGATGAAACCGCTGACCGCTACGACATTCGCTTTGACGTAAACGACTATTACGGGGGCTTGCATTGCGGCGACTGCATGGAGGTCTTTGTGCGGGGCAAATGGAAGCCGACCCGTATGGAGTACGGGGACAACTGGTATCTTGTGGGTATTCGGGCGGCAGACCTTTCCGGGCTGCGGGTACGGATTTAACAGGGCGGCGTGAAAGCGGACGCTCTTTTTTCATGCCCGCCCCGCTTCCCGGCGGCGGGCATACCACCATAGAACACGAAAGGAGGACACCCATTGCAGGAGGAAACTAACGAAAAGACCATAGCCCTTTACATCAAGACCGGGAAGCTGACGGCACAGCAGCTCCAAAAGGCTATGAAAGCCCTGCTTGCACAGATGAAAAAGCAGCATGACAGACAGAAAATCCCGCATGGAAAGCAGACCCTAAAGCAGCTTATGAAGCAGAACGCGGGCGTTTCCAACATTGAAATCACAAAGGACAATATCAAAGCCTTTGAGAGTACGGCGGAAAAAATACGGGATTGACTTTGCCCTAAAGAAAGACAGCACCGAAACGCCGCCCCGTTATCTTGTGCTTTTTCAAGGGACGGGACGCGGACGCACTGACCGCAGCCTTTAAGGAGTTTTCCGCAAAGAAGCTGACGCAGGAACAAAAGCCCTCTATCCGCAAGCTGATTGTTTCCCTCAAAGAAAAGGCGGCGGCTCTGAACGCGCAGCGGGACAAAGTAAAAAACAAGACAGGGGGATTGCAAGATGAACGCTATCAACTGGAAAAAGCTGCTGCTTCCCAACATTCCCTATCTGCTCTTTGTGTATCTCTTTGATAAAGTCGGGCAGGCGGTACGCCTTGCGCCGGGGGCTGACCTGTCCGGCAAGGTGCTTTCCCTTGCAGACGGCTTTTCCGCTGCCTTTACAAATCCGCTTCCGAGCCTTGCCCGTATGGATTTGCTTATCGGTATTGTGGGGGCTGTCCTTATCCGGCTGATTGTCTATGTAAAAGGCAAGAACGCGAAGAAATACCGCAAAGGTATCGAATACGGCTCTGCCCGTTGGGGGACTGCCGAAGATATTAAGCCCTACACCGACCCGGTATTTCAAAATAATGTGCTGCTGACACAGACGGAACGGCTTACCATGAACAGCCGCCCAAAGCAGCCGAAGTATGCAAGGAATAAAAATATCCTTGTTATCGGGGGAAGCGGCAGCGGCAAGACGAGATTTTTCGTGAAGCCCAACTTAATGCAAATGCACTCAAGCTACGTTGTAACTGACCCGAAAGGTACGGTTTTAGTCGAGTGCGGAAGGCTCTTGCATCGGGGCGGCTACCGGATAAAAGTGCTGAACACGATTAACTTCAAAAAAAGCATGAAATACAATCCCTTTGCCTATCTCCGCAGCGAGAAAGACATTTTGAAACTGGTAAACACTTTGATTGCCAACACCAAAGGGGACGGGGAAAAAGCCGGGGAGGATTTTTGGGTAAAATCGGAACGGCTCTTTTACTGCGCCCTTATCGGCTACATTTGGTACGAAGCCCCGGAGGAAGAAAAGAACTTCACGACGCTGCTTGAAATGATAAATGCGTCGGAAGCCCGCGAGGACGACCCGGAATTTCAGTCCCCCGTTGACCTTATGTTTGAACGGTTGGAGGGAAAAGACCCGGAACACTTTGCCGTCCGGCAGTATAAGAAATTTTTGTTATCTGCGGGAAAGACAAGAAGCTCTATCCTCATTTCCTGCGGTGCGCGGCTTGCCCCCTTTGACATTAAAGAGCTGCGCGACCTTATGGAAACCGACGAAATGGAGCTTGACACCATAGGCGACCGCAAGACCGCCCTGTTTGTTATCATTTCCGACACCGACGATACATTTAACTTTGTTGTGAGTATTCTTTACACGCAGCTTTTCAATCTGCTTTGCGACAAGGCAGATGATGAATACGGCGGCAGGCTGCCAGTCCATGTGCGCTGTCTGTTAGACGAGTTTGCAAATATCGGGCAGATACCGAAGTTTGAAAAGCTCATAGCCACCATACGAAGCCGGGAAATCTCCGCTTCAATCATTTTGCAGAGCCAGTCGCAGCTAAAAGCCATTTACAAGGACAACGCCGATACCATAGCCGGCAACTGCGACACCACCCTGTTCTTGGGCGGCAAGGAGAAAACCACCCTCAAAGAAATGTCGGAAATCTTGGGGAAAGAAACCATTGACAGCTTCAACACTTCCGAGAACCGGGGGCGGGAGGTATCACATGGACTGAACTATCAGAAGTTAGGCAAGCAGCTTATGACGGAAGATGAAATAGCAGTCATGGACGGCGGGAAATGTATCTTGCAGCTACGAGGGGTGCGCCCGTTCTTCTCTGATAAGTACGACATTACAAAACACCCCAACTATAAATACCTGTCCGACTATGACAAGAAAAATACTTTTGATATGGAAAAGCATTTAAGACGCAGACCCGCCCTTGTGAAGCCGGACGAACCCTTTGACTATTACGAAATCAGCGAAGCAGATTTGCAGGAGGACACCGCCCATGAATAGACGTATCCGAAAGAAACAGGATAAGAAAATCACAGAAGCCATAAACGGGCTTATTTTCATTGCCGAGCGACGGGAGCAACAGCGACAGGCAGCTATCCGGCAGTTTGTAAAACGGTGTGAAACCCTGTATGAGCAGCAGCGAAAGGAGGAATTGACGCAGTAACAAAGAAACAGATAACTTACAGAATACGCGCCCCTACAAAAATTCCTATCGCTAACAACTGAATACCGCCGCGCGGCAGACACATAGGCAGCGCGGGGACTTATGACCGCGGCAGTTACAAAACTGACCGCCGTTTTTTATGCCCTTTTATGGGGCAAGCCGCATTTGCGGCAGAAAGGAGCTTTATGGAATTTTTTAACTCTGCTATCGACGTATTACAGACCCTTGTTATCGCACTGGGCGCAGGCTTAGGCATTTGGGGCGTTATCAACCTCTTAGAGGGATATGGAAACGACAACCCAGGTGCAAAATCACAGGGCATTAAGCAGCTTATGGCGGGCGGCGGCGTTGCCCTTATTGGCACTATCCTTGTACCGCTTCTTTCCGGTCTGTTCGGATAAGTTTACGGAGGGTAGCCTATGGAGAGCATACTTGACGCGATTAACGAATGGATAAAGGAAATCCTTATCGGCGCGATAAACGGTAATCTGTCAACGATGTTCGGGGACGTAAACGAAAAAGTAGGCACCATTGCAGCGGAGGTAGGCAAGACCCCGCAGGGGTGGAACGCGAACATTTTCAACATGATACAAAATCTGTCCGAAAATGTGATTGTACCCATTGCGGGGCTTGTCATTACCTATGTCCTCTGTTATGAGCTTATCAGCATGGTAACGGAAAAAAACAATATGCACGACGTTGACACATTCATGTTCTTTAAGTGGTTTTTCAAAGCCTTTGTTGCCGTTTTCTTGGTAACACATACCTTTGATATTACTATGGCGGTGTTTGATATGGCGCAGCATATTGTGTCCGGCGCGGCGGGGGTAATCGGCGGCGATACGAATATCGACGTAACCGAAGCCCTTGCCGCCATGCAGGAGGGACTAAAAGATATGGAAATCCCCGAACTACTGTTACTTGTCATGGAAACGAGCCTTGTAAGCCTTTGTATGAAAATCATGTCCGTACTGATAACCGTTATCCTCTACGGCAGAATGATTGAGATATACGCCTACTGTTCCGTTTCCCCTATCCCTTTTGCCACCATGACAAATCGGGAATGGGGACAGATTGGGAACAACTACCTAAAGGGGCTGTTTGCACTTGGTTTTCAAGGCTTCCTCATTATGATATGCGTCGGCATTTATGCGGTTTTGGTAGGCGAAATGGTCTTAGCGGACAACCTGCACAGCGCGATTTTTTCCCTTGCAGCCTATACCGTTATCCTCTGTTTCTCCCTGTTCAAATCCGGCGCACTGGCAAAATCTATATTCAACGCCCACTAAGGGCAGAAAGGAGGTTTTTTCTTGGCGTATGTACCTGTACCCAAAGACTTATCCAAAGTCAAAACAAAAGTCGCTTTCAATCTGACAAAGCGGCAAATCCTTTGTTTTTCAGTGGCACTTCTTATGGGACTGCCACTTTTCTTTTTGTTCAAAGACAGCGCAGGGACGAGCCTTGCGGCAATGGCAATGATTGTCGTCATGCTTCCCTGCTTCTTGGTTGCCATGTATGAAAAGCATGGGCAGCCCCTTGAAGTGGTTGTAAAGAACATCATTCAGACAAAATTGACCCGCCCCAAAGTGCGACCGTATCAGACGGAAAACCTGTATGCACTCTTGGAGAAACAGCGGGCATTAGAAAAGGAGGTATCAGCGATTGTCAAAAGGACAGACAAAAAAGACGCGGGAAGCCGCAGGAAACAGGCGTAAGCTGACCCGCGCGGAAAAGAAACAGATAGCGGCGGTTATCCGGCAGGCAAAGGGGGACGGCAAAGCCCACACCGCACAGCAGACCATTCCCTACCTTGCCATGTACCCGGACGGTATCTGCAAAGTGGCACAGCGGAAATATTCAAAGAGCATTGCCTTTGAGGACATCAACTATCAGCTTGCACAGGCAGACGATAAGACCGCCATTTTTGAAAACTGGTGCGATTTTCTCAACTACTTTGACGCAAGCGTGAACGTGCAGCTTTCTTTCATCAATCAAGGCTCACAGCAGGAACAGGCAGCGCTGGCAATCCATATCCCGCTGCAAAATGACGATTTTAACTCTATCCGCACTGAGTATTCCGATATGCTGAAATCGCAGCTTGCCAAAGGGAACAACGGGCTTGTCAAGCATAAGTACATCACATTTTCCATTGAAGCGGACAATCCGGCGGCAGCAAGGGCGCGGCTTTCCCGTATTGAAACAGACGTACTCAATAATTTTAAGGTGCTTGGGGTATCGGCGCACCCCTTATCCGGCTATGAACGCCTAAAGGTGCTGCATGGGGTATTCCACCCGGCAGGCGAGCCGTTCTCATTCTCTTATGACTGGCTGACCCCGACGGGGCTTACCACAAAGGACTTTATCGCCCCGTCCTCTTTCAAGTTCGGGGAGGGACGCTACTTTGCTATGGGGAAAAAGACGGGGGCGGTATCGTTCCTTGAAATCCTTGCCCCGGAGTTAAACGACCGTATCTTAGCGGATATGTTGGACTTGGAAACAGGCGTTATTGTCAATCTCCACATTAAAAGTATCGACCAGTCGGAAGCAATCAAGACCATTAAGCGCAAAATCACTGACCTTGACAAGATGAAGATTGAGGAACAGAAAAAAGCGGTTAGAAGCGGTTACGATATGGATATAATCCCGTCCGACCTTGCCACCTTTGGAAATGAAGCAAAGAACCTGTTGCAGGATTTACAGAGCCGCAACGAGCGAATGTTTCTTCTCACGTTCCTTGTGGTAAACATGGCAGACACGAAGCGGAAACTGGAAAATGACATTTTCGCGGCGGCGGGCATTGCACAGAAATACAACTGCGCCCTGACCCGTCTTGACTATCAGCAGGAAGCGGGGCTGATGTCCTCTATCCCTTTGGGGGAGAACCTTATCCCGATACAACGGGGACTTACCACATCAAGCACCGCTATTTTTATCCCGTTCATCACGCAGGAGCTATTTCAGACCGGGTCTGCCCTGTATTATGGGCTGAACGCTTTAAGCAACAACATGATACTCTGCGACCGCAAGCAGCTTAAAAACCCGAATGGGCTTATCTTGGGAACACCGGGCAGCGGAAAATCCTTTGCGGCAAAGCGGGAAATCACAAACGCCTTTCTCATTACTGACGATGATATTTTTATCTGCGACCCGGAAGCCGAGTATTTTGCCCTTGTCAAGCGGCTTGGCGGGCAAGTGATACGCTTATCCCCGACCGGGAAAGGCATGGACGGCAAGCCCCAGTATGTGAACCCTATGGATATGAACCTTAATTACAGCGAGGACGACAGCCCCCTTGCACTGAAAAGTGATTTTATCCTGTCCCTCTGCGAGCTTGTCATTGGCGGCAAGGAGGGCTTGCAGCCCGTTGATAAGACCGTCATTGACCGCGCCGTAAGGAATGTGTACCGGGACTACCTTGCTGACCCCGACCCGGCAAAAATGCCTATCTTGGGCGACCTTTACGACGAGCTGTTAAAACAGCCGGAGCCGGAAGCTGCCCGCATTGCAGCGGCATTGGAGCTGTATGTTTCCGGCAGTCTTAACGTATTCAACCACAGAACGAATGTGGAGCTTTCTAACCGCCTTGTCTGCTTTGACATTAAGCAGCTTGGGAAGCAGCTCAAAAAGTTAGGTATGCTCATTGTGCAAGACCAGATATGGAACCGCGTTACCATTAACCGGGCAGAAAAGAAATCTACCCGCTACTATATGGACGAATTTCACTTGCTCTTAAAAGAGGAACAGACCGCCGCTTACAGTGTGGAGATTTGGAAGCGTTTTAGAAAATGGGGAGGCATACCCACAGCTATCACGCAGAACATTAAGGACTTGCTTGCTTCCCGCGAGGTGGAAAATATCTTTGAAAACTCTGATTTTGTCCTCATGCTCAATCAGGCACAGGGCGACCGGGCTATCCTTGCAAAGCAGTTAAATATCAGCCCACAGCAGATGAAGTATGTAACCCACACCGAAGCAGGCGAGGGACTTATCTTTTATGGGAATGTGGTGCTTCCCTTTGTAGACCATTTCCCGAAAGATACCGAGCTTTACCGCATTATGACGACGAAGCCGGAGGAAGTGAGCAGCCTATGAAACAGTTAAAACCACGCGATAAAATCACGCAGAAAATGACCCGCGACGGTGCGGTGGAAATCAATGAAACACAGCAGACTGCCGAGCGTATCAGCAGCCGGGAAGCAGACAGCGACTTTTCACAGCCGGACACCGCTACCGCAGAGCGTGTCATGGAACACCTTGACGCAGCCCATACCCGAAAGGCAAGCAAAAAGGCAGTCAAGAAAGCACAGGAAGCGGCTGTTTTGCGTACTTCCACTTCACGCTTGCAGTTTACCGACGAGGAACGGGAAACGCCAAAACTGCAACCCTACATCAAAAAATCGGAAAAAGCAGCCGACAAACTGGACGCAGCAAAGGCAGCTCTCCCGAAGCAGAAGAAACTTGTAAAAGAGCGCACCTTTGAGGAAACCACCGGAAAGGCAAAGACCCGTTTACGCTTTGAAGAACAGGAAAAGCCGATACCCGGCGGCAAAGCCCACAGTAACCCGTTATCCCACCCCGCGCAGGAAGCGGGTATTTTTGTTCACAACAAAATCCATAGCGTCGAGAAAGATAATTCCGGTGTGGAGGGCGCGCACAAATCGGAGGAACTTGCCGAGCGCGGCGCAAGGTACGGGACAAGAAAATTAAAACAGGGCTACCGCAGCCATAAGCTGAAACCCTACCGGGAAGCGGCAAAGGCAGAACAGGCAGCGTTTAAGGCAAACGTCAATTTTCAGTATCACAAAGCCTTGCAGGAGAACCCGCAGCTTACAAGCAATCCCTTTTCCCGGTTCATGCAGAAACAGAAAATCAAACGCCAGTATGCAAAAACCGTAAAGAAAAGCGGCGCAGCCACCGCCAAAGCTGCCGCCGGAGCGTCCCAAACAGCAGCAAAGAAAGCGGCTGCCTTTGCAGGACGACACCCGGCAGGCGTGATAATCGCTATCGCCGCGCTGCTTCTGTTCATCATGGTATCCGTAGGGCTTTCCTCTTGTGGGGCAATGTTTTCCGGCAGCATGAACAGCGTGTTAGGGACTTCCTACACGTCCGAGGACAGCGACCTTGTGGCAACGGAACAGAGCTATGCTGCAATGGAAAATGAGCTGCAACAGGAAATTGACAATATCGAAAGCACCCACAGCGGCTATGATGAATACCGCTATGACCTTGATACTATCGGGCATAACCCCCACGAATTAGCGTCGTACTTGACTGCCCTTTTGCAGAGTTACACCCCGCAGAGCGCACAGGCAGAGCTAAAACGGCTGTTCGGCTTACAGTACACCTTGACGCTGACGGAAGAAATCGAGATACGCACCACCACCGACGAGGAGGGCAACGAGGAAGAATACGAATACCGTATCTTAAATGTGAAACTGACAAACAAGCCGATTGCTTCCCTTGCGGAAGAACTGCTGAACCCACAGCAGTTTGAAATGTTCAAGGTGTACTTACAGACACAGGGCAACAAACCGTTGATTTTTGGCGGCGGCTCTCCCGACGGAAGCCCGTCCGAGGATTTAAGCGGCGTGGAGTTTGTAAACGGCACACGTCCCGGAAACCCGGAGCTTATGGAGCTTGCAAAACAGCAGGTCGGAAACGTGGGCGGCTACCCTTACTGGTCTTGGTACGGCTTTAACAGCCGCGTGGAATGGTGCGCCTGCTTTGTGTCATGGTGCTACAATCAAGCCGGAAAAAGCGAACCCCGCTTTGCGGGCTGCGAATGGCAGGGCGTTCCTTGGTTCCAGTCAAGGGGACAATGGGGCGCACGCGGCTATGAGAATATCGCACCGGGCGACGCTATCTTTTTCGACTGGGATTTAGACGGCGTTGCCGACCATGTGGGGCTTGTGCTTGGCAGGGACGGAAGCCGCGTCTATACCGTTGAGGGCAATTCCGGCGACGCCTGCAAGATTAAAAGCTATGACCTCAACTATCAATGTATCAAAGGCTACGGGCTGATGAACTGGTAAGCAGCCCCGAAAAGAAAGGAGAATTTATTTTATGGCAAACAACAAAATCGACCGTATCAATAAGGAAATCGCAAAGACCCGCGAGAAAATCACAGAGTATCAGAACAAGTTAAAAGGACTGGAAGCGCAGAAAACCGAAGCGGAAAACCTTGAAATCGTGCAGCTTGTACGCGCTATGCGACTTACCCCGCAGGAATTAAATGCTATGCTGTCCGGCGGCGGTATTCCCGGCATGAACGCCGCACCCGCTACCGAAGCGGCAGACTACGAAGAACAGGAGGACAATGCAGATGAAAAATAAACTCAAACAGACCATGACTGCCCTTTGTGCCGCCCTTATCCTTATGGGCGGTTTTTCTGTCCCTGCCTATGCACAGGGAACAGCCGCAGAGCCACCCACAGAGGACGCGACCAACGACAGCAATGTAGTGGTGGAAGAACCGGAAACGCCGCCCCTTACCCCAAAGGGCAACGCAACACTGGTGGACGATTTCGGCGGCAATAAGCAGCTTATCACTGTTACCACCAAAGGCGGCAACTACTTTTATATCCTCATTGACCGGGCAGCCGAGGGGGAACAGACCGTACATTTCCTTAATCAAGTGGACGAAGCCGACCTTATGGCACTGACCGAAACCGGGGAAGCCACGAAAAAGCCGGAAGTCTGCAACTGTACGGAAAAATGCGAAGTCGGAAAGGTAAATACGTCCTGCCCGGTATGTGCAGCTACTCTGACAGGCTGCACAGGCAAGGAACCCACGCCAACACCCACCGAGCAGCCGGAAGAACCCAAAGAAAAAGACGGCAATCCCGGCGCGGTGCTTGCCTTAGTCCTCTTTGTGCTGCTTGGTGGCGGCGCGGCGTTCTACTACTTTAAGTTTGTAAAACCGAAGCATAACGTGAAAGGAAGCACCGACCTTGAAGATTTTGACTTTGAGGATTACGACGAGGACGAGCCGGAAGCAGATACCGGGGAAGTTTCCAAAGAGGAAGAAACGGAGGACGAGGAAGTATGACCCTGTTTACCGACAATCCCTTTGAAAAGATGATGATACAGAAGCCGGACTATGGCAAACGGGAAAAATCCCCGCCGGAGCTTTCTTCCCCACGCTGCGCGGGCTGCCCTTACAAGGGGCAGTCCCCTTGTGTGGGGTACTGTATGAGAAAACTGGAAAACAAACGACAGACCGAACGATAAAAGGAGGAATTATCATTGATTTTAGTTATCGCAGAAAAGCCCAGTGTGGCACAGACAATCGCTGCCGTACTTGGGGCAAAGGAAAAGAAAGACGGATTTCTCACAGGAAGCGGCTATATCGTTTCTTGGTGCGTGGGACATTTGGTAGGGCTTTCCGAAGCTGCCGCCTACGGGGAGCAGTATAAAAAGTGGAGCTATGACAGCTTACCGATTTTGCCGCAGGAATGGAAGTACACCGTTGCTTCTGACAAGGAAAAGCAATTCAAGACCTTAAAGGAACTTATGCACCGGGCAGACGTTTCCGAAGTCGTCAATGCCTGCGACGCGGGGCGCGAGGGAGAACTCATTTTCCGTTTTGTCTACGAAGTTGCCGGGTGCAGGAAGCCCACGCGCCGCTTGTGGATTTCCTCAATGGAAGAAGCTGCTATCAAAGAGGGCTTTTCTCATCTGAAGAACGGCGAAGCATACGACGCGCTCTTTGCTTCCGCATTATGCAGGGCAAAGGCTGACTGGCTAATCGGTATCAACGCCACCCGTCTTTTTTCTGTCCTTTACAACCATACCTTGAATGTGGGACGCGTACAGACCCCGACCTTAAAAATGCTTGTTGACCGGGACGCGGCGATTACCACGTTCAAGAAAGAAAAATACTATCATGTGCGCCTGTCCTTATCCGGCGCGGAAGCTGCAAGCGAAAAACTGTCTGACCGTTCCGAAGCTGACAGGCTGAAAGCTGCTTGTGAAGCGTCAAAAGCAGTCTGTACTTCCCTTGTGAAAGAGAAAAAGACCGCAGCCCCGCCGAAGCTCTTTGACCTTACTTCTTTGCAGAGGGAAGCAAACCGCCTGTTCGGATATACCGCAAAGCAGACCCTTGACCTTGCACAAGCCCTGTATGAAAAGCGTTTGCTTACTTATCCGAGAACCGACAGCGCATTTCTGACCGACGACATGGGCGACACAGCGGCGGGCATTATCAAGCTGCTTTGTGGGAAATTTTCTTTTATGGCGGGCATGGACTTTGCGCCGGAGCTTGCAAAAGTGCTGAACAGTAAAAAGGTATCAGACCACCATGCCATTATCCCGACTATGGAGCTTGCAAAGACCGACCTTGCCGCGCTGCCGGAAAGCGAAAGGAATATCCTTACCCTTGCCGGGGCGCGTCTGCTCATGGCGACCGCCGCAGTACATACCTTTGAAGCGGTTACGGCTACATTTGAATGTGCCGGACAGTCCTTTACCGCAAAGGGAAAAACAGTGCTGTACGACGGGTGGAAAGAGATTGACCGCCGTTACCGGGCAGCCTTAAAGAACAAGCCCGAAACGGACGACGCAGACAGCGACACCGAAAAGACCCTGCCGCCATTTACCGAGGGGCAGACCTTTGACAATCCGGCGGCAACGGTAACGGAGCATGACACCATACCGCCAAAACCCCACAACGAAGCGTCGCTGCTCTCTGCTATGGAGCGCGCCGGAAGCGAGGACACCGACCCGGACGCAGAACGCAAAGGGCTTGGAACTCCCGCCACCCGCGCCGCTGTCATTGAAAAACTGGTAAAGGGCGGCTTTGTGGAGCGAAAAGGCAAGCAGCTACTTCCCACAAAAGACGGTATCAACCTTGTGTGCGTCCTGCCGGACACTCTGACAAGCCCGCAGCTTACCGCAGAATGGGAAAACAATCTGACGCAGATTGCAAAAGGCAAGGCAGACCCCGCCGCATTTATGGAGGGTATTGAGGATATGGCGCGGGAACTGGTAAAGACGTACCCGTTTCTTTCTGATGATAAGGCGCAGATGTTCAAGCCGGAACGGGAAGCGTTGGGAAGCTGCCCCCGCTGCGGTTCTCCTGTCTATGAGGGCAAGAAGAATTACTATTGCAGCAACAAGGAATGTATCTTTACCATGTGGAAAAATGACCGCTTCTTTGAGGAACGCAAAGTAGCCTTTTCCCCGAAGATTGCCGCTGCACTCTTACAATCCGGCAAGGTAAATGTGAAGAAGCTCTATTCCCCAAAGACGGGCAAAACCTACGACGGAACTATCGTATTGGCTGATACGGGCGGGAAATATGTCAACTACCGGGTGGAGCTTCCGAAGAAAAAATAACTGAATAGCAAGCATAGGAAAAGAGTACCCTTTTCCGTAAAATTCCTGCTTTCTCTACCGAGAACGGCGGGGATTTTTGCTTGTTGGGAAGTTTCCCAAACCCTCTGAAATCTTGAAAAAATATCTAAACTCTTTGGCAAAAACGCGGGCGCGGGGTACTGAATGATGAAACTGGAAAGCGCAGCGTCCGCGCTGCCTTTGGGAAAGGAGGTTACACATGGCAAATTTACGGGACACCGTAAAAGACTATCAAGAAGAATTAAGGGACGGTATCGCTTGGGTGGCGTTTTGGAAAACGGGACGTTCTTGGAACGCGGAATATTTCCACCTTGAAATGGGCGATATTCTCTACCCGGAGGACAGAAGCCGCATGGAAGAAATCAAACAGGCTGACCCTGCCGCCGTTGTGGTAAACGGCTATTATTCCGGCTATCTTGGCGAGGACAGGAACCTTGACGAACTGACCGCCGGGGTGCGCCGCCACTACGAAAACGGATATAGCAATATCGGGGAATTTATCGAAGCCCACGACGACAGGCTGCCGCCGGAGCTTATCGAGGAAGCAAGAGCCGCCGCCCACGCTGCGGGGCTGCCTTTTTCTGAAAAAGCCTACCGGGGCGGCGAAGAACCCGACCCCTATCTATTTGACGGGAGCATGAGCATGGAGGACTACGAGCTTATGCACCGCATGATTGAGAAAGAAAGGAGTGAGCGCATGGAAGAAACGATTTTAAGCGGGTATCTTTCTAATCTTGGAAAGTACACCGAGGGCAGACCTGCGGGCGAATGGGTATCATTCCCCACGACTGCTGAACATTTGAGAGAAGTCTTTGACCGTATCGGGATAGACGGCAAAAACTACGGGGAGCTGCACATCACAGAATATCAGTCCTCTATTCCGGGACTGGCAGGGAAATTGACCGAGCTTGAAAGCCTTGACGAACTGAACTATTTGGGCGAGCTTTTGAAAATGCAGTTTGACGACGACCGGGAAAAATTTGCTGCGGCTATCACATACGGCGACCATACAAGGGACTTGCAGGACATTATAAACCTTGCACAAAATCTTGACTGTTACTGGATTTATCCGTCCGTAAAAACCGAGGAAGATTACGGGCATTATCTGATTGAAGAACTGGACGAGTTGGAGCTGCCGGAAGAAGCAAAAAACTATTTTCTCTATGAGGAATACGGGCGGGACGCTGCTATCAATGACGGGGGCAGATTTACCGAGCAGGGATATATCTACAACAACCGCAACACCTTTACACAGTGGTATGACGGACGGGACGTGCCGGAGGAATATCGGATAACACCGCAGCCGCCAGTACAGGAAAAGGAACAGGCAGACCTTGACGCTGCCGCAGCCATACCGACCACTGCCACAGAGCAGCCCCCGGTTCTCCCGATTATCCTATCTTCCGAAAAGCCCGCCAACAAAATGAAAGAGATTACCGACCGACTGGAACAGGGCATTTTGGGGATTTATGAAAGCGACCGTTACGCCGACTATCTGCGTACTATGTCTAAATTCCATGATTACAGCCTAAACAATACAATCCTTATCGCCATGCAGGGCGGCAACCTTGTAAAAGGCTATAAACAATGGGAAAAGGAATTTGACCGCCATGTAAAGCCGGGGGAAAAAGCTATCAAGATAATTGCGCCCGCGCCCTTTACCGTTAAGAAACAGGTGGAAAAAATCGACCCGGACACGCAAAAGCCTGTTTTCGATAAGAACGGGAAAGCCGTTACCGAGGAAAAGGAAATCCAAATCCCCGCCTTTCGTGTGGTATCTGTTTTTGACGTGTCGCAGACCGAGGGTAAGGAGTTGCCCGACCTTGGGATAAAGGAGCTTACGGGCGACGTGGAACAGTATCAGGATTTTTTCGCTGCCCTTGAAAAAACTTCCCCCTTTGCTATGGGATTTGAAGCACTAAGCGGCAGTATAAAAGGACGCTGCAATTATGAGGAAAAGTGTATTCTCATCAACGAGGGCATGGACGAATTGCAGAATATCAAGACCGCTATCCATGAAATTGCCCATGCGACACTCCATGACATAGACAAAGACGCGCCGGAACGTCCCGACCGCCGCACCCGCGAGGTACAGGCAGAAAGCGTCGCCTATGCCGTTTGCCAACACTACGGGCTTGATACGTCGGACTATTCCTTTGGATATATCGCCGGGTGGAGCAGCGGAAAAGAACTTGCAGAACTGAAAGGCTCTCTTGAAACAATCCGCAGCACCGCCGCAAGTCTGATTGATACCATAGACGGACATTTTGCAGAAATCCAAAAGGCACAGGATAAGGAACAGACCACCGAACAGGCACAGACCCCACAGGAAGCTACCATACAGCCCGAAGCAGAAGCAGCCGCGCCGGAGCTTCCCGAAGAAACAGCCCCGGTACAGGAAAAAGAAGCACAGACCGAGCCGGAAGCTGATACAGGCGCAAGCAGCGAAGCACCACAGCCGGAACAAGCTGCACCCGCCGCACCTTATTACACAATCAACGAAGCTGCCGCCAAACGTGCAAAGGACGCAAACAGTTTTTCCGATTATAAGCAAGGCAGCGCGACGGCTGAATACAGGCACTATGTAGATGAAGCCGTACAGCTTGCAGAAAGGCAGAAACAGCGGGTAGACCCGATGTACCATGAGAAAATCGACAGCCTGCTTGACACCTACGCCCGGAAACTGGCGGCGAACATGAACAAAGGCTATGAGATTGACGCGCGTGTTCCCTCTATCCTCATTGCGGGCGGCTCTAACTTCCCCACAAGGAAGAAAGAAAAGCAGAACGCAGCCCGCGACAGCAATTACCGGGAATGGCAGGACATACAAGGACTTCTTGATAAAATCCGCAGTACCGGCATGGGCGGTATCAGTGCAGACGACCCGCAGGCAGTACAGAAGTTAGAAAAGAAACTGGAAAGCCTTGAAAAATCACAGGAAACCATGAAAGCCGTAAACGCCTATTACCGTAAGCACAAGACCCTTGACGGCTGCCCGCATTTGTTGCCGGAACAGCTTGAAAAATTAAAAGCGGACATGGCGAGCAGTTGGCATTTGGAGGACAAGCCCTTTGCGACTTGGGCGTTATCCAACAACAGCGCGGAAATCCGGCGCGTGAAAGACCGTATCAAATCCCTTTCACAGCAAAAAGAAATCGGTTTTGTGGGTTGGGAATTCGACGGCGGCAAGGTGGAAGCAAACACCGAAGCGAACCGTCTGCAAATCTTCTTTGAGGATAAGCCGGACGAAGCTACGCGGGAAGCCTTAAAAAGCAACGGCTTCCGTTGGTCGCCAAAAGCCGGGGTATGGCAGCGGCAGCTTACCAGTAACGCCTATTATGCGGCTGATTATGTCAAGGCGATTGCACCTCTTACCGGGGAAAAGCCTACCGAGTTACAGCGGGCGCATATCCGGGCGCAAAAGGTAGCTGCACAGGAACAATTCGCACAAGGGCAGCCGGAGCAGGAAGCCCCACAGGATAAAGACACCTTTTCCATTTATCAGATAAAAGGCGGGGACGAAACAAGGGACTTGCGTTTTGAGCCTTACGACCGTCTGATTGCCGCCGGACACCGGGTAGACGCGAAAAACTATACACTTGTCTATTCCGCACCTCTTACGCCGGGGACTTCCCTTGAAGATATTTACACCCGCTTTAATATCGACCACCCGAAAGATTTTAAGGGACACAGCCTTTCCGTTTCCGACGTGGTGGTACTTCATCAGAACGGACAGGACACCGCCCACTATGTAGACAGCTTCGGTTATAAGGACGT
>ENA-OQET01000190-OQET01000190.1-human-gut-metagenome-genome-assembly--contig:-NODE-190-length-33388-cov-4.063197_pt1 | contig 33388 bp, 31 predicted proteins | sample MGYA00242800_ERZ504645 | MGnify/ENA primary metagenome ERZ504645 (study PRJEB26092, sample SAMD00036308) | human gut metagenome | host: Homo sapiens | study: EMG produced TPA metagenomics assembly of... | reverse complement strand
GGAACAGAAGAGGGAATTGTAATCGATGGAGGATTCGGCGTCGGGCGTGTGACAAAGCCGGGGCTGGATCAGCCGGTCGGAAACGCGGCGATCAACCATGTACCGCGCCAGATGATCCGCGAGAATGTGGAGGAGATTCAGAAAAAACTCGATGATTTCCGCGCACTGCAGGTTATCATCTCCGTACCGGAAGGGGAAGAACTGGCAAAGCATACATTCAATCCGAGACTTGGCATCACCGGCGGCATTTCAATCCTTGGAACGAGCGGGATTGTAGTGCCGATGAGCGAGGAGGCGCTGATTTCCACGATCCGCGTCGAGATGGAAATGCGGAAAGCACAGGGTGACCGCGTCCTTCTGGTGACACCGGGAAATTACGGACAGGATTTCTTAAAACGTATCCGTGGGTCCGTGCAGACCATTCCGTTAAGTGCAGTAATTACGTCGGAAAAACACTGGAATTTGCAGCTGAGCTCGGCTTTGACGCCATCCTTTTTGTGGCCCATCTTGGAAAATTTGTCAAGGTGTCCGGCGGAATTATGAATACCCATTCCCACGAGGCAGACTGCCGTGCGGAACTTCTTACGGCGCAGGCGGTGCGTGCAGGGGCGGATCTTGCACTGGCATAAAAACTGCTGGAGACTGGAACGACGGAAGAAGCGGTGCAGATTTTAAAGGAAGCAGGATGCCTGAAAGAGACCATGGAAAAAGTGACAGAAAAAATTGCTTTTTACATGAATTACCATATTGAGGGCAGAGTGCAGACGGAGGCGATTGTTTTTTCAAGCAATGAGGGCCTGCTCGGGGAAACCCCGGGAGCGGGAGAACTTCTGGAGCGCCTGCGGGAGCAGGAAGAAAAAGAAAACAGAAAAGAGTAAAAACAAAATGACAGGAATTTTATTTGGAACAGGAATCGGACCGGGAGACCCGGAGCTTATGACGTTAAAGGCCGTCCGTCTGATCCGGGAAAATGATACGATTGCAGTACCAGGAGAGAAACCGGAAGAGAGCATTGCCTACCAGATTGCTGTTCAGGCAGTGCCGGAACTGACAGAAAAAGAGCTCGTTGCTATTCCAATGCCGATGACAAAGAATGCCAAAGAACTGGAGGAAAATCACCGGCGCGGTGCAGAAAAAAATAGAGGAGCTGCTGGATGCAGGAAAAAACGTAGTATTTCTGACACTCGGAGATCCAACCGTGTATTCTACCTACCTTTATGTACACAGACGGGTACTGGAAGACGGTTACGATGCGAGAATTGTAAGCGGTGTTACATCGTTCTGCGCGGCAGCAGCATCTCTTTCCGAGGGACTGGTGGAAAATTCCGAAGAACTGCATGTGATTCCGGCGTCTTACCAGATTGAAGATGCACTGGAACTTTCAGGAACAAAGGTTCTGATGAAAGCGGGTAAAAAGATGCCGGCTGTGAAACAGTTCCTGAAGGAAAAGAACTGCCGGGCGGTGATGATAGAAAACTGCGGCATGGATACGGAACAGAAGTATTTCAGCGCGGAAGAAATCCCGGACCAGGCAAGTTACTATTCACTGATTATTGTAAAAGAAAAGAGGAAAAAATAGATGGTACATTTTATTGGAGCGGGCCCTGGAGCCCCGGATCTGATTACGGTAAGAGGACAGAAGCTGCTTGGTGAGGCGGATATTATCATTTATGCAGGTTCTCTTGTCAATCCGGCACTGCTGGATCTGAAAAAAGAGGGCTGTGTGGTATATAACAGTGCAACCATGACGCTGGAGCAGGTGATTGATGTTATGAAAGAGGCCGAAAGCAAAGGCCAGACTGTGGCAAGACTCCACACGGGAGATCCGTGCCTGTATGGTGCAATCCGCGAACAGATTGATGCGCTCGATGCCCTTGGAATCGCTCACGATGACTGTCCGGGTGTCAGCTCTTTCTGCGGAGCGGCTGCTGCCCTTGAAATGGAATATACGCTGCCGGATATCTCCCAGAGTGTTGTCATCACCAGAATGGCCGGAAGAACACCGGTTCCGGAGCGGGAGAGCATTGCGTCTTTTGCGGCACATCAGGCAACGATGGTTGTATTCTTAAGCACGGGACTCTTAGAGGAACTTTCCCGTGAGCTGATTGCAGGCGGCTATACGGCAGATACTCCGGCAGCGATCGTTTACAAAGCAACCTGGCCGGAGGAGAAGACGTTCGTCTGCACCGTTGGAACACTTGCCGAAACGGCGAAAAAGAACCAGATCACCAAGACAGCGCTGATGATCATCGGAAATGCCGTTTCCCAGGGAAATTACCGCAGAAGTGATCTGTACAATCCGGCGTTTACCACCGAATTCCGAGAGGCAGAAAAATAAGATGAAAATAGCCATAGCAAGTTTTACAAGAAACGGATGCGCCTGGAATCGAAAACTCTGTGCGGCACTGAAAAAACACAGCTGTGAAGGATATGCACTGGAAAAGTACGGGAAAGAAGCGGGAATTCCTGCGATTGCACCGTCGCTTCCTGCATGGACAGAGCGCATGTTTCAGAAAATGGATGCGATTTTGTTTATCGGGGCGTGCGGGATTGCGGTGCGCAGTATTGCACCGTACGTGAAAAGTAAAAAGACAGATCCGGCGGTTCTGTGTATGGATGAACAGGGAAAGTTTGTGATTTCATTACTTTCCGGCCATATCGGCGGAGCAAACGAGCTGACGGAAGAAGTTGCAGCTGTAACGGGTGCGGTTCCGGTCATTACAACGGCAACGGATGTCAATCACAAGTTTGCGGTCGATGTCTTTGCTGTAAAAAATCATTGTGAAATTTGTGAGATGGAGCTGGCAAAAGAGGCAGCGGCGCTTCTGGTGGACGGAAAAACGGTTGGATTCTGCAGCCGTTTTCCGGTGGATGGAACAAAACCGGAGGAACTGATCCCGGAAGAGGCGGCAAAACCGTCGATGGGAATCTGCATTACCACATCGGAAGAGGATTCGCCATATGAGAGAACACTTCACCTGATCCCGAAGGTGATCACCGTCGGCATCGGCTGTAAGAAGAATACACCGGCCGGCCGGATTGAAGAAAAGGTTCTTGCGGCACTTGCGGCGGCCGGGATTTCTCCAAAAGCAGTTCGACAGGCGGCAAGTATTGATCTGAAAGCGCAGGAGCCGGGAATTCTGCAGCTGGTGGAAAAGTATGGCTGGCAGTACCGGACCTTTTCTGCAGAAGAACTGGAAACGGCGGAGGGGGAATTTACGCCGTCTCCGTTTGTGAGGAAGATTACAGGAATTGACAATGTCTGTGAGCGCAGCGCAGTTCTCGCCGGCGGCAGACTGATAAAGAAAAAAAAGGGCAGCGGACGGTGTAACAGTTGCACTGGCTGCGGCGGACTGGAGGGCAGTATTTTGAGTACAATTTTTGTCGTGGGCATCGGCCCCTGGAGCATATGAAAAAATGACGATCGAGGCGGCGGATGCGCTGCGGAACTGCGATGTGATCATCGGCTATACCGTCTATGTGGATCTGGTAAAAGGAACATTTTCGCAGGAAAAGAATTTCTGACGACGCCGATGCGGAAAGAGGTGGAGCGCTGCCGTCTAGCATTTGAAACTGCGGCAGAGGGAAAACAGGTTGCTATGATCTGCAGCGGAGATGCCGGCGTTTACGGTATGGCAGGTCTGATGTATGAGCTTTCGGAAGAATGGCCTGATATTGAAATTAAGGTAATTCCAGGCGTGACCGCCGCAACGGGAGGCGCTGCCGTTCTTGGTGCACCGTTGATCCACGATTTCGCCCTGATCAGCCTGAGCGATCTTCTGACACCGTGGGAGAAAATTGAAAAACGTCTTCTGCTGGCATCGGAAGCGGATTTTGTCATCTGTCTTTATAACCCGGGAAGCCATAAGAGAGCGGATTATCTGGAAAAAGCGTGTGATCTGATGCTTCGTTACAAAGCGCCGGAAACCGTCTGCGGAATCGTAAGCCAGATCGGAAGAGACGGGGAGACGAGCCGGACCATGACGCTTGCAGAACTTCGCAATACAAAAGTGGATATGTTTACGACGGTATTTATCGGAAACAGTCAGACAAAGGAAATCCGGGATCACATGGTAACGCCGAGGGGATATCGCTATGAATAAAGTAATCGTCTTTGCCGGAACGACGGAAGGCCGGGAAATCTGCAGTTTTCTGAAGAAATATGAGATTGCATCCCTTGCCTGTACGGCGACAGAATACGGCAAGTGCCGGATCGAGGAGGGCGGTGCCCTGACGGTTCGAAGCGGAAGACTGACAGAAGAAGAGATGGAACAGCTTTTTTGGCGAAGAACAGCCGGAAATGGTTATCGATGCAACCCATCCGTATGCCGATCTTGTGTCGGAAAATATCCGGTCTGCATGTGAAAAAGCAGGGAAAAACGTATCTTCGGCTGCTGCGGCCGTCGCTTGCGGCAGATCCATCCTGCGTCATGGTCGATACGACAGAAGAAGCGGTATCGTATCTGGCGGGTACAGAGGGAAAGATTCTGGTGACAACAGGAAGCAAGGAACTCGCAAAATTTGCAGAGCTTCCGGATTATAAAAACCGTGTGTATGCCCGGGTGCTGCCGTTGCCAGGCGTAATTGCATCCTGCGCGGAACTTGGATTTGATGCCGCACATACCATAGGCATGCAGGGACCGTTTTCTATGGACATGAACGTTGCAATGCTGCAGTCGTTCCATGCCGAATGGATGGTAACGAAGGAATCCGGAAGAAACGGCGGCTTTGAGAAAAAATTGAGGCAGCAAAAAAAGGCCGGTGTCCGTGTCGTTCTGATCGGCCGTCCGAAAGAGGAAGAAGGACTCTCGGAGGACGAGGTCAAGCGGTATCTCGTTGAAAGATTTGATCTGTCCGTGAAACGGGACGTCGTGATCGCCGGAATCGGACCTGGTGCAGAAGCGCAGATGACGCTGGCGCTCGTAGACGCGTGTGAGCAGGCGGATGTGCTGATCGGTGCGGGACGCATGACAAAAGCAGTAGAAAAATATCAGAAGCCAATGCTTGCAGAATACAGCCCGGAAAAGATTTACGAGTATCTGAAGGCGCACCCGGAATATGAAAAGATTGTTCTTCTGCAGTCGGGTGATGTCGGCTTTTACAGCGGAGCAAAGAAACTTCAAGCCGTCCTTGCGGAAGATGCGGATTTTTCTGTCCGTGTAGAGCCGGGAATTTCTTCGCTGGTTTATTTCTGTGCCAAAATCGGAGTGTCCTGGGAGGATGCAGCATTTGTGAGCCTGCACGGACAGCACTGCAACTTTCTGGAGACGGTCCGCCGAAACCGGAAAACTCTGGCGATCGCCGGCGGAAAGGGCAGTGTTAGGGAAATCTGCCAGACGTTAAGTTCGTACGGCTGGGAGCAGATTGTGCTGCATGTGGGAACGGATCTGTCGTATCCGGAAGAACAGATTGTGACAGGAACCCCATTCGAACTTGCTAAAATGGAGTTTGCTCCGCTTGCGGTTCTTCTGTTTGAAAACCCGAATCCGGAACCGGAGTTTACAGCCGGCATGGCAGATGAAGTATTTCTGCGTGACAAAGTACCGATGACCAAGCGGGAAGTGCGCAATGCGTCTCTTTCTCATCTGCAGCTTTCTTTGAATTCTGTTGTCTATGATATTGGATCGGGCACAGGTTCTGTTTCGATTGAGATGGCGCTTCGTGCAGCACAGGGAAAGGTATATGCGATAGAAAAAAATCCGGCAGCCGTTGCACTTCTGCAGGAAAATAAAAAGAAATTTGCAGTGGATCATCTGGAAATTATTGAGGGAACTGCACCGGAAGCACTCGAAGCACTCCCGGTTCCGACGCATGCATTTATCGGCGGGTCTGCCGGAAACTTAAAAGAGATTCTGGAACTGCTCCTGCGGAAGAATCCGAACATCCGCGTGGTATTAAATACAGTAACCGTGGAAACATTAGCGGAGGCAGCATCGTGTTTCAAAAAACTTGCGTTTGAAGAGCCGGAAATCGTCTGCCTGCAGGCTTCCAATGCGAAAAAGGCCGGAAGAAGCCATCTGATGATTGCCCAGAATCCGGTTTATATCTTTACAGCCCAGGGAGGTGCCAAAGAATGAAAGCACCAAGAATCATGCTGGCAGCAGGAAGGAGCGGAAGCGGGAAAACGATGATCACCTGCGGACTGCTCCGTGCACTGCAGCAGATGGGAAAGCAGCCCGCAGCGTTTAAATGCGGCCCGGATTATATCGATCCGATGTTTCACGAACAGGTAATCGGCGCCCCGTCGTGTAATCTGGATCCGTTTTTCACAGAGGAAGAAACAACACAGTATCTGTTCTGCAAACATGCAGCGGGTCATGACATTTCCGTATTGGAAGGCGTTATGGGGTATTACGACGGTCTTGGCGGAATTTCTACCAAAGGCAGCGCCTACGATCTCGCCGGTATGACAAAAACGCCGGTTCTTCTGGTTGTCGATGCCAAAGGCATGAGCGTTTCAGCGCTTGCCTTTATTAAGGGATACCTGCAGTACAAAGAGGACAGCAGGATCGCCGGTGTAATCTTTAACCGGATGTCAGAGATGCTGTACCGGGAGATCGCGCCGATGGCGGAAAAAGAACTTGGCATTTCCTGTGTCGGCTTTGTGCCGGAACTGAAGGAATGCCACTTAGAAAGCCGCCACCTCGGCCTTGTGATGCCGGATGAGGTGGAAAATCTGCAGGAGCAGGTCAATCTGCTTGCAGAAACACTGCAGAAGACACTGGATTTTGAAAAAATTCTTGCGATTGCAGAAGGGGCAGAAGAGCTCTCGGGAAAAATGCCGGAAGTCCTGCGTAAGGTGACAGAAAGCGAAGCAGCCGCCAAGGTGCGTGCTGCGAAGCCGATTCTTGCCGTTGCAAAGGATGAAGCATTCTGTTTCTTTTATCGGGATAATCTGGAGCTTCTCGCGTCGCTTGGAGCCAAAATCGAATATTTTTCGCCGCTTTCCGATGCGGAGCCGCCAAAGAATACAGACGGATTTCTGTTCTGCGGCGGCTACCCGGAGCTGCACGCAGAAGAGCTTTCGGAAAACCAGACCATGAGAACGAAGATCCGCGATAACATCCGTCAGGGAATGCCGGTTCTTGCAGAATGCGGCGGTTATATGTACCTGTCAGAATCCATGGAGGATATGGATGGAAATGTGTATCCTATGGTACAGGCTGTTCCGGGAAATGTTTACCGGACAAAAAAGCTGGGAAGATTCGGCTATATCACCCTCACGCCAAACACGAAGGATACCTTTCGGAACGGCGGAAATCCGGTGCGCGGCCATGAGTTCCATTACTTTGACAGCACAGACTGCGGAAGTGCATGGCATGCGGCAAAACCGCTGCGGAAGCGGAACTGGGAATGCATTCATGCGACAAAACGGATGATGGCGGGATTCCCGCATCTTTACTATATGGCAAGTCCGCACCTCGCACTGGAATTTCTGGAGCAGTGTGTCTCTTACCGGAAAGAACAGGAGAAAACAAGATGAAAACAGCATTAGCAGCCCTGATTGTGGGCTATGGATTGGACCTGCTGCTTGGAGATCCCTCCTTTTTGTACCATCCGATCCGTGTGATCGGAAATCTCATTGCCCTGCTGGAAAAATGGCTGCGGAAGGTATTTCCGAAAACACCAAAGGGAGAGCTTGCCGGAGGAGTTTTTCTCGTGATCCTCGTCTGTCTGGCGGGATACGGTGTTCCGGCACTGCTGCTCTTTGCGGCATTTAAAATTCATCCGGTCATCGGCTTCCTTCTGGAGGTTCTCTGGTGCTGGCAGATTCCGGCAACGAAATGCCTGAAGGATGAGAGCATGAAGGTCTATCAGAAATTAAAAGAAAACGATCTTCCGAGGGCGCGCTATGCGGTTTCCATGATCGTAGGACGTGATACGGAAAATCTTTCGGAAACAGGAGTGACGAAAGCTGCCGTGGAAACGATCGCGGAGAATACGTCGGACGGTGTCATTGCACCGCTCCTCTTTCTTGCCATCGGCGGACCGGCATTAGGCTTTCTGTATAAGTCCATCAATACCATGGATTCCATGGTGGGATACAAAAATGACAAATATCTGTATTTTGGACGGTGTGCGGCAAAGCTGGACGATGTCGTCAATTACATACCGGCGAGAATCAGCGCATGGCTGATGATTCTTGCGTCTGCATGCGAGCGCATGAACTGGAAAAATGCAGAAAAAATTTACAAACGCGACCGTTACTGCCACGCCAGCCCAAATTCTGCGCAGACAGAAGCAGTTATGGCAGGGGCGCTGGAAGTACAGCTTGCCGGAGATGCCGTGTATTTCGGCAAAGTCGTAAAGAAACCAACGATCGGCGATGACATCCGCCCGGTCGAGGCGGAAGATATCAAAAGAGCAAATCATTTGATGTATCTGACCTCGTTCCTCGGACTGGTGTTCTTTGCGGGAATCCGCGCGCTCTTTTTATTTCTGTAAAAAGAGAAGATAGAAACACAACGGAAAAGAGAAAGGAAGGCATATGGTATGAGACAAAATCCACATGGAGGAGACATTTACACGAAAAAATGCAGAGTCGATTTTTCCGTGAATGTCAATCCTCTTGGAGCTCCGGAAAGTGTGAAAGAGGCGGTGAGAAAGAGCGCGGAATCGGTGGAACAGTATCCTGACGCACTGTGCCGGGACCTGACCCGGGCACTGTCGGAAAAGGAGCAGCTTCCAGAAGAAAATATCCTGTTTGCAAACGGCGCCGCGGAGCTTATTTTTGCCCTGACACAGGCTCTCCGCCCGAAAAAAGCGCTGATTGCAGCGCCGGGATTTGCAGAGTATGAAGCAGCACTTTCAGCGGCAGGGTGTTTTATCCGTATGTATCCGCTGCAAAAGGAAAAAGGCTTTCTTTTACAGGACGATTTCTGCGATGATCTGACCGACGATCTGGATCTTGTTTTTTTATGTAATCCAAATAATCCAACCGGCCTTACGATTCCGCAGGAGCTTCTTTTAAAGATCCTGGATAACTGCCGGGAGCGTAACATCTATCTGGTGCTGGATGAGTGTTTCATAGAATTTCTGCCGGAGCCGGAAAAAGTGACGATGCAGGGAAAACTGGACGAATATCCGAATCTGCTGATTCTGCGTGCGTTCACAAAGATTTACGCAATGCCGGGCCTGCGTCTTGGCTATCTGCTCTGCAGCGACGAGGATCTGCTGGATCGGATCAGCCGCAGCATGCAGTCGTGGAATGTTTCGACTCCAGCGCAGATGGCAGGCCTTGCCGCCCTGAACGAGGATGCTTACGTCAAAGAAGCACGGGAACTGATCGGAAAAGAACGCGCCTGGATGAAAGCAGAACTGGAAAAAGCAGGTCTTACCGTATGGGATTCCTGTGCAAATTATCTGTTCTTTGAGGGACCGAAAGGACTTGCCGCACGGCTGGAAAAAGGCGGCATTCTGATCCGCGACTGTTCCAACTACCCGGGCCTTGCCGACGGATATTACCGTGCAGCCGTACGCACACATGAAGAAAACCAGATTCTGACAGAAGCCGTTTCACAGATTCTGCAGTGGTTTAGGAGGAAAACGATGGCGAAAGTAATTATGATACAGGGAACGATGTCAAATGCGGGAAAGAGTCTGCTTGCGGCGGGCTTATGCCGGATTTTCCATCAGGACGGATACCGTGTGGCGCCGTTCAAATCACAGAATATGGCGCTGAATTCGTTTATTACGAGAGAAGGCCTTGAGATGGGACGTGCACAGGTCATGCAGGCGGAAGCGGCCGGGATCGAACCGTCCGTTTTGATGAACCCGATTCTGTTAAAGCCGACGAATGACACCGGTTCGCAGGTGATTGTAAACGGTGAGGTACTGGGAAACATGAGTGCGCGGGAATATTTTTCCCACAAAAAAGAGCTGATCCCGGACATCATGAAAGCGTACCATGCACTGGAAGAACAGTATGATATCATTGTGATCGAGGGAGCCGGAAGTCCGGCGGAGATCAACCTGAAAGCCGATGATATCGTCAATATGGGAATGGCAAAGCTTGTGGATGCACCGGTGCTCCTCGTCGGAGATATTGACCGCGGCGGCGTTTTTGCTCAGCTTTACGGTACCGTAGAGCTTTTAGAGCCGGATGAGCGCGACCGCATCAAGGGTCTGATTATCAACAAATTCCGCGGGGACAAAACCATCCTGGACCCGGGCGTTGTGATGCTGGAAGAAAAAACACACATCCCGGTGGTCGGCGTGGCGCCGTATCTCCACATCGAAGTGGAAGACGAGGACAGTCTGACCGAGCGATTCACCAGAAAAGAGGAGATCGGTCTCATTGACCTTGCGGTCATCCGTCTCCCGCGTATTTCAAACTTCACCGATTTCAACCCGTTCGAGCGGATCGAAGGCGTATCACTCCGCTACGTAAGCTCTGTCTCCGAACTGAAAAATCCGGATATGATTCTGCTTCCGGGAACGAAAAACACGATGGAGGATCTGCTCTGGATGCGTCAGAATGGTCTGGAAGCGGCCGTACTGAAGGCGGCTGCGGCCGGAAAAGTAATTTTCGGTGTCTGCGGCGGCTTCCAGATGCTCGGAGATACGCTGAGCGATCCGCTGCATGTCGAAGCCGGCGGAACGATCAAAGGAATGGGACTCCTGCCGATGGATACCGTATTTGCCGGTGAGAAGACGAGAACCCGCGCGGAGGGCGCTTTTGGAAAAACAGAAGGCGTTCTTGCCGGGATCGAGGGAACCCGGATCGAGGGCTATGAAATCCATATGGGAGAAACGGTGCGGAAAGAAGGAACAGAAGCATTCACGTTCATCGATGATCAGAACCGTGCTGATTCGGATAAGCTGGACGGTGCACAGAAAGGAAATGTGTACGGTACGTATGTGCACGGCATTTTCGACAAAGAAGAAGTTGCCGAGCGGATCGTGGAAGCACTTGCAAAGAATAAGGGAATTGCCATGGAGCAGATTCACGGTGTCGATTACCAGACATTCAAAGAGACACAGTATGATATTCTCGCAGATGCGCTGCGCGAGCATCTCGACATGAAGAAGATTTATCAAATTCTGGAAGAAGGGGCATAAAGATGAAGATAGAACTGGAGCAGGTAAGCCCGCACGAGATTGAAAAGAGAAGCTTTGAAATTATCACGGAAGAATTAAACGGAAGAACGTTTCCAGAGGATCAGGAACTGGTTGTAAAGCGGTGTATCCACACAAGTGCGGATTTTGATTATGCGGATAATCTCTGCTTTTCGGAGCATGCGGTGGCAAAAGGCATCGAGGCGATCCGGGAGGGAGCCTGCATTGTGACGGATACGCAGATGGCAAGATCCGGCATCAACAAAAAGGTGCTTGCGCGCCACGGCGGTGAAGCGCTCTGCTTTATGTCAGACGAAGATGTTGCAGCAAGAGCAAAAGAAACCGGAAGCACCCGCGCGGCAGCCTGCATGGAAAAAGCGGCGGAGCTGGATAAAAAGCTGATTATTGCGGTTGGAAATGCGCCGACAGCACTGGTCCGCCTCTATGAACTGATCGGGGAAGGAAAAATAAAACCGGCGCTGATCATCGGAGTTCCAGTCGGCTTTGTCAATGTGGTACAGTCCAAAGAACTGATTATGCAGACCAATATCCCGTATATCGTGGCACGCGGACGAAAAGGCGGCAGCAATATCGCGGCGTGCATCTGCAACGCACTCCTGTATATGATGGATCAGGACCGCGGATATTAAAAATAGATGAAAAAACGGAAAGCAGAAGTCTTGACAGATTTCGAATCACCGTTTATACTATGGAACATGGAAAAAGGCTTGGAAGGGAACAAGTAGACGTACAAAAACGCGGACAGAAAGCAGCCGGCAGATGAGAGGCGCATGCAGGTTCTGTACGATTCGAATACATCCCGGAGTTGCGCACCGAATAAAACGGGCGGCAGAAGAACGAACTATGATGCACGTTTTTAGTAGGCTGCGACGTAAGAGACGAACGTTACAGCGTCAGGGTATTCAGAGGTTTTGGATACCGACAAAGGCAGCTGCCGTGAGACAGCTGTGAAGTAAGGTGGTAACACGGGAGATACGGGCTCTCGTCCTTTGAATCGGAAAGGACGGGAGTCTTTTTGTATAAAAAACTTTGGTCCCAGACGGTAACACATACCCGAAAGTCAACCGAAAAAAGGAGAAAAACAAAATGCAGATTTATGACGAACTGATCGCCAGAGGCCTTCTGGCACAGGTAACCGACGAAGATGAAATCAGAGACCTGGTAAACAATGGAAAAGCAACGTTCTATATCGGATTCGACTGCACCGCAGACAGTCTGACCGCAGGTCACTTCATGGCACTGACCCTGATGAAACGGATGCAGATGGCAGGAAACAAACCGATCGCCCTGATCGGCGGCGGCACCACCATGATCGGTGACCCGTCCGGAAGAACCGATATGAGAAAAATGCTGACCCGCGAGGAGATCGACCACAACGCAGAGTGCTTCAAACGTCAGATGGAGCGTTTCATCGAGTTTGGCGAGGGAAAAGCTATGATGCTCAACAACGCAGACTGGCTGCTGAACCTGAACTATGTAGAACTGCTCCGTGAGGTAGGTGCATGCTTCAGCGTCAACAACATGCTCCGTGCAGAGTGCTACAAACAGCGTATGGAAAAAGGTCTTTCCTTCCTGGAGTTCAACTATATGATTATGCAGAGCTACGACTTCTATCACATGTTCCAGAAATACGGCTGCAATATGCAGTTCGGCGGCGATGACCAGTGGTCCAACATGCTGGGAGGAACCGAACTGATCCGCCGTAAACTTGGAAAAGATGCCTATGCAATGACCATCACCCTTCTGACCGACTCTCAGGGCAAGAAGATGGGTAAAACCGCAGGAAACGCTGTATGGCTTGACCCGAACAAGACCAGCCCGTTCGATTTCTACCAGTACTGGAGAAACGTGGACGATGCCGACGTCTTAAAATGTATCCGTATGCTGACCTTCCTGCCGCTGGAGCAGATCGACGAGATGGATTCCTGGGAAGGAAGCAAGCTGAACGAGGCAAAAGAGATCCTGGCCTATGAGCTGACCTCCATGGTACACGGCGAGGAAGAAGCAAAGAAAGCGCAGGAAGGCGCACGTGCCGTATTCTCTACCGGAAGCTCCGAGCATATGCCGACCAGTGAACTTTCTGCAGAGGATTTCACGGACGATAAAATCGATATCGTAACCCTTCTTGTCAAAGCAGAGCTTGCAAAGACCAGAAACGAAGGACGCCGTGCCGTAGAGCAGGGCGGTGTATCCGTAGACGGTGAGAAAATTACAGATCCGAAATATGCCGTAGAAAAAGCAGCCTTCGGTGAGGACGGTATCGTTCTGAAAAAAGGAAAGAAGAATTTCAAAAAAATTTGCGTTAAATAATTAAGTGTGCTATTATAAAAGAATGGATTCCCGGAAGAAATTCCGGGACACACTGAATTATTTGGAGGACAAACAGTCATGGAAAAATATGGCGTAAACGAATTCGAAAGATGTTTCTTGAGTTCTTCGAGAGCAAAGGACATCTTGCTATGAAGAGTTTTTCGTTGATTCCACACAACGATAAAGTCTTTTACTGATCAACTCCGGTATGGCTCCGCTGAAACCTTACTTCACAGGCGCAGAGATTTCCGCCGAGAAGAAGAGTAACAACATGCCAGAAATGTATCCGTACCGGCGATATTGAAAATGTAGGAAAAACAGCCCGTCACGGCACCTTCTTTGAGATGCTCGGAAACTTTTCCTTCGGTGATTATTTCAAACACGAAGCAATCGCATGGTCCTGGGAGTTTTTAACACAGGTAGTAGGGCTCGATCCGAATCGTCTGTACCCATCCATCTATCAGGACGATGATGAAGCATTTGATATCTGGAACAAAGAGATCGGCATCCCGGCAGACCGTATTTTCCGTTTTGGAAAAGAGGACAACTTCTGGGAGCATGGCGCAGGTCCGTGCGGTCCGTGTTCTGAGATTTATTATGACCGCGGAGAAAAATACGGCTGCGGCAAACCGGGATGTACCGTTGGCTGCGAGTGTGACCGTTACATGGAAGTATGGAACAACGTATTCAGCCAGTTCAACAACGACGGCGAGGGCCACTACACCGACCTGATCCAGAAGAACATTGATACCGGTATGGGACTTGAGCGTCTGGCCGTTGTCGTACAGGATGTAGATTCCATCTTCGATGTCGACACCATTCAGGCACTCCGCAACAAAGTATGCGAAATCTCCGGAAAAGAGTATGATAAAGATCATGAGACCGATGTTTCCATCCGCCTTATCACAGACCATATCCGTTCCGCAACATTCATGATTTCCGATGGAATCATGCCGACCAACGAAGGAAGAGGCTACGTACTGCGCCGTCTGATCCGCCGTGCAGCACGTCATGGCCGTCTGCTTGGCATTGACGGACTGTTCCTTGCCCGCCTTTCCGCAAGCGTAATCGAAGGCTCCAAAGACGGATATCCGGAACTTGAAGAGAAAAAAAGATTTCATCTTCAACGTTCTGAACAACGAGGAGACCCAGTTCAACAAAACCATCGACCAGGGACTTCATATCCTCTCCGAGCTCGAAGAAAAAATGCAGAGCGAAGGCAAAAAAGTTCTGGACGGACAGGATGCATTCAAACTGTACGATACCTACGGATTCCCGCTGGATCTGACCAAAGAGATCCTCGAGGAGAAGGGCTACGGCATCGACGAGGACGGTTTCCATGCAGCAATGGAAGAGCAGAGAGAGCGTGCAAGATCGAGCCGTGAAGTAACAAACTACATGGGTGCTGATGCAACCGTTTACGATGAGATCGACCCATCCGTAACAACTGAGTTTACCGGATACGATCATCTGGAGGATACCTCCAAAGTAACCGTTCTGACGACAGAGACTGAGATTGCAGAATCTCTGATGGAAGGCCAGAAGGGAACCATTTTCGTAGAGAAAACTCCGTTCTACGCTACCATGGGCGGTCAGGAAGGCGACTGCGGTATCATCAAAGGAGCAAATGGTGTATTCGAAGTAGAAGATACCATCAAACTCCGCGGCGGAAAATACGGCCACGTCGGTGTCATGAAATCCGGTATGATTTCAAACGGCGAGGAAGTTACACTTCAGGTCAACGAAGAGGCAAGAAAAAATATCGAGAAGAACCACAGCGCAACACACCTTCTGCAGAAGGCATTAAAGACTGTTCTCGGTGCACACGTAGAGCAGAAAGGTTCTCTCGTAACCCCGACCAGACTCCGTTTCGACTTTGCCCACTTCCAGGCTATGACACCGGAAGAACTGGAAAAAGTTGAGAATCTGGTAAATGAAAAAATTCAGGAGCAGATCCCGGTTGTAACCGACATCATGGATACTGAGGAAGCAAAGAAATCCGGCGCGATGGCTCTGTTCGGTGAGAAATACGGCGACAAAGTACGTGTCGTTTCCATGGGAGACTTCTCCAAAGAGCTCTGCGGTGGTACCCATGTAAAGAATACCGCTGAAATCGGACTGTTCAAACTTGTTTCTGAGGCAGGCGTTGCAGCAGGTGTCCGCAGAATCGAAGCTCTGACCGGACCGTCTGTTACTGCATACTATAAAGCACAGGAAGAGAAAATACATGAGGCAGCAGCTCTCTTAAAGACAACACCGGCGGATCTCCTCGAGAAGATCGCTCATCTGCAGGCAGAGGCAAAGGCACTCCAGGCAGAGAATGAGTCCTTAAAGAGCAAACTGGCAAAAGAAGCGCTCGGCGATGTTATGGATAAAGTAACCGAAGTCAAAGGTGTAAAACTTCTCGCTGCATCCGTACCGGATGTCGATATGAACGGACTGCGTGACCTTGGCGACCAGCTGAAAGAAAAACTGGGAAGCGGCGTTGTTGTTCTGGCATCTGCAAAGGACGGTAAAGTAAGCCTTCTTGCCATGGTAACCGATGATGCGATGAAGAAAGGTGCACATGCCGGAAAACTGATCAAAGAAGTGGCAGCCGTTGTCGGCGGCGGCGGCGGTGGACGTCCGAACATGGCACAGGCCGGCGGAAAGAATCCGGAGAAGATCGACGAAGCAGTTGCAAAAGCTGCTGAGGTACTGGAAGGCCAGATCGCATAACAATAAGCAGGAAAAACAGCACAAAATCCTGCCGCCTGCAGGGCAGAAAAAGGAGCCAGGCAGGCGGCAGGGAAAAATTTTGCAAAAAAATGAAAAAACTTGTTGACGTACGAGATTTTTCTGGTATAATAAGAACAGTGCAAAAAATACCCATACAGTTGTATTATGCACAATCTACAACTGGAGGGAGGTTAGGTGTGAGACTATGTCAAATGTAATCGTTAAAGAAAACGAAACGTTGGACAGCGCTTTACGCAGATTTAAGCGTAGCTGTGCAAAAGCTGGCATTCAGCAGGAGATTCGTAAAAGAGAGCATTACGAGAAACCAAGTGTTCGTCGTAAAAAGAAATCTGAAGCTGCCAGAAAACGTAAGTATAATTAATGTGCAAAAAAATCCCCGGCGATCTGTTTTGCCGGGGATTTTTATACTTGTAACTTAAAGTCGCAGGTTTTGACAAAACAGCAAGGCGGTGACAAATGAGAATTTTGTACAAAATAGCAAACAAGCTGTTTCGTATCGTGAAAAAGATTCTGAAGCTGCTTACCAGCCGTATGGTCATTATCGGTGTTGCACTTCTTCTGGAATTTTGCTGGCTGGCCGGAATTGTGATGCAGCTCAATGAAAAATCTGTCTACATCAACTATGCGGTCACGATCCTTTCCCTGATTGCAGTGCTTTCGATTATCAATAATCCGAAAATGAATCCCGGCTACAAACTGATGTGGGCAGTCTGTATCCTGGCGCTTCCGGTAACCGGAATCTGCCTGTACGGCATTCTCGGCCATTCCAGTGTGGCAAGAAAATTCCGTACACATTACGATACAGTTCTGCTTTCGCAGGGAGGCGTTCTTGGAGAGGAAGAAGAGACGCGTAAAAAGCTCGAGGAAGAAAATATCCTGGCAGCGGGGCAGTCTTCCTATCTGACCAATTATGCGCATTATCCTGTTTATGAAAATACAGAAACAGAGTATTACCCGCTGGGAGATGTATGGTTTGAGCACTTTATTGAGGAACTCAAAAAGGCAGAACACTACATTTTTATGGAATATTTCATCATCAGCGAGGGGTATCTGTGGGATACGGTGCTGGAGATTCTGAAGGAAAAAGCGGCCGCCGGTGTGGATGTGCGGCTGATTTACGATGATTTCGGCTGCGTGACGACACTGCCGTATCAGTATTATAAATCGCTGCAGCAGATGGGCATCAAGTGCGCGGCGTTCAATCAGTTCCGACCGGTGCTGAATGTCATTTTAAATAACCGTGACCACCGGAAAATTGCCGTGATCGACGGTCATACGGCTTTCACGGGCGGCATTAATCTTGCGGACGAATACATTAACCGCAAGGAGCGGTTCGGCCACTGGAAGGATTCCGGAATCTGTCTGCATGGTGAGGCGGTATGGAGTTTTACGGTGATGTTTCTGCAGATGTGGAGCACAATCACCGGTATGGAATGCAATTTCGAATCATACCGGCCGGAGATCTATCACGAGGAAGCGTTTAAAAAAGACGGTTTTGTGCAGCCGTACGGCGATTCCCCGCTGGATGGAGAGACAGTAGGCGAGCATGTTTATCTGAACATTATTTCACAGGCGAAAAAATATCTTTATATTTTTACTCCGTATCTGATTCCGGACAACGAGACGCTGACCGCTCTCTGCATGGCGGCAAAGCGCGGAGTCGATGTGCGGATTGTAACGCCGGGTATCCCGGATAAGAAGATTGTCTATATTCTGACGCAGGCCAATTACGAGATCCTGCTGGAATCCGGCGTTCAGATTTACCAGTATACGCCGGGCTTTATCCATTCCAAGAGCTTTGTCTGTGATGATGAAATTGCGACGGTCGGAACGATCAACATGGATTACCGGAGCATGTACCTGCATTTTGAGTGCGGTGTCTGGATGTACGGCAGCAGTGCGGTTGCCCAGGTAAAAGAGGATGCGCTGACCACGTTTGAACAGTGTGAGCAGATCAATATGGACTATTGCCGAAAGAAAAATTTTGCAGTCCGTGCACTCCGCGGTGCGCTGAAGTTTCTGGCACCGCTGCTGTAAACGGAACAGACAGCATAGTTCTGCGGTCGTCTGCATAGCCTGTAGGGAAGAAAGAGCAGATGTTTCGGGGGAATATGAAGAGAAGAACACGAAATATCGTCTGGAGCCTGCTGATGATCCTGGCGCTTCTTGCAGCGCCCTTGAAAGTGACTGCGGCAGAGCAGAATGGAGAATCTTCCGACAAGCAGCAGAACGAAACAACGGAACAGAAAACAGAAGAGACGGAGGAGACAGCACCGGAGATGACAACGGACCTTGGGCTGGCTTCGCCGTCTGTTCTTTTGATGGAGGCACAGACCGGAACTGTTCTGTACGAGAAAAATGCGTCGGAACAGCGAAGCCCGGCGAGCATCACAAAAATCATGACGCTGCTGCTGATTTTTGAAGAGCTCGAAAAAGGGACGCTCCAGCTGACCGACGAAGTGACGACGAGTGCGCACGCCAGAAGTATGGGCGGGTCCCAGGTTTTTCTGGAAGAGGGCGAAAAGCAGACCGTTGAGACGATGATCAAGTGTATTGTCGTTGCTTCGGGAAACGATGCATCTGTAGCGATGGCAGAGCATATTGCGGGGACAGAAAGCGAGTTCGTCAGCCGGATGAACCAGAAAGCAAAAGAACTCGGCATGAACGACACGAAGTTTGAGGACTGCTGCGGCCTCACGGATTCCGATGGCCATTACACGACAGCGGCAGATGTGGCGAAAATGTCTCGGGAGCTGATCGAGCGCTTTCCGCAGATCCTGAACTATTCCTCTATCTGGATGGAAGAGATTACGCATGTCACACAGAAGGGAAGCAAACCATTCACCCTCACCAATACAAATAAGCTGATCCGCGGCTATGAGGGCTGTGTGGGACTGAAAACAGGAAGCACCTCGAAGGCGAAGTACTGCGTCTCGGCAGTGGCGAAGAAAAATGATCTGACGATGCTGGCAGTCGTGATGGGAGCACCGGACTACAAGGTGCGGTTTGCAGATGCGGCGTCACTGTTCCAGTATGGGTTTTCGTCCTGCAGCATCTACATAGACCGGGAACGCGATCCCCTGCCGGAACTTTCGGTTGTTTATGGAAAGCAGGATACGGCAGAACTGGAATATGCGGAAGAATTCCGCTATCTTGCGACGGGCGGGACGGTGATCGGCGAAGTGGAAAAAACGATAGAACTGCCGGAAGAGGTGCAGGCCCCTATCCAGAAAGGCGAGTGTGCCGGAAGAGTTGTTTACAAAGCAGACGGTGAGGAACTTGGTTCCGTTGCGATTTTATATGGAGCAGACGTGGCAAGAGCCGGCATGTGGGACCTGTTCGGATGTACGATGAAACAATATTTTCTTGGGACGGCATAAAGCTGGAGTATCATGCGCGAAAAGGAGAAAAACATGGCAAAGAAAAATTACTATGCGGTAAAACAGGGAAAGGTTCCGGGCATCTACCGGACATGGGATGCGTGCAAAGCGCAGGTACACGGTTATCCTGGCGCAATTTACAAGGGATTTGAGCGTCTGGAGGAGGCAGAGGCCTTTCTGGGCGGCGGTAAAATGCCGGAACCATTGCTGCGGGAAACAAAAGGAACGTATTCCGCTGCCCCGGAACGAAAGGCAGTACAGAGCACGGCAGCACCCGATCCTTCTTCTTGGGACTGGGAACACCTGATTCTGGCAGAAAAACCATGCGAAGACCCGGAATACGCCGGTGTCGGCAGGAGCGCCGTCGCATACGTGGATGGAAGCTATCAGCATGCGCTCGGAAAGTTCTCCTGCGGTGTGGTCCTCTTCCTGGACGGAAAAGAGTTGAATCTTGCAGAAGAATACAGCGACCCGGATCTCGTCTCCATGCGGAATGTGGCAGGCGAGATCAAGGGCGCAGAGCTGGCCATGGCTTACTGCCTGACACATGATATTCCGGAGCTGGCCATCTATCACGATTACCAGGGAATCGCAAGCTGGTGTACGAGAGAATGGCAGGCGAAAAAACAGGGAACCATCGATTACCGGAATTTTTACGATCTGGCATCGGCCAAAGTTGCGATCCGCTTCTGCAAAGTAAAGGGCCACACCGGCGTCACCTACAACGAAAAAGCCGATCAGCTGGCAAAACAGGCATTGGGCTTATAAACAGCAGGGAAAACGGGTTGTCATACACCGAAAAATCAAGTATAATGAACGGTATGAGAAAATTTACAACGACCTATTACAAACTTTCGTCAAATGGAAAATTTCTGGAAGGAAACGGTTTTCGTCTGGCGTTTATCAGTGATCTTCACAATATGGAGTTTGGCCCGGATAACACGGTGTTAAAGGCAGTCATCGATGAGGCGGCTCCGGATCTTGTCATCATCGGCGGGGACCAGATTGTGGCAAAGCCGGGGGAGAACCTCGACCCGGGTCTGAGTTTCGCGGAACGTCTTGCGGAGGAATACCAGGTAATCTATGGCTGCGGAAACCACGAATACCGTCTGAAGCTGTATCCGGAACAGTACGGCGATCTGTATGAAAAGCTCCGAGAGCGCCTGAAAAAGGCAGGAATCTGCTATCTGGAAAATGAGACGGCGGATCTTACCATCAGCGGCTGTCCGGTCCGGATCTACGGCTATGCCATGGACCGCACCTATTACAACCGCTTTTACCGCGGACCGCTGCCGGTTTCGGAACTGACGGACCACCTTGGAAAACCGGATCCGGCGCGCTACGGCATTCTGCTGGCACATCACCCTGCCTACCGCAGCTCCTATGCATCATATGGAGCCGATCTGACGCTTTCCGGCCATTATCACGGCGGCGTGGTGGGCCTTGGCGCGCACCGGGGGCTTGTGACGCCGGATTTCCGCCTTTTTTCGAAAAACTGCCGCGGGCTGTTCCTGACGGGCGGCACCTGCCAGATCATCAGTGCAGGAACGGGCGAACACACCATTCCGGTCCGCATCTGGAACAGAAGAGAATTGATTATTACAGATATCGGGAAACCGTAAGGGAGAACAGAGCACATGGCGATACCAGTAAAGCTTCCGGTGTTTGAAGGACCGCTGGACCTTCTTCTTCACCTGATCGATAAAAATAAAATAGATATTTACGATATCCCCATTGTAGAGATTACGGACCAGTATCTGGAATACATTCATCAGATGGAGCGGGAAGACCTCAACATCATGAGTGAGTTCATGGTCATGGCGGCGACGCTTCTGGATATCAAATGCCGCATGCTGCTTCCGAAAGAAGTGAATGAGGAAGGCGAGGAAGAGGACCCGAGAGCCGAGCTGGTGCAGCAGCTTTTAGAGTACAAAATGTACAAGTACATGTCGTACGAGCTGCGTGACCGCATGAACGAGGCGAGCCGTTCCGTGTACAAGGAACCGACGCTTCCAAGAGAAGTGCTGGAGTACAGGACGCCGGTCGACACCTCCGAGCTCCTCTCGCAGATTTCTCTCGCGAAGCTCCATACGATCTATAAAATGATTTTAAAGCGCCAGGAGGACAAGATCGACCCGATCCGAAGCAAGTTCGGAAAGATCGCAAAAAGAAGAGGTCAGCCTGCCGGACAAGATGACGTATGTCGAGCAGTTTGCTGTTCAAAAAACGCCGCTTCAGCTTCCGCGACCTTTTGGAATCCCAGCCGGGCAAGGTGCATGTGATTGTCACCTTCCTTGCAATCCTGGAGCTGATGAAAACCGGCAAAATCCGGATCAGCCAGGAGGAGCTTTTCGGGGATATCCTGATTGAATCCCTGGAGGATGAAGACACCGTAGTTGTGCCGTATACAGACGAGACAGACAGTGAGGACAAGACAGATGGAAGAACAGAACAGGAATAAAGAAACTGCCCCGGGTGAGGCAAGACGCCCCTCTTCGGTCGAGGAGGCGGAAGCAGCCATCGAGGCAGTCCTTTTTGCGATGGGAGATTCCGTGGAGCTGGGAAGGATTGCAAAAGCGATCGGCCATGACACGGAGACGACCCGCAGGATTCTGAACCATATGATGGAAAAATATAATACGAAAGACCGCGGCATCCACATCGTGGAGCTTGAAAATGCGTATCAGATGTGCACGAAACAGGAATATTATGATTATCTTGTCAACATCGCCATGCAGCCGAAGAAGGCGGTTCTGACCGACGTCATGATGGAGACCCTCTCGATCATTGCCTACAAGCAGCCGGTCACGAAGCAGGAGATCGACAAGATCCGCGGCGTCAAGAGCGATCACGCGGTCAACAAACTGGTGGAGTACAATCTGGTGCAGGAGCTTGGCCGCCTCGACGCGCCGGGCCGCCCGATTGTGTTCGGCACGACCGAAGAATTCCTGCGGAACTTCGGCGTCGATTCCACCGACAATCTGCCGGAGATCAGTCCGGTCAAGATGGAGGACTTCCGCGCAGAAGTGGAAGAGGAAATGCAGATCAAGCTGGATGTCTGATCCGGCAGGAGAAAAAAGAAGGGAGATACCGATATGCCTACTACGTACGCACACGACAGGTTCGGAAGAGAAGTTTATGAACAGCTTCCGGCAAATTTGAAAAAGATCATTCGAGAAAACAAAAAACTGTATCTGATCGGACTGCACGGGCCGGATATCTTCTTTTATTACCATCCGTTCTCGAAAAACCGTGTGTCTGATTACGGAACGTTTCTGCATGAGCAGACGGCTTCCGTTCTGTTCGAGGATGAGGTGAAAAAGTATCAGCAGAGTCCGTCAGAGGCGATGGAAGCGTATCTGTTAGGCTTTGCCTGCCATTACCTTCTCGATTCGACGTGTCATCCGTATATCGGGAAATTTGTGGATCACACTGGAATTTCCCATGCAAAGATTGAGACGAGCCTTGACCAGTACTTCATGCTGGAGGACGGCCTCGATCCGCTCGTATACCGTCCGGCATCGCCGATCTGCCCGCACACCGACGGCAACAAGGTCATCCACCGCTGTTTTCCGGAAATCGGGGAAACAGAAATTGTCGAATGCCTGAAGGGCATGAAGCTCTGGACGAGAATCACGATCTGCCGCAGCAGTGCGGTAAGAAGCCTTCTTCTTGGAGTGATGAAACTGGTCGGCTGCTACGATTCGATGGGCGGCCGTGTGATGCCTGGAAGGCCTCAGAAGGAATGCGAAGCGGGCACACGGAATCTTGTCCACCTGTACGAAAGAGCGCTTGCAGAGGCGCCGCAGGAGCTTGTAAAGCTGGATGAAGTGCTCCATGGAAACGGAACGCTTTCCCCGCGCTTTGACCACAATTTTGATTAAAACCAGACTTTTGAGAGCAACAGTAAGAATAGAAAAATCCCGGCAGGAATCTTTCCTAAGAATTCCTGACCGGGATCTTTTTTTCGTCCGAAAGCAGATCTTTAATTTGATTTTACTTCACGCCACAGCTGGTTGTAAACCTCATCGGCATCATCGCCAAGATACGTAAAGGTTTCGCACCGTGCAAGCGTTTCCTCATCCGGGAAGGCGATTTCACTGTTTCGGATATCGTCATCCTCAATCAGTTCACGCGCCGCATCATTCGGCGTAGAGTAGGTAATATACTCAAAGTTTTTCAGTGCGATGTCCGGCCGGCAGAGGAAATTCAGGAATTTCTCTGCGTTCTCGACATGCTGCGCATCTTTTGGAATGCACCAGGAATCGATCCAGACGTTGGAGCCTTCTTTTGGAACAACGTATTCCAGATCCGGGTTTTCACGCTTCGTGTAGATAGCTTCACCGGAGTAAATAACGCCGATAGCCGCCTCATTTCCGATCATCTTGTCACGCACCTGATCCACAACGTACGCCTGCACGAGAGGTTTCTGTGTCACAAGCAGATCCTTCGCCTCCGTCAGCTCCTTGATATTGGTGGAGTTTAAGGAGTATCCCAGATCCTTTAAAGCAACAGCAAACGCATCGCGCACGCTGTCCTGCATCAGAATGCTGTCGCGGTAATTGGTATCCCACAGAACAGACCAGGAGTTGATCGGCTCGCTTACCATTTTTTTGTGTACAGAATACCAACTGTTCCCCAGCAGTACGGGATCGAGTAGAGATTGCCCGGGTCGAACTGCTCGGAAGTCTCGTAGTACATATCTCCAATGTTGGAAGCGTTCGGAATATGGTCAAAGTTGATCGGCTGCAGCAGATCGTTCTGGATCATCTTCTGAATCATATAGTCGGACGGGCAGACAAGATCGTAGGAAATCGCACCGGATTTGATCTTCGGATACATGATTTCGTTCGTCTCATACTCCTCGTAAACAACGTGGATACCGGTTTCTTCCTCAAAGATATCGATGACATCAGAATCCATATATTCGCCCCAATTGTACACAATCAGCTGCTGGGAGCCGCCGGCTGAAGCATTCTGGCTTCCGTAGTAAATACCGCCGCCGCCGATGACAAGCACCATGGCGATCGGAAGAATCCGGCGGAAGACCACACGTTTCGTGATGCGGAAACGGATGCCCTTCTTCGCCATAGCCTCGCGCTCTTTTGCCTCCTCTTTTTCTTCCTTCGGAGAAGGATTCACATTCACAAGGAGCAGCAGAAGCAGTACGGTGACAAAAAGAATTGTGGAGAGCGAGTACATCTCCGGCTTGATTCCCTTGCGGACCTCGGCATAAATCTTTGTGGAGAGCGTATCAACGCCCGGTCCCTTGGTGAAGTAGGTGATAACGAAATCATCGAGGGACATGGTAAAGGAGAGCAGAAAGCCTGAAACAACACCCGGCATGATGTCCGGGAAGATGACTTTCCAAAACGCGTACAGAGGGGAAGCGCCAAGGTCGAGGGCTGCCTCGTACGTTGATTTGTTCGTCTGCTTTAATTTCGGCATAACGCTCAAAATAACATAAGGAACATTGAACGTGATATGCGCCATCAGAATCGTGCCGAATCCAAGCTGAATGCGGCAGATGATAAAGAGCAGCATCAGCGAGATTCCCATAACGATCTCACCGTTCAGCATCGGGATGTTCGTAATGCCCATGAAAAGCGTCCGGCATTTTTTTTGACATGCTGTTGATGCCGATGCACGCAAGCGTTCCAAGGATGGTTGCAATCGCAGAGGCAAGAAGCGCAATGATTAACGTTGTATACAGCGCGTTCATGATCTCTGTATTGGCAAACAGTGAACGGTACCAGTGCAGCGTAAAGCCGCCCCATTTGGCACGCGTTTTTGATGCATTAAAGGAGAGCACCACAAGGGTGACAATCGGCGCATACAGAAGAATAAAGATGAGCGCCATGTAAAATTTTTTCCAGTTTCTTTCTCAAAATGCCGTTCCCTCCCCGTCTTATCGTATTTGTTCATCAGAACCATAGACAGGATGATGAAAATCATCAGGACTGTGGAAAGTGCGCTTCCGGCATTCCAGTTGTTGGTCTGTTTGAACTCCTGCTCGATGACGTTTCCGATCAGAAGGATCTTGCTTCCGCCGAGCAGGTCGGAAATAACAAAGGTTGTAAGCGCCGGGATAAATACCATGGTAATACCGCTTACGATACCCGGCGTGGTGAGCGGCAGCGTTACTTTCAGAAAAGTCTGTACACTGTTCGCTCCAAGGTCTCTTGCTGCGTTGATGACATCGCGGTCGATCTTAATCAGGACATTGTAGATCGGCAGAACCATAAACGGCAGGAAGTTGTAAACCATACCGAGAATGATCGCTCCCGGTGTGTTGATGATGGAAATGCCGGGCAGATGGAAAAACGAGAGAATGCTGTTGATGACGCCGTTTTTCTCAAGCAGTGTCTGCCATGCAAGCGTACGGAGCAGAAAGTTCATCCACATCGGGAGAATGAAGATCAGCACAATAAAGCTGGTCTGGTTGACATTCCGGTTTGCCAGAATCATGGCAAGCGGATAGGCAAGGACAAGACAGAGTACTGTGCTAAGGAGTGAGAGCCACAGAGCCAGGCCAAGTGCCTTGATGTTTTCCTTCGTTGCAACGTAGGCAAAATTCGAAAGGGTAAAGCCGCCTTCTTCCCCGGTGAACGCATAGTAGAGAATCAGGATCAGCGGGATGATGATGAAACCAACAGCCCAGACGGCATAAGGTGCTGCCAGCCATTTCTTTAATTTATTACTCTTCAACAGCTGCCGCCTCCTCATCTTCGGATTCCGGTTTGTTCATGATCTGGATATCAAATGGATCGACATGGATGCCGACTTCCTGTCCGACCGGGAACAGATCAGTAGAGTGACGAGAAGCTCGAAACCGTTCAACCGTGAACCTCCATCTCATAGGTGAACACCTTTGCAAAATCAGATGGGTGACACGTCCGCGGATGGTACCTCCTCCGGTTTCACAAGATCAATATCCTCCGGGCGGATCACAACGTCGACCGGTTTGATTTTGCCGAATCCGACATCAACGCACTCGAACTTCGCACCGAGAATCTCGACGAGACGGTCCTCAATCATGATGCCGTCGAGAATGTTGCTGTCACCGATGAAGTCTGCAACGAATGCGTTCTGCGGCTCATTGTAGATGTCTTCCGGTGTGCCGATCTGCTGGATATAACCCTGGTTCATGACAACGATCGTGTCCGACATGGTAAGCGCCTCTTCCTGATCGTGGGTGACATAGACAAAGGTGATGCCAAGTTCGTTTTTCAGACGGATCAACTCGTACTGCATGTCCTGGCGGAGCTTTAAGTCAAGTGCGCCGAGCGGCTCATCCAGAAGGAGAACTTTCGGTTCGTTGACAATCGCGCGCGCAATGGCGATTCGCTGCTGCTGGCCGCCGGAGAGAAGCGCCGGGGAGCGGTTTTCGTAACCCTCAAGGTTAACAAGTTTTAATGCGTATTTGATTTTGTCATTGATATATGCTTTGGATTTTCCTTTGATTTTCAGCCCGAAAGCAATGTTTTCCGCAATTGTCATATGCGTGAAAAGAGCATATTTCTGGAACACCGTGTTTAGCTGGCGTTTGTTTGGCGGAAGCTGGGTGATATCCTGTCCGTTAAATAAAACCTTTCCGGTATCCGGTGTCTCAAAACCGCCGAGGATACGTAATGTAGTTGTTTTTCCGCAGCCGCTCGGGCCAAGGAGGGTAAGAAATTCGTTTTCACGGATATAAAGATTCAGATCATCCAGAATGGTAACTCCGTCGTACGATTTTGTGATGTTGACCAGATCAAGTAATTTGGTACTCATGTGTAATATGCTCCTTTCGGGTTGTGAAATTTGGAACACCGTTTCTCGTGAAAATCACGCGGTGTAAAAAATCTAAAAATAAGGCGGTGAACTGACCCAGAGAATGATGGCCGGCGTTTTACCCGGATTTTCCAGATAGTGATTACAGGAAGCGGGATAGTAGAAGCTTTCCCCTTTCTTCACTTTGTGGCATTCATCTCCAAGATGAAGGAGAATACGGCCGGAAAGTACATAGCCGAATTCCTCGCCTTCATGCGGTGAATCAATCTCGGTGCACGCGCCGCTTTGCAGCGTCAGCCGGATTGGCTCCATCCTGTTTTTCTGTGCATTCGGAACGATCCATGCGATCTCGTTGCCCTGCGCTTCAGCGGTCTTTACAAAGTAATCTTCTTCGCAAAAGACAACCTGATTGTCCTGCTCTTCGCCGAAAAACGTTTTTAGATCCGTTCCAAGGCAGGTAAGAACATCAACCAGCGTGGCGATCGAGGGAGAGGTCACATCGTTTTCAAGCTGGGAAATAAATCCCTTTGACAGCTCGCTCCGATCTGCCAGTTCCTCCTGCGTCAGCCCTTTCCACATCCGCAGTTCCCTGATTTTTTTTCCGATTCCATAAAAAAATCCTTTCTGCATCCAAAGTCTTTCCCGGGATCCTTTTGCTGAATACGGATTCTCAGGAAATCTCAGTAAAAATAAACAAAAAGTTTAGTAATTCTATACAAACATGGGGAATTATACATGATATGGATCGCAGTGTCAATAACTTTGTGAAATTTTACCATGATTTTACAGGAAACCTCATATAATGAAGAAGAAGCAGACAAAAAGCCGGTCCCAAAAGAGCGTCCGGCTTTTCCGTTTTTAAAGAGAAAAAACACAAGGGGGATCTGATTTTGAACAGAAAAAGAAGAAACAAGACAGGTTTTTTCCTGGGAATCCTGCTTCTGTTTTTGGGAAGTGTGTCCGTGACTGCGACAGAGCAGGAGAGCGAGCCGAATCAGCTGTTTGCAACGGCGGCATGCCTGATGGATGGCGATACCGGCCGTGTGCTGTTCGGAAAACGCGAGACAGATCCTATGGCAATGGCGAGCACAACGAAAATCATGACATGCATTCTGGCACTGGAAAACGGACAAGAGCAGACGGTCGCAACTGCATCGGCTAAAGCAGCCGCAGCGCCGAAAGTACATCTCGGTGTGAGGGAGGGAGAACAGTTTCTGCTTGGCGATCTTCTGTATTCCCTGATGCTGGAATCGCATAACGACGCGGCGGTAATGATTGCAGAGACCATCGGCGGAAGTGTAGAGGAATTTGCATCGCTTATGAATGAAAAAGCCGCAGCAATCGGCTGTACAGATACGCATTTTGTGACGCCGAACGGTCTCGATGCTTCTGACGCAGGCGGAGATCACCACACGACAGCAGCTGATCTGGCACGGATCATGCGATACTGTGTCTGGATTTCACCGAAAGCCGCCCAGTTTCTCGCAGTGACGCAGACGCGGTCCTATACCTTCTGGGATCTGGAAAAGAAAAACATGTTCAACTGCTATAATCACAACGCACTGCTGGATCAGATGGATGGAGCTGTTTCGGGAAAAACCGGCTTCACGGCAAAAGCCGGTTACTGTTATACCGGTGCGCTGGAGCGGGATGGAAAGCGTCTGATTGTGTCGTTGCTTGCGTGCGGATGGCCCAGCCATAAAAACTATAAATGGGCGGATGCCGCAAAGCTTTTAAACTACGGGCTGGAATCGTATATGTATCGTGACGTGCTGGACCATAGCTGGAACCCAGGGCAGATTGAAGTAGCAGACGGTGTTTACGACGGGATGCTGCAGGTAAAAAGCAGCGCCCGCCTTACCCTTACAAGCCCGGCGCTTGATCCGGCGCGCTCGCTTCCCGCTCTTCTGAAAGAGACAGAAATACCGGAAAAAGACATTTTTTTACCGGAGCTTTTGAAAGCCCCGGTAAAGAAAGGAGAAAAGGTCGGTTCGGTTACGTATTCGATCGACGGGATTCTTCTCGCGGAATATCCCGTCTATGCAGCCGAAACGATCGAGAAAATTGATTATGGGTGGTGCATGGAAAAGGTCGCAGAGCGCCTCTTTTGTCATTCTTCGGTATGAGTCACTTTTGCAAGTGTTTCTGTTGAAAGAATTTTCCGGATATTGCAGAGAAACAGCGTAACGGCAGTGATAACAGAACATACATCAGCGATCGGTTCTGCATAGTAAACGCCCATGACACCGAAGAAATGCGGCAGAATGAGTGCAAGCGGAATCAGAAGGATGACTTTTCGAAGCAGTGCAATAAAAAGAGAAATCTTCGCCTGGCCAAGACCGAGGAAGGAACTCTGTACGCCGCTCTGCAGTCCGAAAATTGCCATGCCGGCAATGTAAACCGGAAGTACCTTCTCTACGATGACAATCAGTTCCGGGTCAGTCGTGAAAAGACCGGCAAAAAGAGCCGGACGAAGCATTGCGAATACAACGTAGACGAAAGCGGCAGTAAAAGTAATGGCGATCATGCGCCGGATTGTCTGGCGGACACGGTCAAACTGGCCTGCACCAAAGTTGTAGCTGATGATCGGCTGTACACCGTTCGTAAAGCCGTTGACCGGTACGAAAATCAGCTGCAGCACCGACTGGAGAATTGTCATCGAGCCGACATAGAGGTCGCCGCCGTACGTCTGTAGCCCGTGGTTCATGACGATTGTGATGGCACTTTCCGTTGCAGACATGATAAATGGTGAGATGCCGAGTGCCATGACAGAGCCTAAAATGGAAAAATCCGGTTTCATGGTGCGAAGAGAAAGGCGGACACCTGATTTTTTTGAGGTAAGAAACCGAAGAACCCATGCAGCACTTAAAGCCTGGGAGAGAATGGTAGCAAGTGCGGCCCCGGAAACACCCATATGAAGAACGAAGATGAAAACCGGGTCAAGACCAATGTTGATAACAGCGCCAATGAGAACGGAGCACATGGCCGTGCGTGCGTGTCCCTGACAGCTGATAAAAGTATTCAATCCGACAGCCAGCTCGACAAATACGGTTCCGACAAGATAAATGGAAATATACGTGGAAGCGTATCGGATTGTGTTGCTGCTTGCACCAAAGAGGTACAGAAGCGGTGTCTGAAGAAAAAGAAAAACGCCATCAGACACACGGAGAAAAAGAGCAGCAGGGAAGTGGAGCTTCCAAGAATTTTTTCTGCGCGGTCCCGGTTTTTCTGTCCGAGTGCGATGGCGGCAAGAGGAGCACCGCCTCCACTTGCGAATCCGGCAAAGGCGGAGATGATTGTGATAATCGGAAACGTGACGCCGACACCGGTCAGTGCCAGGGAACCAACATCAGGAATCCGGCCGATATAAATGCGGTCTACAATGTTATATAGTACATTTACAATCTGTGCGAGGACAGAGGGAAGGGCCAGTTCGAGCATCAGTTTCCCGATTTTTTCGGTGCCGAGACGGCCATCTTGCTTGGTCTGCATGAAAAAAACCTCCAGTTTTTTTGTTGATGAAACGTATATTTTTCTGCGTCCTTTTCGTGGACATTGCTTCTATTATAGCTTTTTAAGGGCAATCCTGCAAGAAAAAAACGAAAAACTTTGCAATCCGTTGTGAAAGTCTACAGGCTTTTCCCGGAAACGCAAAACAGGGTGTACGGAAGAAAAAAAATATGGTACGCTATAGGACGAAGCGAAAGTGATTTCGTGAAAAACTTTTAGAAAGTAGTGGGAATAGATGGAGGAAAATCATATGCGAAATCTGTTAGTAGCGCAGTCTGGCGGACCGACCGCGGCGATCAATGCAACGGTGGCAGGAGTTGTTTCCTGTGCTGTACTGTCCGGAAAAGTAGATCATATTTATGGTGCGGTAAATGGAATTGAAGGCGTGCTTGCAGAAAAATTTCTTGATCTTGGAAAAAAACTGGATTCAGCAGAAAAAATCTCTCTTCTGATGCAGACCCCGGCAGCAGCGCTTGGCTCCTGTCGTTATAAACTGGGCGATCCGGAAGAAAACAAGGAGGATTTTGAAGAAATACTTCAAAATTTTTCGCAGACATGAGATCCGTTATTTTATTTATATCGGCGGAAATGATTCGATGGATACCGTAGACAAGATGTCAAAGTACTGCAAAGAAAACGGTGTGGACGATGTGTTTGTTGTCGGGGCGCCAAAGACGATTGACAATGATCTTGTCGAAACGGATCACTGCCCGGGCTTTGGATCTGCGGCAAAATATCTGGCAGCAACCTTTGCAGAGCTGGAGAGAGACTGCCATGTATATGAAAAGAAGGCTGTGACCATCGTGGAGGTCATGGGAAGAAACGCAGGATGGCTGACGGCAGCGTCTGCACTGTCCCGTGTCAACGGCGGAGAAGGGCCGAGCCTGATCTATCTTTGCGAGCCGGTCTTTGACACCGAACAGTTTTTAAAGGATGTGCAGGAAAAACTGGAACAGAAGGACAGTGTTCTGGTTGCAATCAGCGAGGGCATCCATGACAGCGAGGGCCGCTATGTTTCTGAGCAGGTGCAGAGCGATGCACAGGATCAGTTTGGGCACAGCTACATTGCAGGTTCTGCAAAAGTACTCGAAGAGCTGGTGCGTGACCGTATCGGCTGTAAGGTAAGATCGATTGAACTGAACCTGATGCAGCGGTGCGCGGCTCATCTTGCGAGTGCGACCGATCTTGAGGAGTCCCGTATGCTCGGCATGAAAGCCTGCCAGTGTGCACTGGAAAAACAGGGAGGACAGATGGCATCGATCCGAAGAATCTCCGCGGATCCTTACCGCGTGGAGTATACCTCCGTTCCGGTATCGGAAGTGGCAAATAAAGAAAAGAAAGTGCCGCTTTCCTGGATTACAGAAGATGGTCATGATGTGACCGAGGAGATGATGGCGTATCTTCGTCCGCTGATTCTTGGCGAACCGGCGATGCAGTATGAGAATGGAATTCCGGTTCACATTGAACTATATTAAACCGAAGGAAAAACGTGTAAGAAAAGCCGCCGCCGGGCGGCTTTTTTGTACGATGCGGAAAGAAAACAGGACTTTTTGAAAAAGGAAAGGCCGGGAAAAATCAAGTTTGACCTTCCATTTATAATAGGAAAAATCTGAAATTTTTCTGTCTATTTTCTGTCAAAAAGGTGAGAAAAAGTATTGAAAAAAAACGAAAAAACAGATATGATAGACTTGTATAAAATTTGTTTAAAATTTTATAATGAAAATAGAAAGATGGAGGTTTGAAGAATGAGTAACACAGCACAAAGTTTAGCGAGCACAAGAATCGCCTCTTTGCTGGATGAAAACAGCTTTGTGGAAATCGGCGGACAGGTTACTGCCAGAAGCACAGATTTCAACATGGCCGGCATGGAGACACCATCCGATGGTGTAATTACTGGTTACGGTGTGATCAACGGCAGCCTGGTATACGTATACAGCCAGGATGCGTCTGTGATGGGCGGTACCATCGGCGAAATGCATGCAAAAAAAATCGCGAGACTGTATGAGTTTGCACAGAAAACAGGTGCTCCGGTCATCGGACTGGTAGACTGTGCCGGTATGCGTCTGCAGGAGGCAACTGATGCTCTGAACGGTTTCGGCGAAATCTATATGGCGCAGGCAATGGCATCCGGCGTGATTCCACAGATCACGGCAGTATTTGGCACATGCGGCGGCGGTATGGCACTCATCCCGGCTATGACAGACTTCACGTTCATGGAGTCTAAAAACGGAAAACTTTTCGTAAACTCCCCGAACGCACTGGACGGAAACCACGTATCCAAATGTGATACCGCATCCGCAGATTTCCAGGGCGAAGAAGCAGGTCTTGTTGACTTTGCTGGAACCGAGGAAGAAATCCTCGGACAGATCAGAAACCTGGTATCTATGCTTCCGGCAAACAATGAGGACGAAGCATACACCGAGTGCGAGGATGATCTGAACCGTGCATGTGCAGACCTTGCAAACTGCGCAGGCGATACCGGAATCCTTCTTTCCCAGCTCAGCGACAACGGCATCTATTTTGAGACCAAAGCCGCTTACGGAAAAGATGTTGTAACCGCATTCATCCAGTTAAACGGAGCAACCGTAGGAGCAGTT
>ENA-OQET01000189-OQET01000189.1-human-gut-metagenome-genome-assembly--contig:-NODE-189-length-33389-cov-4.566382_pt1 | contig 33389 bp, 24 predicted proteins | sample MGYA00242800_ERZ504645 | MGnify/ENA primary metagenome ERZ504645 (study PRJEB26092, sample SAMD00036308) | human gut metagenome | host: Homo sapiens | study: EMG produced TPA metagenomics assembly of... | reverse complement strand
GTCATCAATTGAATACTGAGCATTTTTTGCATTCTTGCAATTGAGCGTAAGTGTGAGCTCATCTGTATTGTAGTTTGTTGAACCCGGAGTTACTGACGCTGAAGGTCCTTCGGGTTCGGCATCATAGACTACTGCTATACCAGATGAACCTATTGTACCTGAAATGGTGCTTGATGTAATTGTAAATGTGTTGCCCGAAACAGCGTCTGTGTATGTACCCGGTTTTGCGTAACCGCCGCCGTTTTCTACCGATACTTCGCCGCTTCCGCTGCCTTTTACGATAACAGCACCGCCGTCTTTACGGGTAATTACAGAACAACCGTCTGACACGGTGTAGTAATCAGCTTTGCCGTCCATTGCATTATGGAACTTATTGATTTGGGCAACCTCACTGCTGGTGTAATGAGTTGAGCCTTTTTCTCCCATTTTGATACTTTCTTTGTTGGTTGAAGAAGGACGTGAAAAATAAAGAGCAGTAACTTTATTACGGCTTGCCGCAACCGCATAGGCACGGTCAATAACATTCTGACTCATTTCATTTGAAAAGCCCCAGTCTTTGTTGTTTGACCATGTATCATGGCTTTCACCCCAATAAAGAAGCTTATCGTTTGAAATGCCTTTTTCACTCCAGTTTCCGCTTGAAGTAGGAGCTTTTCCCGAATTAAACGAATCACGGAGTTCTTTACCGTAGTTACTGTCAGTGACAGAAATATAATCGGTATACTCTTTCATAATGTCTTCATTGCCTGTCGAACGGTCATCGGGACCACCGAGAATTTCGCCGTAGTTATAAAGACCGTACTGTGTTACCGATTTCCAGAAATCGTCGCCCTCGCTCGGAACGCCAATGTGTTTTGCAGCGTCCCAACGAAGTCCGTCAACACCTACTGACTTGAGTTCCTGAACATAGTTGCAGACTTTTTGCTGAACAAATGGATTTTCGGTTGCAATGTCCGGCATACCAATCGAGCCATGTGTTACCTGCCAACGGTTTTTCCAGTCAATACCTCCGCCGAAGGTATGCCAATACTCGGATGGTTTTAAATCGTTGTCTATGTTGTTGTGATCGCCTCTCAAATGGTTAGCAACAACATCGACAATAACCTTAATTCCGTACTTATCTGCTTCATCGCAAAGCGACTGAAGTTCAGCCTTTGTGCCGATACCATTTGTTCCGATACTGAATGAAATTGGCTGATATAACCAATACCAAGTACCTGTTCCGTTTGGCTGTGCCGGAGAAGTCTGTATACTTGTAAATCCTGCCTTTGCAATTTTAGGCAATTCAGCCTTAATATCGTTATAAGTCCAGTCAAAACAATGTAAAATTACACCGTCCTGAATGTTATCTTTGAGCTTGTACTTATTAGCCGATACGGTTGGCGAGCTTTCTGCCGCCTGAACACCGAGTGAACCGGATACAAAGGCAGATAGGCTTGCCGACAGGATGCTCACGCTCAATATTGCGCTGAGTATTTTTGATTTTGTTTTCAAATTTTTACACACCTTTCAAATTAATTTCAAAACTCTACTATGTGTCGAATCAGTCGACTGAAACTAATCAAATTAAATCAATTTCAATAGATTTCAGCATAAAGCAAAGCACAATAAAGAGCAGCATAAATGCAATTGCATTTTTAAATTAATTGCAAATGTGCGTAATATTTGTACAAATTGCTAAAATTCGACAATAATATTAAAGCACCCATAAAAGGTGCCTTAATATGCGACTGTGTCTGTAAGCCGGGTTTTGTCGTGAACAGCCATCTATCTTGGCAGACCGTTACCGAATCTGCTCGATGCCACCTCCTAAGGACACGCCGAGCAAGCGTATAATGTCCTACCACGGTGTTGCTTCAAATAGGGTTTACACGGCAGAGCAGTCTCCTGCCCTCCGGTGAGCTCTTACCTCACCTTTCCATCCTTACCATAATAATGGCGGTAATTTTCTGTTGCACTATCCCTGGAGTCGCCTCCGGCGGCCGTTAGCCGTTATTATTGCTCTGTGAAGCCCGGACTTTCCTCGCACAGTACCTTTCGGCAGCTGCTCGCAGCTGTTCAACACACTCGCACACTTATTTTATACCTTTTTTATACAAAAGTCAAATGAATTTTGTGATTTTTACTTGATATAACGGCATTTTAGGGGTATAATTAAAGGGAATTTATTATAAGGAGTTACCGATATGGATATCAGAAAAGAATCACTCAAAAAAACACTATGAGTGGAACGGTAAGATTGAAGTTATTTCAAGAGTTCCGATTAACTCGGCTGAAGACCTCTCTCTTGCCTATACTCCGGGTGTTGCAGAACCGTGTCTTGAAATTCAGAAGGACTATGACAAGTCTTTTGAACTCACAAGAAGAAACAACCTTGTTGCCGTTGTAACCGACGGTACAGCTGTTCTCGGTCTTGGTGACATAGGTCCTGAGGCAGGTATGCCTGTTATGGAGGGCAAATGTGCGCTTTTTAAGGAATTCGGCGATGTTGACGCATTTCCTATTTGCGTAAGAAGTAAGGATGTTGACGAAATTGTAAACGCAATTTACCTTATCAGCGGTTCATTCGGCGGAATCAATCTTGAGGATATTGCCGCTCCGAGATGCTTTGAAATTGAAAAGAAGCTCAAAGAGAAGTGCGATATTCCGATTTTCCACGATGACCAGCACGGTACTGCCGTTATTGTTGCCGCAGGTCTTATCAACTCACTCAAGCTTGTTCACAAGAAGCTTGACGAAATCAAGGTTGTTATGAACGGTGCAGGTGCGGCAGGTATTGCAATTGCAAAGCACCTTCTTAATATGGGCGTAAAGGACATTACACTTTGCGACAGTAAGGGTATTATCTGCAAGGGTGATCCGAGACTTAACGCTGTTAAACAGGAAATGGCTGAAATTACTAACCTTTCTCACCTTGAAGGTTCGCTTGCAGATGCAATGAAAGGCGCTGATGTATTCCTTGGAATTTCTGCCGCAGGTTGCGTAAGCGAAGAAATGGTTAAGTCAATGGCTAAGGATCCTATTCTTTTTGCTATGGCTAATCCGACTCCCGAGATTATGCCTGACATTGCTAAAAAGGCAGGTGCGGCTGTTGTCGGTACAGGCAGAAGTGACTTTCCTAACCAGATTAATAATGTACTCGCTTTTCCGGGTATTTTCAGAGGTGCTCTCGACTGCCGTGCAAGCGATATCAACGAAGAAATGAAAGTTGCCGCATCTTTTGCAATTGCTTCACTCGTGAGCGATGAAGAACTTAATGCAGATTATATTCTTCCCGAGGCATTTGACAAGAGAATCGGCAAAACTGTTGCTGAGGCTGTTAAGAAGGCTGCAATTGAATCAGGCGTTGCAAGAATCTGATAAAGATTTGCAAATAAATATTTTAAGAGAAAGAAAAAGAGGAAAACAATGAAAAAGACAGTTACTTTATTGGTACTGATTTCAATGCTGTTCTCCACTGTTTTTCTGTTCACCGGATGCGGTGATTCATCGGTAAAGGAAATTAAGACTGCCGATGATATCAAAGGAGCGTCCGTAGGTGTTCAGACAGGTACAACAGGCGATACTTTTGTATCTGACTATGAGGCTGACGGCACCAAGGTTATGCGTTACAGCAAGGGTGCCGACGCTATCGTAGCTCTTACACAGAATAAAATCGACTGTGTTGTAATTGACAGTGAACCGGCAAAGGAATTTGTAAAAGCAAATGCAGGACTAAAAATTCTTGATGAACCTTTTGCGGAAGAGCAGTATGCAATCTGCATTTCAAAGGAAAATCATGAACTCACCGAAAAAATCGACAAAGCTCTTGCAGAGCTTAAAGACGAGGGCGTTCTGGACAAAATCAAAAGCTATTACATAGAGGGTAATACTGATACCGTACCCTATGAATCACCTAAGGATATCAAGTATGACGGTGAACTTCATATGGCTACGAACGCTGCTTTTCCACCGTATGAATATGTTGAGGGCGGTGAAATTGTCGGTCTTGACCCGATGATGGCTACAGCAATCTGTGACAAGCTCGGTAAAAAACTTGTTATTGATGATATGGAATTTGATTCTGTTATCACTGCTGTTCAGACCGGCAAAGACGATTTCGGTATGGCGGGTATGACCGACACACCGGAAAGAAGAAAAAATATCGACTTTTCAACTTCATATGCCAACACAACTCAGGTTATTATCGTAAACGACAGTGCGTCGGGCAGTTTGTTCGGCAATCTCGGCGAAAGCTTTAAAAACACATTCATCACAGATAACAGATGGCAGCAGCTTTTAAGCGGTTTGCTTGTAACCCTTGAAATCACATTGTTTGCAGGTATTATCGGTGTTATTATCGGTTTTGTCATTGCTCTTGTAAGAGCTACTCACGATATTCAGCTTGACAAGAGAAAATGCAGGAGCTTCGGTGATTGTGTTCTGAAATTCTTTAATGCGATTTGCAACATCTACATTACTGTTATCAGAGGCACACCTGTTGTAGTTCAGTTGATGATTATGTATTACATTATTCTTGCATCTGTAAGAAACGGTATCTTTGCCGCAATCATTGCATTTGGCATGAACTCCGCCGCTTATGTTGCAGAAATTGTTCGTTCGGGCATTATGGCTGTTGACATCGGTCAGACTGAGGCAAGCCGTTCACTCGGTTTTAACAACAGACAGACAATGACAATGGTCGTTCTTCCGCAGGCAATTAAAAATGTTCTTCCTGCACTCGGCAATGAAATTATTACACTTCTCAAAGAAACTTCGGTTGCAGGTTATGTTGCACTTGCAGATATCACATATGTTGGTAATATGATTCGTTCAAGAACTTACGAGGCATTCTTCCCGCTTATTACGGTTGCATTGATTTACCTTGTAATTGTACTTGTGCTTTCGTACATCCTCAGAAGATTTGAAAGGAGATTGAAAAAGAGTGAAAGATAACGCATTAATCTCCGTAAGAGGACTTGAAAAATCATTCGGTAAGGATATTCAGGTTCTTAAGAGTATTGATATTGACATTTTCAAAGGCGATGTAGTTGTTGTTCTCGGTCCGTCAGGCTCGGGTAAATCAACTTTTCTCCGTTGCCTTAACAGACTTGAAGAACCGACAGGCGGTCACATTTTCTTTGAGGGTACCGATATTACGGATCCAAAGGTTAATATAAATGTTCACCGTCAAAAAATGGGAATGGTGTTCCAGCAGTTTAACCTCTTCCCCCACAAGACTGTTATTGACAACCTTACAATGGCTCCTGTCAAGCTTCTTGGCAAAAGTAAAGATGAGGCTAAAAAAGACGCTATGGATCTTTTGGAGCGTGTAGGACTTGCCGAAAAGGCAAACGCATATCCAAATCAGCTTTCAGGCGGTCAGAAACAGCGTATTGCAATTGTAAGAGCGCTTGCAATGAATCCCGATGTTCTCCTCTTTGACGAGCCGACATCTGCACTTGACCCCGAAATGGTCGGAGAAGTTCTTGATGTTATGAAAGAGCTTGCCAAGGCAGGTATGACAATGGTTGTTGTTACTCACGAAATCGGCTTTGCAAAGGAAGTTGCAACCGATGTTGTATTTATTGACGACGGTGTTATCAAAGAAAAGAACAACCCGCAGGAGTTCTTCAATAATCCGCAGGACGACCGTTTAAAGGAATTTTTATCAAAGGTTCTTTAATTTTAAACAAAAATCAGAGGATTTCAGTTTTCGCTGAAATCCTCTTTTTTAATTACTTATTTATTTGATTACCGTAAATATATTCTTTGGCTTTTGATATGAGTATTGATTTTTTGTTTGGAACATTTGCATCTACTACAAGCATTAGCAGATAATCGAGAATATTTCCGACATCTCTTCCCTCTTTTACGCCAAGGTTTAAAACATCTTTACCGTTGATATCAAGCTGACTCAGCTTAAAACATTCGTTATCTTTGATTATTTCATTAAGATGTGTTTTAGCCGTTTCAAGATATCCGAGCTTTTCTTCTCGCTGATATTCAGACTGGGCAGATATATCGGCATATTCAACCTCTAACAACTGCTTTGTAAGGTCTGTACCGAGTACATTCATAACCTTTTTCATAAGCTTTTTACTGCCGTTAAAACGGACATCATGATATTCAATCAGCAGAAGAGTTTTGTTGATAAAATCAGACGGTAATCTTAGTCTGTGCAGAATTTTGTCTGCAATTTTTTTACTTTCAAGCTGATGTCCCTGAAAATGCGATTGACCGCTGTTGTCGGTGGTTTTAACAGAAGGCTTGCCGATGTCATGCAGAAGCATTGTCATACGAAGTATGGAATTCGGTTCAATTGTGCCGAGTGCAGTCAGGGTATGTTGCCACAAATCATACGAATGATGAATGTTGTTCTGATTGAAATTGAACATAACGGTAATTTCAGGGATAATAACAGCAATAGTTTCTCGGTAAGCGTCAAGAATTTTTACGGCATCCTTACCGCAGATGAGCTTTAGAAATTCCGAAATCACACGCTCTGTTGCAATATTTTTTAGCAAGTTTGCGTTTTTAAATATAGACTTTGATGTGTTCTCTTCAATTAAAAATCCGTAAACAGAGGCAAAGCGTAATGCCCGCAAGATTCGCAGAGCATCCTCGTTAAAGCGTGTATCGGGATTTCCGACACAACGGATAATTTTATCTTTAAGGTCATTTTTACCGCCGTACGGATCGACAAGACCGTATTCAGCGTTATACGCCATTGCATTTACCGTAAAGTCACGGCGTTGCAAATCTTCGTTTATGTTCCGTGTAAAGCTTACGCTGTCCGGATGACGGTTATCGGAATAATCGCCGTCAATACGGTAGGTTGTGATTTCATAGACTTCACCGCCGCATACAACGGAAATTGTGCCGTGTTTGATACCTGTGTCAAAGGTATGATAAGCCTCAAAGCATTTTTTTGTCTGCTCGGGCAAAGCGTTTGTACAAATATCTGTATCATGCGGAGTCAGACCAAGAAGATAATCACGAACACAACCGCCCACTATAAAAGCCTCATAGCCTTGATTATTCAGTTGTCTGATTAATTTTTCAGCGTTTTTGTTTATTTGCATTTCTTTTTGCAGTCAGTTTAAGATGACTTTCCTTTTTGAATTTTTCTATATAGTGCTGTGCTATATTGTAGAGTATATTAAACACAACAAATGTGCCTACAGCAAAGATTACAAGCAATACGATGTTTTCAAATGTAAGCGGTGCAAGTGAGAACAATCCGCCGAAGAAGATTGAACCGATTATTATTCCTGCGGAACATCCGATTACCATAACGGCTCTGAGCGGATTGAACGGGATTGATAATCTGATTACAAGCAACATACATGAAAATGCAGTAAGATATACGCAGAGAGTTGAAAACTGTGCCTGCGGCATATCTGTCATATATTTTAAAATTGCGAGTAATATTGTATCTGCCGAAATACAAAAAGCTGTGGGGAGTGATCTTGCTATTATATTTACGGTGAAATTACCTTTTACTATATCTTTATTCGGCTGAAGTGCGAGAACAAATGAAGGCAATCCAACCGTTAATGCGCCGACAAGCGTAAGCTGTATCGGTTCAAAGGGATATCCCGTACGGAAGAATATGAAGAAAATTGAGAGTATAACCGAATAAATCGTCTTTACAAGATAGAGTGCAGAGCTTCGTTCAAGGTTATTGATTGTTCGTCTGCCCTCTGCCACAACGCTCGGCATTGCGCCAAAGTCATTATTGACAAGTACAAGCTGTGACACATTTCGTGCGGCATCACTGCCTGACGCCATAGCTACGGAGCAATCCGCCTCTTTGAGTGCGAGAACATCATTTACGCCGTCACCTGTCATAGCAACCGAATGTCCGTGCTTTTTAAGGGCAACCACAAGCTTTTTCTTTTGGGCAGGAGTTACTCTGCCGAACACATTACAACGCTCTGCCGCAGCTTCAAGCTCTTCATCTGTTGTCACGGTTGACATATCGATTGCATTTTCTGCCCCCTCAATTCCTGTGTCAAGTGCAATATTTTTAACAGTTTTAACGCTGTCGCCTGAAATTACCTTTAAGGTGACACCCTGCTCTTTAAAATATTTTACCGTTTCATTTACATTATCACGAAGTTTATCCTTGATAAGAATAAGTGCAAGCGGTTTTAAATCATCAGGCAATGAGTCTTTGTCCGGTTCACTATCGCTTTCGGCAAGAACAAGGATTCTGACGGTTTGATTTATCTTTTCAATCTCAGAATACACTTCGGAATACTTTTCTCTGCTTTTTAAAATACATTCAGTCGCACCGACTATGTAGTTCTTGCCGTTTTCAAATGTACCGCCCGACCATTTTGTTTCGGACGAAAAATCGCAAAATTTACTGCACTCATACGGTGAAACGGAATCCGAATAGTCACGCAGTGCATACAAAGTTGCATTCAGTTCATCAGACGCTTTTACAATTGAAGAAAGTGCTTTCTTGATTTTATTTTCATCAGCCCCAAACGGAATAACACCTGTTACCGTCATTTCGTCTGTTGTAAGCGTTCCCGTTTTATCAAGACAAAGCACATCAACTCTTGCTAGTGTTTCAATGCAATACATTTCTTGTACAAGCACCTTTTTGGATGAAAGTCTGATAATTGATACTGCAAGAACAGAACTTGTAAGAAGAATCATTCCCTTTGGAATCATACCGACAAGCGACGCAACAGTGCTGATTACAGCGGACTGCAATGTTGCATCGGGCAGGGTGAACTGTCGAATAAAAAATGCAATGCCGATTGGGAAAAGTACAAATGTACAGATTTTGATAATGAAATTGAATGACTCCATAATCTGAGAATTTACTTTTTTAATATATTTGGCTTCGTTATTTATCTTTGCGGCATAACAATCGGCTCCGACCTTTACAGCCTGAGCATAGCATTTTCCTGCCGCAATAAAACTGCCCGAGAGCAGTTCATCTCCGACATTTTTTTCAATGAGATTTGATTCGCCTGTAAGCAAACTTTCGTTGACTCTGCAGTTGCCGTCGCATACAATGCAGTCAGCAGGAATCTGGCTCCCTCTTGAAAGCACAAGAATATCGTCAAGAACAATCTCATCTTTACTTATTTCTGCAATTTTACCGTTTCTGAGAACATTGATTTTTTTCTCAGACAAAATAGTCAGCTTGTCAACGCTTATTTTGGAACGAATTTCCTGAACTATACCTATAATTATATTTGCGATAACAACACCGATAAAAAGCATATTCTTGTGCGAACCCACAAAAATCAATGCCGCAAGCAAAATTACATTTATCAGATTAAAAAGCGTAAATAAATTATCACAAAATATTCTTTTGATTGATTTGGTTTTAATATTAGTTGAAATATTTACCTTTCCCTCATTTACACGCTGTTGAACTTCGGAATCGGTAAGACCGACAAGGTTAGAATTTGTGTTTTCCATATATACCTCATAATAAGAAAATGATATAATTTCAGAAAATAATTTACAATGCACGGCTGTTTATCACCTTTTCGGAAAATTCTCTGCCAGTAACATTTTTAATATTTTCATCAACGCACTAATCTATATTATAAATGCAAATCATAATAAAGGCAACGGAAAGAAGGTGAATTTTTTGCGAAAATTTAAAGAAATTATATCAGTTGCCCTGATTTTCACATTATTATTTATTGTTTCGACTTTTTCGCCTTATGCCGCTGATGATAAAAATGAGGTTTACATTGGCGGTGAGGCTTTCGGAGTTAAATTTTATGCTAACGGAGCAATGATAATCAAGCTTGAAAGCTACTATGACGGTGAAAAATATGTTTGCCCCGCAAAAGACGGCGGACTTAAAGTAAACGATATTATAAAGAAAGTAAATAATACAAAAATCAGCACAAATGAAGAATTAAAGTCTGAAATTGAAAAATCAAACGGCAATGAAATTACTGTTGAAATTGATAGAAACGGAAAAATCGAAAATAAAACCGTTTTGCCGATTAAAAATACCGTGGGAGTATATCTCCTCGGTGCGTGGGTTCGTGACAGCTGTGCAGGCATCGGAACTATGACCTATTATGATGACAGCAATAATTATTTTGCCGCACTCGGTCATGGAATATGCGACTGTGACACGGCTGCTTTGTTACCGTTAAAATCGGGAGAAGCGGTTCGGGCTGAAATCAGCGGCATTGAAAAAAGCGTCTGCGGAAAAGCCGGCAGTTTCTGCGGATATTTTACCGATGTAAAGTTTGGTAATTTGAGCGTCAACTCCCCTTTAGGAATTTTCGGAGATTTAACAAGTGAAAATTATAAAAGAAACAAGAAATATCTGATTGCAAATGACGATGAGGTAAAAACAGGAAAGGCTGTTATGGTAACAACGCCTGACGGAGATACGCCGCAGGAATATCAAATTGAGATCAAAAGAATATGCAACCGTGATATGACATCAAATGAAAATTTTGTCATAAAAATAACCGACAGCAGATTGCTCGAAAATTGCGGCGGTATTGTACAGGGTATGAGCGGCAGTCCGATAGTTCAAAACGGCAAAATTATCGGCGCTGTTACCCATGTTTTTCTGAATAATCCTAAAGAGGGTTACGGTGTGTTTGCACAATATATGGCAAATCGCTACAATAATCAACACTAAATATATGATGGTTTGTTCATTTTTGATTTAGTAACGCAAATTATAAAACTTTTTTCTCAATTTTTCAAAAAAGTTTTATGGAAGGTATTGCCAACTTTACCATTTTGTGGTAATATTAGTACAACAAAAATTACTGGGGGAAATCATAATGAACAACAAAATAAAACTAATCGTAACCGATGACGCTTCCGAATTTACGCAGGAAAATCTTAATATCTTACAGAGTAAGAATATTTCCGTTATTTTCTGCGCAAAAGACGGAGAAGAATTGTGCGATAAAATTAAAAGAGAAAGCCCTGATGTTGTACTGATGGATTCATTTATGACAAGGCTTGATGCAATCGGTGTTATGAGAAGCATTACACGAGAAAACACGAAAGTGCCTGTGTTTATGGTATATTCGTCATTCCACAGCACTGTTCTTGAGCGTGAAATTATGAATTCGGGCGCATCGTATTTTGTGTTGAAGCCGTATAACATTTCCGAATTAAGCACCATTATCAGCGATTTATCGGATTTGAGCAAGAAAAACAATTTTAGCAGAGGCAGAGTTATTGACGCTTTCGGAATTGAAATGAAAGTGACCGATATTCTCCATGAAATAGGAGTTCCGGCTCACATCAAAGGCTATCACTATCTGCGTGATTCAATCATTATGTCTGTTGAGCATCCTGAAATTATCAATGCCGTGACAAAACAGCTCTATCCGTCGGTTGCCAAAAAGTACGAAACAACTTCTTCACGGGTTGAAAGAGCTATAAGACACGCAATTGAGGTTGCATGGGATCGAGGTGACATTGATGTTCTGAACTCATATTTCGGATATACAATTCACAACGACAGAGGTAAGCCCACAAACAGCGAATTCATTGCCATGATTTCTGACAAATTAAGACTGCAGATTAAAAATGCAGGCTGAAAAAAGAGCCGCTCTTAATGAGTGGCTCTTAATATATTATTTAGTTTTTCCGATATCGTGTCTGTAATGAGCGCCTTCAAAGGAAATTTTTTCTACTGCGGCATATGCCTTTTCAAGTGCCTCATCAAGTGTATCCGCTGTTGCAGTAACACCGAGAACTCGACCGCCGTTTGTATAGAACTTTCCGTTTTCGTACTTTGTGCCTGCATGATAAACGATTGCGCCATCGACACCGCCGTTATCATTAAGACCGAACATCTCTATACCCTTTTTGTATGAAACAGGATATCCGCCGCTTGCCATAACAACACAAGCCGCAGCACCGTTGTCCCATTCAATGTTAAGGTCGGAAAGCTTTTCGTCAATAACAGCCTCGCAGATATCCACAAGGTCAGTTTTAAGTCTTGGAAGAACAACCTGAGCCTCAGGATCGCCGAAACGGGCATTGTACTCAATAACCTTTGGACCGTTCGGTGTAATCATAAGTCCAAAGTACAGACAACCCTTAAAAGGTCTGCCCTCTTTATTCATCGCCTCAATTGTAGGATTAAAGATTGTATCCATACATTCCTTGGCAATCTCATCTGTATAATACGGGTTCGGGCTGATTGTACCCATACCGCCTGTGTTAAGACCTTCGTCATTATCAAAAGCACGCTTGTGGTCTTTTGAGCTGACCATAGGTTTTACGCACTTACCATCTGTAAATGCAAGAACAGAAACCTCGGGACCTGTAAGAAACTCTTCGATAACGATATTGTTACCTGAGTCACCAAACTTCTTGTCCTCCATAATTTCTTTGACTGCTTCAATTGCCTCATCAACAGATTGAGCAATAATTACACCCTTGCCGAGTGCAAGACCGTCAGCTTTTACAACAACGGGAGCAGTATTTTCGTTCTTTATATAGTCCATTGCTTTCTGAGCGTCATTGAATACTTCATACTTTGCAGTAGGTATGCCGTATTTCTTCATAAGATTTTTTGAGAAAACCTTGACGCCTCAATAATAGCGGCATTTGCATTAGGACCGAATGCTCTGATTCCAGCCTCCTGCATAGCGTCAACCATACCGTCAGCAAGCGGATCATCAGGAGCTACAAAAACGAGGTCAATTGCATTGTCCTTTGCAAACTTAACCATATTTCTTATCCATAACTCCGATATTAACAAGCTCGGCATCTCTTGAAATACCGCCGTTGCCGGGAGCGCAATAAAGCTTTGTGCATTTAGGACTTTCAAGAAGCTTTTTAATTAAAGCGTGCTCTCTGCCGCCCGAACCAATCATTAAAATTTTCATAACCGCACCTCTATCAGTGATGGAAAAGACGAATACCCGTAAATGACATTGTCATATTGTACTTATTGCAGGTTTCAATAACATTATCATCACGAATTGAGCCACCCGGCTGTGCAACAAACTTAACACCTGAACGCTTTGCTCTTTCAATGTTGTCACCGAATGGGAAGAATGCGTCAGAACCGAGTGAAACACCGTCAAATGTTGCAAGCCAAGCCTTTTTCTCTTCCTTTGTAAGAGGTTCGGGCTTAGTTTTGAAGAACTGCTGCCATATACCGTCAGCAAGCACATCCTCATAATCATCAGAGATGTAAACATCAATAGTATTATCTCTGTCGGGACGGCGGATGTTGTCAACAAACGGAAGGTTCATAACCTTCGGATGCTGTCTGAGATACCAGATATCAGCCTTATTGCCTGCAAGTCTTGTGCAGTGAATTCTTGACTGCTGACCTGCGCCTACACCGATTGCCTGACCGCCCTTTGCGTAGCAAACAGAATTAGACTGAGTATATTTAAGAGTAATAAGAGCAACAAGAAGGTCACGCTTAGCTTCCTCTGTAAAATTCTTATTATCTGTTACAATGTTCTGAAGGAGCATTTCTTCGTCAATTTTAAGTTCATTTCTGCCCTGTTCAAATGTAATGCCGAAAACATCCTTATGCTCAATAGGAACAGGGACATAGTTTGGGTCAATTTTTACGACATTATAGTTGCCTTTCTTTTTTGACTTGAGGACTTCAAGAGCCTCGGGAGTATAGTCAGGAGCAATAATACCGTCAGAAACCTCTCTCTTGAGGAGGATTGCAGTCTGAACATCGCAAGTATCGGAAAGAGCCACCCAGTCACCGTATGACGACATTCTGTCTGCACCTCTTGCCATTGCATATGCGCTTGCAATCGGAGAAAGTTCAAGGTCATCTACAAAATAGATTTTCTTGAGTGTGTCAGAAAGCTCTGTTGCAACTGCCGCACCGGCAGGACTTACATGCTTGAATGATGCAGCCGCAGGAAGACCTGTTGCCGCTTTGAGTTCCTTTACGAGCTGCCATGAGTTAAATGCATCAAGAAAGTTGATATAACCGGGTTTGCCATTGAGAACCTCAACAGGAAGATCTTTGCCGTCCTGCATGAAAATTCTCGAAGGCTTCTGATTCGGGTTACAGCCGTATTTTAAAGCAAGTTCGTTCATTGGATTCATCCTTTCCGAAAAATAAATTACTTGTTTTTATTGATAATTCTTGACTCTGCCTTATTTGAAGCAATGTCAATATAGCGTACAAAAAGTGAAACCTTGTTATCCTCATTGAGAGAATTCCAGATTTTCTCGGCAAATGTGTCAATATCATCGTTACAGATTTCTACGAGTGTAGGTTCACCCTCAAAGCTCGGAAGCGGATTGCCGTCACTCATATATGTGTGAATGAATCTGCCAAGACCGTTTATCGGCTTGTCATATGTAAATGTGTATCTTTCGCAGCAATCGGGATTGCCGTCCGCACTTTTGAGAATTGACATTGCATAGTCATCTTGCCGTTTTCACACTCAACGATACCTGAAATTCGAGGAGTGTAGTTAGGACCGTCAGGCTCAAATTCTCTTGTTGTGAGCGACTGTTCAAATGTCTGACCTTCATTCATAAGGTCATAAACAGTATCTGTCTGGTCACCGTTAGTAACGATAGTTTTGTTGCCGAGAACTCTTACGGGAGAATAGATGATAAGTGACGGATCAACAAGCTTTGACGGATCAAAAGCCTGAGTTTTGATGCCGTCCTCGGTTTCTGCAAACACTCTGTTTCTGCTGTTTTCGCTTCTGCCCATAATGAAGTATGCAATAACAGCCTTTGAGCCGTTTGCACTTTTGCCGATTACAATGCCTCTGCCCGGATATGAAGTTGAAGCAATGTCATTGTAAAGTGATACAGGTTTCATATTTTTCCTCCGTTAGTCAAGAATTTCGGTTTTATTGTCTTTTACTATAATTTTATCTTCGCAGAAAAGCGAAACCGCCCTTGGAAGAATCTTCCATTCAGCCTGTTCCATAACTCTTTTCTGAAGAATTTCGGGTGTGTCACCGTTCTGAATTTCAACGGCTTTCTGAATGATAATGGGACCGCCGTCGCACACTTCGTTTACAAAATGTGCGGTAGCACCAGTTACCTTGACGCCTCTGTTAAGAGCCTCCTCATGAACTCTGAGTCCGTAATAGCCCTCGCCGCAGAAAGACGGAATAAGCGACGGATGGATATTAATTATTCTGTTTTCAAAAGCAGAAATAAACTGCTTTCCGAGAATAGTCATAAATCCTGCAAGAACAACAAGGTCAACATCATTGGATTTCAAAAGCTCGGTTACAGCAGAATCATACTCATCAAATTCGGCATAGTCTTTTCTTCTGATAACCTCAGTTGCAATCGAATTGTTTTTTGCTCTTTCAAGTGCATAAGCGTTTGGATTTGAGGACACAACAAGAGAGATTTTTCCGTTTTTAATCTCTCCCCTGTTCTGAGCGTCAATAAGTGCCTGAAGATTTGTGCCGCCGCCCGACACAAGAACTGCGATATTTTTCATTATTCAAACACTACTCCGTCATTACCGCTGATTACTTCACCGAGTACAACAGCGTCTTCACCGTTAGCCGCAAGAACCTCAAGAGCCTTGTCTGCATCTTCCTTGGCAACGGCGATTATCATGCCTACACCCATATTGAATGTGTTGAACATATCGTGTTCAGGAATATTACCTACTCTCTGCATAAGCTTGAAAATAGGAAGAACAGGAATATTGTCCTTTTTGATTTTGGCAGAAAGACCGTCTTTAAGCATACGTGGAATGTTTTCATAGAAACCGCCGCCCGTTATGTGCGAAACAGCCTTTACATCAACCTTTTGCATAAGAGCGAGAAGAGGTTTTACATAAATTTTTGTTGGAGTGAGCAATGTTTCACCGAGAGTTTTGTCAAGCTCAGGATACTCGGCATTGATTGTTTCCTCGTTGATATCAAAGATTTTTCTGACAAGTGAAAAACCGTTTGAGTGAACACCCGAAGAACGGAGTCCTAAAAGTACATCACCCTCACAAAGCTTTGAACCGTCAATCATCTTCGGCTTGTCTGCAATACCAACGCTGAAACCTGCAACATCATATTCATCAACAGGCATAAGACCCGGATGCTCTGCAGTTTCACCGCCGATAAGAGCACAACCGGACTGAACACAGCCTTCTGCAATGCCTGATACAATTTCAGCTACCTTTTCGGGATAGTTCTTGCCGATTGCGATATAATCGAGGAAGAAAAGAGGTTTTGCTCCACAGCAAATTACATCGTTTACGCACATTGCAACTGCATCAATACCGATTGTGTCATGCTTGTCAAGAAGAAAAGCAAGCTTGATTTTTGTACCTACACCGTCAGTACCGCTGACAAGTACAGGCTCTTCCATATCTTTGAAATCAGGGGCAAAAAGTCCGCCGAAACCGCCGATGCCTGAAATAACACCGTCAATTTTTGTGCGTGCCACATGCTTTTTCATAAGCTCTACAGACTTATAGCCTGCTGTTACATCAACACCTGCCGCTTTGTAACTTTCGGAAAAGCTGTTGTTCATTGTAATCACTCCGTCACTTTCTGTTAATTTTTTTAGCGTATTTATCTACAAAGATTGTTCTCGGAATTTCAGCGTCATAGCTGCCCGTGAAACAACCGTCACAGAATTCTATATTTGCACCCTCAGCAATTTTTCTGAGACTGTTTATACTGAGATAACCAAGTGAATCTGCACCGATATATTCACAGATTTCACTTGTTGTCAATTTGTTTGCAATAAGACTTTCTTTATCGTGAATATCCACACCAAAGTAGCACGGACATACAAATGGCGGTGAACTGATGAGCATATGCACCTCGGCAGCTCCTGCCTCACGCATAAGACGAACAATATGCTTTGAGGTTTCACCTCTGACGATTGAGTCGTCAATAATAACAACTCTCTTGCCTTTAACATTAGCCTTCAAAGCAGTAAGTCTTGTTCTGAGAAGTCTTTTCTTTTTATCTTTACCCGAGCCTACTGTTCTGCCGATATATTTGTTCTTGACAAAACCTGTGCTGAACGGGATACCCGAAGCCTTTGCATAACCCTGTGCGGCAATAAGTCCCGAATCGGGAACACCGCACACCATATCTGCGTCAATCGGGAACTCGTCATAAAGAAGTTCACCGGCTCTGAATCTTGCATTATGTACGCAGACACCGTTGATTACGCTGTCCGGTCTTGCGATATATACATATTCAAAAAGGCAGAAAGATGTTTTATCGGGCAAAAGCTTTAATTTGTAGCTGTGAAAGCCCTCTTCGTCAACTACTACCATTTCACCCGGCTCAACATCACGGACAAATTCACCGCCGAGGCTGTCGATAACACAGCTTTCGGAAGTGAAAATCCAGCTGTTTTTGAGTTTGCCGATACAGAGCGGACGAAAACCGTGCATATCACGAAAGCCGATAAGACGGCTCGGTGCGCAAATTACAGTTGAGTAAGCGCCCTTGAGCTTTCTCATTGAAGAAAGAACAGCATCTTCAAGCGTGTCTGTTACACATCTTTCGGTTGCGATGACATAAGCCATAATTTCAGCATTAGAATTGGACTGAAAAACAGCACCGCCTGTTTCAAGCTCCTGCCTTATTTCATTGAAGTTTGTAATTGAGCCGTTGCTTGCAATACCGATTGAACCCTGAATATATCGCATAACAAGCGGCTGGTTAGATGCACGGTCGAGTGATTCCGATGAAGTATAACGGACATGACCGACTGCAATCTTACCGTTTGGAAGTTTTTCAAGTGCTTTGGGTGTAAAAATCTCGGACACCATACCGAGTTCCTTGACAGTTGTAAATTCACCGTCTTTATTCACGGTGATACCTGCGCTCTGCTGTCCCCTGTGCTGAAGGCTGTAGAGTGCGTCATTTGCGGCGGCAACAACATCGATATCGTCATCATTACGGTAAATACCGAACACACCGCACTCGTCATTTATTTTGTCAAGTTTTGTGTCAATATCTACATAGTTCTTAATCAAAGCTCTGCCACCTTAGCCTGCATTGCCTTGTCTTTTTCGGCAACGCCTTTTTCCATGTCAGCTTTCATATTTTCAAGCTTCTCTGCAAGAGAATCATCGGAAAGTGCGAGCATTTCAACAGCAAGAATTGCAGCGTTAGCCGCACCGTCAACTGCTACTGTTGCAACCGGAATTCCTGTAGGCATCATAACTGTTGCAAGAAGAGCATCCATACCGTCAAGCTGAGCCGACTTGCATGGGATTCCTATTACAGGGAGGGTTGTTTTTGCCGCAAGAACACCTGCGAGATGTGCCGCCATACCTGCTGCGGCAATGATTACGCCAAAACCGTTCTTTTTAGCCTCTGCCGAAAACTTAATTGCCGCATCGGGAGTACGGTGTGCGCTCATTACATGAACCTCATACTCTACGCCAAATTCTTTGAGTTTACTGACAGCCTTTGATACTACGGGAAAATCACTGTCGGAGCCCATAATAATTGCAACCTTTTTCATAATTACTCATAGCCTTTCCGCCCACTTGATAAATTGCCGCAAAAACCGTGCCGTGGGCAGACAAAGTCAGGACAAATATGCCAATTTATGCTTTGAATCGACATAAATAAAGCATTACTAATTAATTATATAAAAAAATCGGTTAAAATTCAATAGTCAGGCGAAATTATTTTTAAAATACCGTCAAAAAGCAAAAAGTGACTGTGCAAAGCATAGCCACTTCATGATATTAATTAATCTCGGAAACATCTTTTCCCTGTCGATTTTCATGCCGTTATCGGGATCTGTAGCATCAAGATACGGTCTTTCGTTGGAAATTATGCCCTCGGTTGTAACTCCCGCCTCTGCAGCCTTTTTCATACCGGGAAAAAGAAATTCCATCTTTTCATTATCGAATTTTTCATCGAGATATTCTTCAAAGCTGTTTGACGCAGGTACTCCCTCTGTTCTCTGAGTCCATCTTGCTGTAGCTGTTACGGACATAAAGCCGTTGAATGCCATGAATACAATCAGAAATGTTGTAATAATTGCACCTGCTCTTTTAGGGATTTTTTCAATAAGCTTTGCTGTCCACGGATACAGATAACGCACCCAGACAAGACCGAGGAATCCCCAGATAAGGGCATACATAAGATTAGTTCTGCCGTCAAGGTTAAACGGAGTGTCGCTGTAGTCCCATGAAACCGTGCCGAACATCTGCTCCTGCAACCACGAACAAAAATACTCAAAACCTGCTCCGACAAAAGCACTTATCACAAAAACAAGCGTATCATTAAGCTTGTAAAGCTTATACAAAGCGGCTGTCAGAAAACACGCACCGCCGCCGTAAACAGGAATAAACGGACCGTAAACCATACCGACACGCATTTCAAAATGTCCGTCAACGCAGAACGCCCATATTGTTTCAAGAATCGTGCCGATGAAAGAACCGATCACAAACAGATAAAAAAGCTTTGTAAAACAGAATCCGTAAGCAAACGGCTTGTCCTCTTTGCTTTCAAAGGTTTGTGTATATTCTTTCATATTATCCTGCTTAATCTCCTCGATTTTAGCATTAATTTGCTTTACATAAGCCATATGAGTGAGATCGGGATAAGCGTGTGCAAGTCTTTTTCTTAAAATATTCTCTGTAAAAAGTCGGTTATAGTTTTCTTCAAGTTCCTGAATTTCAACCTCTGTTGCGCCTTTATCCATAAGCTCGGAAGAATTTTTAAGCTTTGCAATTCTTCTGAGCAGACGGATTGTTGTTATCATTGAAAAAACATAATCAATTACAATAATTCCGCAGAAGCAAAGAACAAGAATAAGACTTACCCAGAAAGGAATTGCTTCAACGGCTGTGCGAAGCACCGGAATTATCAATCCGACAAGCAGCATACCGAGCAATCCGAGAAAAAGTGCATAAGGAAAAGTTATATAATTGCCTATGCTGAATTTCGACGAAGAAAAATCCCATGGCTTGAATTTGAGAGTTTTTTCTACAAGCACACCGACCACAACCATAAGTGCAGATAATATCAGAGTTGAACCGATGAATAAAATCAGCTTGCTGTTTTCAAACGGTTTGAGTGCCGTATAACAAATAACCGCCGAAAATCCGTACATAGGACAAAACGGCGATGTCAGAAAACCGTTGTTACTGAATTTTTTCTCAAGAAGAAGCGAACGAAAACTGCTCGCCACCCAGCCAAAAAACGAGAAAATTACGAAGTACCACAACAGGTCGAGTAAAAATTGCATTTCCTATCCCCCACAATTTTATGCAACAAATCGGACACAGAATTCTGTGCCCGAAAAATTGCCGTAAATTTCACATTCTTTATGCCTTTGGCACATCATCTTTCCAGAGTTCTTTAATTGCGGTAACATTACCCGCAAGTCCCTGAATATCAGACGGAATGATAATCTTTGTAGCCTTGCCGTCAGCTGCTTTACCGAACGCCTCAAGAGATTTAAGCTGAATGATTCTATCGGTAGGAGCAGCCTCATTGAGCATTTTAAGTGCGTCGGCATTAGCTTTCTGAACTGTGAGAATAGCCTCAGCTTCACCCTGTGCCTCACGGATTTTCTGCTCCTTAACAGCATCGGCTTTAAGAATTGCAGATTCTTTCATACCTTCTGCAACAAGAATCTGACTGCGTTTTTCACCCTCTGCATCAAGAATTCTTGCACGGCGCTCACGCTCTGCCTTCATCTGCTTTTCCATTGCATCCTGAATTTCACGGGGCGGAAGAATGTTTTTAAGCTCAACACGGATTACCTTAATGCCCCATGCGTCGGTTGCCTCGTCAAGAATCACTCTGATTTTACCGTTGATTGTATCACGGGATGTGAGTGTGTTATCAAGCTCAAGATCACCGATGATATTACGCAATGTTGTTGCAGTAAGATTTTCAATAGCGCTGAGCGGTCTTTCTACACCGTAAGTATAAAGCTTTGGATCGGTAATTTCAAAATACACAACCGTGTCAATCTGCATTGTAACATTATCTCTTGTGATTACAGGCTGCGGAGGGAAGTCGATCACTTGCTCTTTTAGTGAAACTTTCTTTGAAATCTTGTCGATGAACGGGATTTTTACATGAAGTCCTGTTGACCATGTTACATGATATGTTCCGAGTCTTTCAATTACATATGCGTGTGCCTGCGGTACTACTTTTACATTGCTTACGATTACTATAAGCAGGATTAAAAGGATAATTCCTAAAATAATAAGTCCTAACATTGTTTACCTCTCATTCTGATACGGGTTCTACTATGAGCTTTACGCCCTCGATTGCAAGAACCTTAATTTTTGTTCCTTTTAAAAGCGGTGCTTTGTCGGACTTTACTGTCCAAGTTTCCGCACCGACCTTTGCCTGTGCTGTTTCGTCAATATCGGTTAAATCTGTGAGCATAAAACCGACTTGACCGATGTGGCGGTCTGCGTTTGTTCCCGTTGTTTTATTACGCTTTTTAAAGCGTTTTACAAGCGGTCGTGTCACAATCAGCGAAACAAGTGACACAACAAGGAACACCGCCGACTGGATTGTTATGTCGCTTGTGAATATAGTTTGTAATGGCGGCACAAACCGAGCCGAGAACAAACCATATTGAAACAAGCTGTGTTGTAAAGCCTTCGCAAAGTAACATAAATATTGCAAAGCCTATCCACACTATCGGCATATATTGCTCCATAGGGCTGTCCCCCCTTTCGCATAATTTTAACACAATATTATATATTAGTCAAACTATTTTATGCGTTTTCTATCGAACATTTTCATCATTCAAAGCAGTCCGTCTTATATTATGTTTTGAGGTTTACTTGTATTCTATTCAAGCATTAAAAAGGAGGCTCTTTTGAGCCTCCTTACCGCAAATGTTCTACCCTACCTTATTGTAAAAAGTGTCTTAGTAAGTTAATTGATGTTATATATTTTTGCGTAGTAAGCCTTGACAAAGGCATCAACCATGTTGACAATTAGGCAAACTGCAATTAAATACTCAAAAAATGCAATAAAGTCATTAAATGTAGCTGTGCTAAGACCACCATTTTGACCTAAGAGGCTAATAACAGGTTTTATAGCGATGGTAAGAGCAACTGCTATCATTCCTGCAGGGAACGGTTTTCCATTGTAAACTATTTCCTCGATTTTCGGCAACTTTTTCTCAAACAAATACTTTACATAGATAAAATAACAAAGAACATATATTGCAATCTTAAATATAACATATATCACATTAAATGCCGTAATCTTAAACTCAATAAAACATGAAAGTAAAAGCATGGTAATTGAAACATAAAAGAATGTTACTCCCCTGTTTAGTATCACACTCCATTTAGTTTTATAGTGATAGATAAATACGGTTACAATTGACATAATGCAAGACAAAATTCCTGCAGTTATAAGAAATGGTACTACACGATCATCAAAAACCGAAAAACCTTCAAATGGGTTAACTTGCATCATAAATATCTGAAAGGTTATAATTAATACCATTAAAAAGTTGTATGCAAAATAGCTTAACATTTTAAATATTAAGTCAGGAATTCGCATTGATAAATATCTGAGATTCACAAATGTTTTAATTTTGCTATAGCTATATGTTTTAATATCAATATTCATAATCATCTATGCTACCTTTTAATACCAAGATTTTATATGTTCTCTTCCTGTTTTTCCGTTCCACTCAATTCCATCAACCAGTAAGGAAACTCTTTCGAGCCTCCTTACCGCAAATGTTCTACCACATTTTAGTATTGTAAAAAAATGATTTGTTGTAAATTTATTGTGACAAATTATTTACAAATTATAATTTTGTGATTATCAGCAGTTACAACATAGTTACTAAAGTTATTAATACAAGTATAGTAATGATAATCTTTCTCGTTCAATGTTGGGATAGAATCAGCTACTATGCTAAAATGAGAATTTTTATTATCGCTCACATTCATTTCACCAAAATTATTGGAACTGATAATAACATAAAAATCATTTGTATCAAGATATCTTCTCACCAATACTCTGCATTCCTTAGTATCTATATCAGCTAACATATGCGTCGGATTATTTGGAGCGAATTGATAACCTTTGTCTGTTTTAGAGTAATAATACACCCTATTATTGCCCACGCACATTACTGAATTTTCACCCTCAATAACGGCATTTAAATTATCATTTTTATTAAAAGCAGTGAATATTTCCTCAACGGAATTATAATATACATTTGAATGCACGGGAAAAGGTACATTACATGCTAAATAAAAACACAATTCAGCTACTATAAATGCACTAATAATCAAAGTAGGGACTTTATGCTTAATTTTTAGTTTGATAATTATGCAAGCAACAATCAAGTATAATAAAACAATTCCTATGATAACAAATATTAATATTGTAGAAACCACAAACATCATTCTCCTAATGCAGGTATTAAAACTTTAAAAACAGTACCTGCACCAACAATGCTGGGTATCGATGATGCAGCATACATCAGCATACTACTAGTAACAGAATTAGAACTACTTCCCAAATATACAGTTGTACCAGTCGAATTATCCCATTTCGTAAAACCAACTTCTGTTTCTGTCACAAAATTATTGCATTTTTTGTAGGAAATATACATTGAGATATCACCGTTAATTTTAGCATAACTGAAACCAACACCATCACTACCAAAACTCATACTTATATCAAGAGATAACGACTTAACGCCAAAGGTGTGTGTTATGCCAGAGTTCCTATTACCATAGTTATCACTATAGCTATACAAATCTTGATTATAGTATGCTGTAGGCGAACCCAATGAATATGTATGAGTCGATATATTGGTGGTAGTTTTTCCCCCGCATCTAAAATTCACTGGTGCATAGTCAGAATTAATCAGTTTAGTTTCACTGGTATGTGATACAGATGTAGAACTATTTGAACCCATCCATGGGCAAATCGCAGCCATTGCTGTTAACGCACTTTCAACTACAGTTGCAGCAATATCCGAAAACCAACTATCTCCACCCGTATCAGCACGACTTACAGGATTATTACCACAATAGGCAAAAGTATTTGCTTCTAAAATAGATGTACCAGCCTGGAAATAGCCATCTGCATTTATAAAGCGGTGAGTTATTGGGTCATAGTAACGGCTCATCAGGTAGTAAAGACCTGTTTCTGTGTCCTGATAATAACCTCTGTAACGGAACGGATTCAAATTACCGATATGGTTCGGGTTTGTAATTGCATTGCCGTTATTATCGGTTATTGAAATCACATTGCCCCAAGCGTCATATTCATAATGTGCTTTGAGTTCACCCGCTCCGTTATAAATTCCGACAATATCGCCACGGGAATTATGGGTGTAGTAGTATGAATACTCGGTATCGCCGTCAGTCAAAGTGTATCTGACATTATACAAAATCCCGTTTGCATCGTATGAATAGTAGAATTTTGCATCGCCACGGGTTTCATATAATAGCTGACCGTTAAGGTACGCATATGTGTATTTCACACCGTTCACGGTTTTTGTTGTACGAACACTACCGCTGTCATAGCCATAGCTTATGCTTGTATCACCATTTGTGAGTGTCGCAAGCTGTCTGCCGTTTTTCCATGTCATTGACATTCCGTCACGATATGTAAGCGGATTGCCGATTTCATCGTAGGTTATGTTCTGACCGTTATATGATGTGAGAACATCTCCCCAATTTGAATTGTTGTATTCATACGCATTGCTTGTTGTACCGTTTGAATCGGTAACAGTTTCGGATATAAGGTTACCGCCGGCATCGTAAGTATAGTTATAAACTTTACCGTTCATCTTGTCATCTACACTAACAAGCTGATTCATCATATCGTAACCGTAATGATACTGTAAAACTCCGTCTTTGGTAACATCGGTAATATTACTGTGTGCATCATACTTTTTGGGGTCAACGGAGGCTCTTTCGAGCCTCCTTACCGCAAATGTTCTACCCAATATCAAAAATCAAGTGAACAACAACGTTATACAATATGTGCAAAATATCAAAAAAACTAATTTCAATTGCAGAAAAATAGATATTTTTAAATTCTTTCTTACAATTATTTCGACACCTCTATATTTTACAATCTGGCGATATTTTATTAAAGTTGCAAGCAGAAGGCATAAACTAAAAAGCACACAGAAAATAAAAATCCAAAAGCTAATTGCATAACTGTCGATAAAAACATACCTAATATATATAATTGATAAGACTCCTATACAGGAAAATATATAATTAGGAACGGTGTAACAAAAAATAGTTTTTTCACTAAAATACTTTTCAAAAGGTGGAACGATTGAAATATTGGTTGCGTCATATGCTTCTCTAGAATCATACAATCGTTTTAAGCCTATAATGAGTTGATATATTCCAAAAATAATTATTGAGTTCATGTACTGTAACTCTTCACTTTCATAAAATTCGGCGACAGACAAATAAATATAATTTTGAAAATGTGAATCAACCAGTATCCACGAAGACAATATTTGAGTTATAAAAAACCACAAGAGTAAGCTCGTATAACACAACGGTCTTTTGCTTTGATCATATTTTAACACATCATATTTTACGGTAAAAAATATGAGCAGAAAACTAATCAAAAACAACAATATTGTTAAAACGATACCAAACACATCTGTTGTTTTAATAGATTTATAGCATGGCAACATAAAGCTTAAAGTACTAAAAATGTATAAATGAAAACTACCAGATAATAATATTAACAATCATATTAACAACTGTAGTCAAATAAGAAATCAAAAAAAGCAAAAGAGAAAGTAGATATACTTTCTTTTTTTACACACCACACCACTTTCTTTCAATTTTCACTACTCCATACATTACTCAAATATGTCGATACGGAAATTGTTACTAAAGAAGCTGCCACTGAACACACTATACCTCCTATTCCGGGAAAACATGTAGAAGCCAAAATACCTACACCAGCCATAAAGATATCAAATACAAATAAAAAACCTTTTTGTGAGTCGGTTAATAAAGGATTAGAAAAATTAACTGCTGCATCAACACTAATTGAAAATATACTGAATGGAGCTGAAAGAGCCGCATTGAATTTTAACGCTGCTAAAAAAGGTTTTGGTGCTTTTGCAACCGCACCTGCTGCTGTACTAAGCCCAGAATTAATCGTACTAACTGCATGTGTAGCTCCAGTCGAACCTGAGGATTGTTTGTACTTTATAAAATCCCCTTTGTCATTCACTCCATAATAATTTGTACCATGACACTTATTATATAATTTTATTCCTTTTTCGGTTTGTAAAAAATGCTCTACGTGTAGAATCGCATTTTGGGCAAGTAGGAGCACCGCAAGAATGCTCTCCATTTGGATCAGAAAGATTAACTGGATTATTACCACAATAAGCAAAAGTATTAGCATCTAAAATGCTTCCGCCTGACTGGAAATAACCGTCGGCATTGATAAAACGGTGGGTTATTGTGTCATAGTAACGGCTCATCAGGTAGTAAAGACCTGTTTCTGTGTCCTGATAATAGCCTCTGTATCGGAATGGATTCAAATTACCGATATGGTTCGGGTTTGTGATTGCATTTCCGTTATTATCGGTTATAGAAATCACATTACCCCAAGCGTCATATTCATAGTGCGCTTTGAGTTCACCTACTCCGTTATAAATTCCGACAATATCGCCACGGGAATTATGGGTGTAATAATACGAATATTCGGTACCGCCGTCAGTCAGAGTATATCTGACATTATACAAAATTCCGTTTGCATCGTATGAATAATAGAACTTTGCGTCGCCACGGGTTTCATACAATAGCTGACCATTGAGGTACGCATATGTGTATTTTACTCCGTTTACGGCTTTAGTTGTACGAACACTGTCACTGTCATAGCCATAGCTTATGCTTGTATCACCGTTTGTGAGTGTTGCAAGCTGTCTGCCGTTTTTCCATGTCATTGACATTCCGTCACGGTATGTAAGCGGATTACCGATTTCATCATAGGTTATGTTCTGACCGTTATATGATGTGAGAACATCTCCCCAATTTGAATTGTTATATTCATACGCATTGCTTGTTGTACCGTTTGAATCGGTAACAGTTTCGGATATAAGGTTACCACCGGCATCGTAAGTATAGTTATAAACTTTGCCGTTCAGCTTATCATCTACGCTAACAAGCTGATTCATCATATCGTAATCGTAATGATACTGTAAAACTCCGTCTTTGGTAACATCAGTAATATTACTGTGTGCATCATACTTATACTCATACTTCTCACCGTTGATAGTTTCGGATTTCAACTTTGTAGTTGTATAATCCGAACCACGCTTACTCGCAAAGTAAGTGTATGTTGTATCAATAGGTGTATCGGTGGAAGTAGTCAGTGATGTTTTTGTAAGACGGTTAAGTCCGTCATAAGTATAATCGACCTTTTTGCCTGTGCTTAAAGTGAAAGTTGCAGGCAGGTTATCTTTTCCAAATGTGAACTTGTTCTTTACAGTTTTATCAGTTGTCTTTGTAACAAGTTGTGTAATGTTATTATTGAGGTCATATGAATACTCAAAACCAAACAAGAGCTTGTTGGAACTTCCTGTTACAGATGAGTCAGCAACAGTCTGACGAACAAGTCTGCCTGTTGTATCGTATGTGAAATCAGTCAAGCGTTTATTAAGATAATCGTTTTCACGAATTATATTACCGCCACGATCTGAATACCAGTTAAATGCGGTTTTGCCGTTATACTTTCTGGTTTTCACATTACCAAATTCATCATAAGCATAACTTACATTTTGACCTGTACCGTAAGTTAAACTTAAAAGAGGTCCGTTGTTTGCACCGTAAGAATAGCTTGCAAGCGACTGTGAACCAACCTTTGAATCAATCTTATTGCCAAATTCATCGTACTTAATTGAATAATCAGTTCCGTCACGAGAGATTTTTTCAAGTAACTTTGATTTTGATGAATAAGAGTATGCGATTGAATACTCGTTGCCGCTACTGTCAGACTGCTTAACCGACTTAATTTGATCGGTATTGCTGTCATAAGTATAGTCTGTTACAACAGGATTTTTGCTGTCAAGCTTATCTGTTGTCTGCGTAAGGGTACCTTTGTTACCGTCATATTTATACTCAACCTTGTTGCCGTCCTGATCGGTTGCACTTGAAAGCAAGCCGTTTGAATCATAAGTAACTTCACTTTTTAATATACCTACATCTGTTACTTTAGGGTCACACTTTACTTCAAGTGATGTAGCCAAGCCTTTCGTACTGTAAGTGTAGTTATAATTCATATGCGTTTGGCTTTCGATTTTAGTTACATTATGATTATCGTCATATGTGTACTCATAAGCGTAGCCTTTAGCATCAATATTCTTTGTTAAGTCGGAATTTTTATATTCCATAGTTGACTGCTTTTTAGAATTATCAACTACACTGATAACTTTTCCGTCTTTATCATAAGTATAACTCATTGCATTGTCTTTTACAAGACAAATATTATCAAAATACGCATAATTTTCCTGATTTTGATAACTGAGATATATTGTTATGGTTTTAGGAGTTTTTACTTTATTTGTTCCGTCACTCAAATTAAAAGCTGCTGATGTGTATTGCCAACCTGAAATCGAGTAATTAAACGGTGCAGGTGTTTTGTACTTTGTGGATTTATCCGAATAAGTGATTTTTACGGAAATTTTAAACTTCCTCGTATCATCCTCATTCTTTGGAACAGCATTTGCATATGCCCAACCGCTGACAATATATGTATCTTCTTCTTTTCCTGTAATATTTACATTCTGACAGATACTTTTTACTTTGCCGGCTTCACCTTTTATACGGAAAGAATATTTTCCTTGTTGGTGTGCTTCGCTTTTACAATCAATTGCATTATTCAGAGTAGAATATCCGTCATACCATGATGTTGGCAATCCGTTTGACGAATACTTTTCAAATCCTGAATTTTCAAGCATATTGTAGTTATTTGCTACTGTGTAGGATTCAAGCTGAATTCCATCAAAATACACTGTACCTGTTGACTGCTTTAAAGCAAGGTTTATTCGTGTTTTGCTGGAATTTTTAGGCACTTTAAAAGTTGTACTAACTCTTTGCCAACCGTTATCTACAGCTGAATCGGTATTTCCAACTACAAAATCAGAATATGAAGGTGTAAATGTGCCGTCAGAATTATGAGATTCAGCACAGATAAACGCACCTGCATTATCAGACGAACCGTTTACAACACCGACTGTTTTTATATAACCTGAAAGTGTGTAAGTTTTTCCCGGCTCCAATACTTTGTTGCTGATATCCTGATACACTCTTCCTCTTGATGTTCCTTCATATTTTGATACAGAAATTGCAAGGGATTGTTTGCCGAAGTAATGCTGTGATGTGTCATATTTTTTCTCAAATGTATTTGATTCACCCCAAGCCGATTTAATCCAAGAAGAATCGGTTTCCATATTGGAATTTGAAATAAGGTTAACTGAATTTGAACCTGTTGAATAGTTTGAGTTAACCTTATTTAACATTTTGATATTGTCTGCAACAGAATTCTTTACGCCGTCTGTGTAAGTATAAACAGACGCACCTAAATCTCTTGTTTTTGTCTCGCTTTTTATGGAGATTGTTCTACCGAACTCATCAAACTGATATGTTGAAGTTAAATCGTCATCCGTGTTTGCGATTCCATCCGCACCGTATGTCTTTTTAACCGTTGTATTATACTTTGTACGGTCAAATGTAATTTTCTGACCTGCTGTGCCGTCTTTGCCGTATTCCTGAATCGCAGATACTTTCTTGCCCGATGCTGTACTTGTGTACTCAAACACTACTTTGTATCCGTCGATATCTGTAATTGATTTCAACGCTTTGTCATTGTCGTATGTAAGTTTTATTTGACTACCGTCAGGTTTATTGATTTGATATAAAAGACCGCTACTATCTCTAAATTCAGTTTTCCTTCCTGCCGGATCAACCGTATATCTAATATATTTAGTATCACTTCCTGCTGTCTGCTGAAGTAATATTTTCTTATTACTTCCGTCTGTAACAGAATTTATTGTAGTACCGTCTGAAGCATAATTTATTGTCGTTTTATTACCATTGGAGTCTTTTGTACTTGTAAGAAGACCTTTGGTATTAAAGTAAATATAATTATCTTTCTCATCTTTAATAGCATACTTGCTACTTCCACTACCTGATGTAGTAAGTTCAAGCTTTAAGCCGTCTTCATCAAGATATTTCGTTTTTCCTTTTTCAGTTTTTTTGTAGAAGTAATGCTCTGTACCGTCTTCATCAGTATATACATATGGATAATTATCTTTACTTGTACCTGTTAAACCATATTCACTTGACGGTAATAATGTTTGTTGTATATTAAGTCGCCAACCTCGACCGACATACGGTGTAGTTTTTGAATACTTATCTCCTGCCATATATCCGTTATATACATGCTGTACCGACGCAGGAACATATCCGCTTGCTGTTGATGCATCAGAAGTTACAAATGTCAAATTACCTGAATAATCGTTTACATATGCTGTTCCGGCTGAACCAACAGAAAAACTTGAATATGTCCAATAATCTTCAAGACCTTTGTTGTTTCTGTAAACAATAGTAAATAACGGACGAGGAGTTGATGATGTAGGATAGTTTGATGAATAAAAAGCTGCACATTGATCCTCATCGTTTTCGTTAAGGGATTTTAACATAATGCCGTTATTAGCCTCACCATTATACCAACGCTTTACACAAGATGTAACATCCCAACTATGCCAAGTTTCCGATTCATTTTTAGTCAAGGTTTCGTAATCTATAACATTTGAATTATATGACGGCTGATTTTTCCATGTCAATGTATCCTGTGTCCAAGAACCGTTCGGTGAATATGCACCTATATTCATATTATGATTATAGTCATTGTTTTGCAAATGCAGGTTCATATGAGCCTGAACTACCATATCACCTTTGTTGAGAGTTGGCAAATTATCAAATTTAAAATATGTACGATACATTCCGCTACTAATTATTCCGACATAAACAGAGCCTATATAGCCACTGGTACTGCCATAACCAAAACAAGTTGTAGGTTTTGAAGAGTCAACATATGTACACTGAGATTTCTGCCAGTTTTGACTTGTAGTAAATTGCGGATCAATAGTTACAGGATAACTGCAATCCGAAAGGAACTTTTTATCTGCAGAAACTTTGAGCGTAAGCTTATTTTTCTTCTGTTCTGTTATTGATAATGTTAAGTCCGTACTTGTTTTACCGTCATTGTCATACATAAAAGGGGCTTCAATTTTATACACAGCGTCACCTTTAGAATTTAATAATTCTACTGTTTTGTCATCTACAGATTTTGCAGTAAGATTATTAAATTTATACTGAATATAAAAATCGCTCCTTGCATTCTTATTCTTTAATATAATATTTTCTTTTACACCTGTTGTGGTTGTAAAATACTGAACATCTACATCATCATAAATGTTTTCGTATGTAATTTCAGATGTAAGGTTTTTTAATGTTGTAAATTTGTCATTACCTGTCAGCTTTTCATCATTGTTAACGATAGTTGACCTTACTTTGTTTGTATCCTTATATCCCCAACTGATTTTTTTGGTTATCGCCCTTGATTTTTAACCATAGAGTTCTCTTTTGGATTTTTTTAGAATAGTTAACCTTAAAATCGCTCTTTTTATTAGTATATTCCTCTGTAACTTCATCAGGGGATGCTGAATTTACGGTTTCATTTTTCAAGCTGTTATCATAATCAACCCATTCTCCTGCCGCATTTTTGTAATGGATAGGTTCCTGATAACTTACAGCCATTGTAGTGCCGTCATCCAAACGGAACTGCTTTGAATATTCATCTCTCTCGTCTTTGATTTCTGAAAGAATGTTTCCGGTTTTGTATCCATCAGAAGATTGTTCTTCATTCGGAGTTTGAGTTTTAACTTCTGTATTTATCGGCAGATTTTGTGCAAACACTTGTGTTGGCAATGAAAATGCAATCAATGCACATAAAGTTACCGATGTTCCTGAAACAAGTTTTTTTAATTTTTTATTCATACTTTCCTCCTTAAATCTAAATCTTGTTGTCAGTTTCCGCAATTAAATTACAACTATCACCTCATTTTAATTTTTTAATTAATGATATTTTTCACCTCACTTTCTCACAATTTAAATACAATTACCAATCTCAAACGAATATTTTTGTTATAGTGATTATATATCACTTTTGCATCAAAAGCAAATTATTTTTTACATTATTTTATTTTTGGCGAAATAGCCAATAACTCACAAATCAATTTGTATACTTTTCTTTACAAAAAAATCAGCTGATTAGAAAATACTACTCAACTGATTTTTCGTTATTATAATTTTAATGTTTATACTGTTTATTTCTTACTTTATAACTGCCTAATTCTTTATAACTTTTTACCTAAAAAATAAGGCACTGTGTCAAGGAAATCAATGATACTTTCGAAAGCAGATTTTGGTAATTCATCTACATAATTCTCATAAGATATATCCTTAGAATGGACAAAATTAAAATAATCATGGCCTTTTATATTTGTTTTATCCAATTAATGTTTTTCTTAGGATCAGAAATCATTTGAATCATATTCGTTCTTAAATGAATCAATTCTGTCTTTCTCTTTTGTATTTTGTTTTTTGAAATAATTTATTGATTTTATCCTTGCTTTGGATTAATCCTATTTTTCAGTTCATCATATACTTGTTTCTCTTCAGAATAAATGCGATGTTTAACAAGTAAATCAGGTGAAAATAAATAACCTTCAATTGAACTAAATTTAGTGAAGTGTGTTTTTGAAACTGCTTTCGATGCAAAAATTTGTCATATTACTTGTCAATTGATTTGTCAAATCGATTTTTTTAATACAGTTTCGCTTTTTGTATCAGAATCTCTGATTATTATAAAGTCATCACTCATTGTGGTTTTTGTCAAGAATCTTAGAGTAGCATAAAACCCAATATTGTTACATGATTTTGTATCAATAACAGATATTTTTTCCAGGTCAACATTATAATATTTATTCAACATATTTTCAATTATATTTTTATCATCAGGACCTTCTACAAAAATAATGAAATCTGTATTTAATATATCTTGGCTTGAATATCCTATTTCAGCCAACACATCATCTATAGTTGTTTTCTCGGTCATACTGCAACAGTTTGCTTCATCAAGCCTAACTTTCCTTATATTTGATGTACTAAACTCTCTCAGCATTATAGGTGAGTGTGATGTAAATATAACTTGATTATCACTTGAAATTTCAGATAGCGTTTTAGCCATCGCCTTTTGCAGTTGTGGATGTAAATAAAGTTCAGGTTCTTCGATAACAAAAATTGTATGTTTGGCACTTACAGCTTGATAAGATTGTAATAAGGACAATATGTAAATACTACGAACTCCCGCACCAACATTTGAAAGTTCAACTTCAGCTTTAAGTATAGGATC
>ENA-OQET01000187-OQET01000187.1-human-gut-metagenome-genome-assembly--contig:-NODE-187-length-33507-cov-7.663661_pt1 | contig 33507 bp, 27 predicted proteins | sample MGYA00242800_ERZ504645 | MGnify/ENA primary metagenome ERZ504645 (study PRJEB26092, sample SAMD00036308) | human gut metagenome | host: Homo sapiens | study: EMG produced TPA metagenomics assembly of... | reverse complement strand
ACATAGTCCACTGGAACACGAGCCGGAGGCAGGTAAGATTGAAGGGCCTGACCCCGGAGGAGTTCCGGAATCAGGCCCTCGCGGCCTAGTCGCTATTTAGGGCGTCCAAGATTTGGGACGCAGTTCATAAAAATGCCCTTGGAGAATCGGTTGTATTCGCCCATGGAGATGATGGCGTTGACCATAGGTCGCTTCATGAGCCTAAAATCGCGTGCTCCGTCGACGATGTCGGCCTTGGAAATGCGGTTGATGATCTTGTAGAACATACGGGCACAGAACGACCTGATGGGAGGCTCGCCTTCGCGGGTGGTCCTGCGTGTGGCGACGTTATCGTAGTCTTCGGTCTGCAAGATTTCGTACATCTGCGGCAGGAGCGAGGGCGGGTCCTGCATGTCGGCATCCATGGTGGCGACATAGTCGCCCTTTGCGTGCTGGAGTCCGGCGAGTAGTGCCGCCTCCTTGCCAAAGTTGCGCGAGAAAGAGTGCCAGCGGATGGCGTATGGATGCGCCGCCGCGGCTTCCGCCTTCATGACGGCGAGCGTTTTGTCTGCCGAGCCATCGTCGATGAGGACGGCTTCAAAGGAGATGCCGGGGTCTTGCCGGGTCATGATGCGAACGACGCCATCGAGCTCTTTGAGAAAGATCGGAAGTGATTCCTGCTCGTTGTAACTCGGTACGACGATGGAGATGAGCGGCATGGTGGTTTACCTCTCGCTTGGCTTGGAAGTAGGGTGGCCGGGCTGGTCGTCGTAGGCGTATTTGCTGTACACGTTGACCTCCCACTGCTTTTTTTCGACCTTTGCCACGGAATCGAGGATGAAGCCGGTCGCAAGGCTCAGACCGCACAGGAACATAAACGACGCGGCGAGCATGGCGGTGGGGAAGCGCGGAACGAGGCCGGTCTGGAAATACTCGACAACGATGGGCATGCCCAAGGCGAGGCCGATCACCGCAAACAGAAGCGCGACGAGGCTGAAGAACTTCAGCGGGCGGTAGTCCTTGAACAGCGTGCCGATCATCGCAACGACTTTAATGCCGTCGCTCACGGTATTGAGCTTGGACTCGGAACCTTCCGGACGGTCGCGGTACTCGATGGGCACATCTTTGATGCGCCAGCGGTGGTCGACGGCGTGGATCGAGAGCTCGGTTTCGATCTGGAAGCCCTCGGAAAGCACAGGGAAGGTTTTAACGAACGGGCGGCTCATGGCGCGGTAGCCGGTCATGACGTCATCGAAGCTGTAGCCATAGATCCACTTGATCATGGAGCGGACCAAATTATTACCAAAGCCGTGGAAGGCACGCTTGTTTTCCTCGGCATAGGTGCCATTTGAGAGACGATCGCCTACGGTCATGTCGGCTGTGCCGTTAAGGATGGGCTCGCAGAGGGCTTTGGACGCCTCGGCGGGGTAGGTGTCGTCTCCGTCGACCATCAGGTAGCAATCGGCGTCGATGTCGCGAAACATCTGGCGGCATACGTTGCCCTTTCCCTGACGGGGCTCAAAGCGGACCGTGGCGCCGTGTTCGGTGGCGATGCGTGAGGTATCGTCCGACGAGTTGTTGTCATAGACATAGACCGTCGCTTGCGGAAGCTCGCGGTGAAAGTCGTCGATGACTTTGCCGATCGTGAGCGCTTCGTTGTAGCAGGGGATGATGACGGCGATGGATTCAGAATTCACTCAATGCTCCTTATACATTCAATCCTTGAAAGTATAGCCGTTTGGGCTTGGCATCCTAAGATGTGGGTTAGTTCTCCAGTTTTGTTGCGCGAATCGTTTGCATGGCCGTCGGGTCTATACTGTTCGTTTGTCAACGATTACGAGTAAAGGAGTTGCATCCGTGTCGGATCAGACAAAGCAACAAGAAACTCGCAGTCTGCCTGCGACGTTTGCTAAGAACGAATTTGAGAAGGATGCGTTTATCCTTCGTCAGCTGGTTACCAAGGATTTTAAGATCAAGTATCGCCGTAGCGTTCTGGGCGTCGCATGGTCGGTTCTCAACCCGCTGCTGATGATGATCGTCATGGCCATCGTGTTCTCGACGATTTTTGGCCAGGGCCGCAATGGATCAATGACGCCCGAGATGTACCCGCTGTACTTGATCGTGGGTAACGTTACCTTTGCCGTCATGTCCGAGTCCACGAACCAGGCCCTAACGTCGATCGTGGGTGCTGCCCCTCTGCTCAAGAAGGTTAAGGTGCACCGCTGGGTCTTCCCGGTGCAGAAAGTGCTTTTCTCGCTGGTGAACTTTGCCTTCTCGCTGGTCGCCGTCGCCATCGTCATGCTGTGGTTCCGCGTTATGCCTTCTTGGCACCTGATTCTGCTGCCGGTTTGCCTGCTGCTGCTTATGTGCTTCTGCATGGGCCTGGGCATGATGCTCTCTGCCCTTACGGTCTTTTTCCGCGACGTTATGCATCTGTGGAGCGTAGTCATTACGGCGTGGACTTATATTACGCCCATCTTCTGGACGACTGACTATATTGCGCAAATGCCGCATCTCGTGCGTATCTTGATGTATGCGAACCCCATGTACAACTACCTGCAGTTTATGCGCGATATCTTTCTGTTCCAAACTACGCCCTCGCTTATGACGTTTGGTATGTGCGCTGCTTGGGCGGTCCTTGCGCTTGTTATTGGCTATACCGTGTTCCATAAGTCCGAGCGCAAGTTCATCCTCTACATCTAAGGAGTGCTGTGATGACTGAATCTGTTGTTGATTACAGCGAGCAGCCTCTGGCTGTCGAGGTCGACGACGTCACCATGATCTTTAACATGGCGTCCGAGTCGCTGACCAACCTCAAGGAGTACTTCATCAAGCTTGCCAAGCACGAGTTGTTCTTTGAGGAGTTTAGGGCGCTTAAGCATATTTCGTTTGATATTCATCGTGGCGAGGTCGTGGGTCTGGTTGGCACCAATGGCTCCGGCAAGTCTACGATGCTCAAGATTATCGCTGGCGTGCTTGAGCCAAGCGAGGGCAGCGTTAAGGTGCACGGTAACATCGCGCCGCTGATTGAGCTTGGTGCCGGCTTTGATCCCGAGCTGACCGCCCGCGAGAACATCTATCTGAACGGCGCCCTGCTCGGCTATACCAAGGAGTTCATCGACGTCAACTTTGACGGCATTATCGAGTTCGCTGAGCTTCAGAACTTTGTCGACATGCCGCTTAAGAACTTCTCCTCGGGCATGGTTGCGCGTATTGCCTTTGCAATCGCGACGATTACCGAGCCCGATATTCTGATCGTTGACGAGACGCTGTCCGTCGGTGATGTGTTCTTCCAGCAGAAGTGCGAGGCCCGCATCCAGCACTTTATCCAGAGCGGCGACGTGACGGTTCTGTTCGTTTCGCACTCCATGGAGCAGGTTGAGCGCATCTGCCAGCGTGCCGTTTGGATTGAGAAGGGTGACCTTCGCATGGATGGCCCGGTCGATGAGGTCTGCAAGGCGTACCGCGAGCAGTTCAACTAGGTTATAATTACTTGCGCCTGACAGGCTTGCGCTTGCTTGGGTGTGCGGTTATATGCTCCATTAGCTCAGTTGGATAGAGCAGGGGACTTCTAATCCCAAGGTCGACGGTTCGAATCCGCCATGGAGCACCATCGTTTATTAAGCCCGGACCGCTTGGTGGTCTGGGCTTTTTTCATCTTGTGTGCTGCGGTTTTGAAGGGTTCGCCATGGGAAACAAAAGGCTCGACTGGATCGATATTGCAAAGGGGATTGCAATGATTTTGGTCATTGTGGGGCACACCGTCCCAAATCCTTCTCCCTTGCGGCACGCGATCTTCTCGTTTCACATGCCGGTGTTCTTTTTTCTTGCCGGGTATACGTTTAGGCCGAAGCCGTGGCGCGAGCTGCTGAGCGGATCGGTGCCGCGTCTTCTGGTGCCATATCTTGTTCTTGCCTTGGCGTGGCAGATGCCGACTTTTTTGATGAGCGGCGCTTCTTTGACGGGCGGTACGCTGGTTGCGGAACTTGAGACGATTCTGTTTGCCTCTGGCGTTGATGTGCCTGGGTTTGGTGTTGCCGCTGTTGGCATGGCATGGTTTCTAGCGGCGCTGTTTACGTCGCGCCTACTGTTTAATGTACTTGTGCGGCTGTTTGATCGCCACGGGATTGGGGCTGTTTGGCAGGGCGTTGTCTGTGCCGCGATTGCCTTTTGCGGTTTGAGCGTGTCTCGCTATTATGGTGTTTACCTGCCGCTCGATTTGGATCTGAGCTGCTATATTGTGCTGCTGATGTGGGTTGGCTATACGGCACGCCAAAGGGGGCTCGAGCCGAGCGTGGGCAAGCCCCTGCTGTTTATTGGAGTCGGTGTCGCTTGGCTTGTCCTTGCCGCGCTGAGTGGGCTTGAGCTTTCGAGCCGCCGCGTGGATGGGTTTGTGGTTGCGACAGTTGCCGCTCTTGCCGGCAGCTACTGCGTGTGCTGGGTTTCCATAGCGCTGGAGAAGTTGAAAGACGTGCCGGTTTTGGGGTCCTTTGAACAAGCGCTCGTGTTCTGCGGACAGGCCAGTCTTGCCATCTTTGCAATCCACGCGGTCGATTGGTTTATTCCTTGGCAGACCATGCCTCTGCTTATGACGCTGCCAGCATCGTGGCTCTTCGCGTCAATTGTGCGTTGCGCCTGCGATATTGGATTGGCGTACGTGATCAAGAAGGCGTAATTAAAAGCGGGGAGGACCAAGTTGGTTCTCCCCGCTGTCATTTATTCGGTAGTGTTGCAGGCTTACTTTTCGAGATGCTTTTTCAGCAGCTCCAACGCGTGGGCGTAGCCTTGGAGGCCTTCGCCGGTGATGGTGGCGAAGCAGGCCAAGCGGGCGTAGCTCACCTGGCGGAAGTCCTCGCGCGTCTCTACGGCGCTGATGTGTACCTCGACGGCAGGGATGGCGACGGCCTTGAGGGCATCGAGGATTGCCACACTCGTATGCGTGTATGCCGCCGGGTTGATGACTATGCCGTCGACCTTGCCGTAGGCCTCCTGGATCTTGTCGACGATGCTGCCTTCGTGGTTAGACTGGAAGACCTCGACCTTGTCGAAGCCTTGTGCGGCGCCCGCTTCCTGGCAGATCTGCACTAAGCGGTCGTAGTTGTCGCTGCCATAGATGCCCGGCTCGCGAATGCCGAGCATGTTGAGGTTGGGACCGTTGATGACGAGTGCTTTCATGGTTGCTTCCTTTGCGGTTGGGCGGGCGGTGCGGTGGAGCGGAAAACCACCACAAAGGCGCCTGTCCCCTTTGTGGTGGTTTTGGTTAGAGAGCGGGTGGGAGGGTGTCGAGGAGGGCTTGGGCGGTGTTGGCGGCGCAGTCGCGTGAGTCGATGATGTAGTCGGCCCAGGAGCGGTAGCGCGGCATGCGCTGCTCGGCGAGCTTGTCGATGCCATCGCGCGCCGTGATGGGGCGGCCCTTGTGGGCGAGCTCGTCGAGCTTGGCGGTTGAGCATCACGATCTGGCTATTCTGGTGCAGCAGCGGGTAGTTCTCGTCGCGCGTGACCACGCCGCCGCCGGTGGAAAGCACCAGGCCGCTGCGCTTGGAGATGTCGGCCAGCGCCGCCGTCTCCTGTTCGCGGAACGCCGCCTCGCCGCGCTCGACGATAAAGTCGGCGCAGGGCATGCCCAGGCGCTCCTCGAGGGCGCGATCCAGATCGATGTGCTCTCGCCCCGTGAGCAGGGCAATCTGCTCGCCCACACGGGTCTTGCCCGAGCCCGGCATGCCGATCAGCGCGATGTTCTGTTCGCGGCGTGACAGGCGCTCCGTTACGTCCAGAATGCGCTCGCGCGGAGTGACCTGGCCGGTGTAGCGCTCAACGGCTTGCGCCGCCTGGGCCACGAGCATGAGCAGACCGCCGATGCAGGGGATGTCGCGGCGCTCGGCCTCGAGCATGAGTCCCGTGCGGGCGGGGTTGTAGACAATGTCGATAACGCCCTCGAGCGCATCGAGCCCTTCGAGCGTGCATGGCGCGTCGGGGCAATGGGGGCAACATTCCGGCGGGTGTGCAATTGACGAGCAGGGCGGCGTCGGACTGCTGCGCGATGTTGTCGTAGCTGACTTCGCTCGTACGGCCGACCGGCACGACGATGGCGCCCAGGTCTCCCAGCACCATACTTGCCGTGGTGCCGGCGCCGCCGGTGGCTCCGAGCACGAGGACCTTCTTGCCGGCAACCTCTACGCCCAACTCCTCGACCAGACACTGAAAACCAAAGTAGTCGGTGTTGTCGCCGCGCAAACAACCGTCAGGCAGGCGTGTGATGGTGTTGACGTTGCCCATTCGCTCGGCGAGCGGACTCAGCTCGTCCAGGTATTCCATGACGGCGCGCTTGTAGGGGATGGTCACGTTGGTGCCCTCCCATTCGTCACCCGTCATAAAAGCCTGGAGGTCCTCGGGCTCGCGCTCAAATCGTACGTACTCGAGCCCCGCGAGCTCCTTGTAGATGGTCGGGGTGTAGCTGTGGCCCAGCACGCGGCCCAGCACGCCGTAGGGGCGGGTTGCGGCGACATCGGTCATCTAGAGCACCTCCGTGTAACTGCCAAAGTAGGTGAAGCTCTCGCACACGTCGTCGATGGAATCGAGCAGGTCATCGAGGGCCTTGCTGCCAAAGGGGCAGTCCAGGTCAAAGTAGAACATAAACTCAAAGTCGTGCCCGGGGATGGGGCGGCTCTCGAGCTTGATGAGGTTGATATTGAGCGCGTAGAAGCGCTCGAGTACGCGATAGAGTGCGCCCGGCTCGTTGGCCGTGGTAATCATGAGCGAGGTGCGGTTGGCGCCGGGGTAGACGCGTGGCTCGCGGCTGATGACGACAAAGCGCGTGTAGTTGTTGTCCGAGTCCTGGATGTTGGGCTCCAGCACCTCCAGGCCGTAGAGTGTCGCGCAGCTGCGCGATGCGATGGCGGCAACATCGGTGCGCTCGGAGCTGGCGACCATCTCGGCCGACATGGCCGTGTTGGGGTATTTGGTGGCGTGCAGGTCGTGGGCTTCGATAAAGCCGGCGCACTGGGCGATAGCCTGGCCGTGGCTATAGACCTCGTGCACGTCGGCGAGCTTGGTGCCGGGTTTGACGAGCAGATTGTGGTCGATCTTGAGACGCAGCGAGCGCACGATATGGAAATCGAACTGGGCGAGCAGGTCGTAGACGGCGTTAACCGAGCCGGCGGTGGAGTTCTCGATGGGCAGCACGCCAAACTCGCAGAAGCCGTCGCGCACGGCGCGCATGACGCCCTCGAAGGTCTCGAAGAACGCGATGTCGGGCACGTCGAAGAGTTTGCACGCGGCGATCTGGCTATAGGCACCTTCCACGCCCTGGCAGGCAACGGTAGCCGTTTGAGGGAAGGCCGTGTCGGAGGCTGCAGCCGTGGCGTGGGCCTTTTGCGAGACGGTGATGCCCTTGAGCTCGTTGATGTAGCGCTGCTGCTCGGCCTTGCTCATGCTCATGAGGAGACGGAACAGGGTGATGGTCTGCGCCTCGTAGCGCTCGGGCGCGCGGCTGGCGAGGTTGTTGAGCTTGGAGCGCTCACGGGCGGGGTCGAAGACGGCCTTGCCCATCTCGATTTTTGACTTGGCGACCTCGGTGGCAATGTCCATGCGCTCGACAAAGCTGTTGAGGAGCGTGGTGTCGATGCCATCGATGGCCTGGCGGATGTCAGCAAGGTCCATGGAGACCCCTTTCACGTGTCGGGGGATGTTGAGGGGTGGGTAGTTAGCGCTGGGCGGCGTCTTCGAGGAGGGCGTCCCAGATGGCAAGAGCGGCGGCTGCCTCGGCTACGGGGACAGCTCGGGGGACGATGCAGGGATCGTGGCGGCCGTGGACCGAGAGCCCGGCATTTTCCATAGCGTCCATGTCCACCGTCTGCTGCTCACGGCCAATGGAGGGCGTCGGCTTTACGGCCATGCGCCACATGACGGGCGCGCCGGTCGAAATACCGCCCAGGATGCCGCCGGCGTTGTTGGACTCGACCTTGATCTCGCCGGTCTCGGCATCGATGCGATACGGATCATTGTTCTCGCTGCCGCGCATGGCGGCCACGGCAAAGCCCATGCCAAACTCCACGCCCTTTACGGCGGGAATGCCAAACGCGATTTGCGCGATGCGGTTCTCGATGCCGTCAAACATGGGGTCGCCGATGCCCGCGGGAAGCCCATAAATGCCGCACTCCACGATGCCGCCGATGCTGTCGAGTTCGTCGCGTGCGGCTAGGATCTCCTCGCGCATGCGGCCGGCTGCGGCGGCGTCAATGCAAGGAAGATCGTTCGTAAGGATCGCCTTGCGGTCGGCCTCGCGATAGACCATGTCGTCCATCGGCAGGTCGGAGATGCCGCCGATCTGCGCGACGTGCGCCATCACGTTAATGCCGCGGGCCTCGAGTGCCTGCAGCGCAATGCCGCCGGCAATGCACAGGGGTGCCGTTAGGCGGCCAGAGAAATGCCCACCGCCGGCGACCTCGTGCATGTTGTGATACTTCACGCGCGCCGGAAAATCCGCGTGTCCGGGGCGGGGCTTGCGGCGCAGCTCGGAATAGTCCTTTGAGCGCGTGTTGGTGTTCTCGATAATCGCGGCGATGGGTGCTCCCGTGGTATGTCCATCGACCACACCGGCGATGATGTGGGCGGCGTCGGCCTCGCGGCGTTTGGTCGCGGTCTCGTCGCGACCGGGGGCACGACGGTCAAGGAAGGCCTGCAGCCGCTCCTGGTCAACAGCGATGCCCGCCGGGATGCCATCGAGGGAGCAGCCGATGGCGGGGGAGTGCGACTGGCCGAAGATGCTTAAGTGCAAGACGTTGCCAAAGGTCGAGGACATGCTATTCCTCCTCGAGTGTGACCTTGCCGCCCAGCAGGCGGTAGTGGTCGAAGAAATCGGGATAGGACTTGTTGACGGCCTCGGCGCCGTGGATCACGACCTCGCCGGTGGCGCGGCTCGCGGCGATCGCGGCCATCATGGCGACGCGATGGTCGTTGTGCGAATCGACTTCGCCGTCGGTGAAGGCATCGACACCCTTGATGATGAGGTCATCGCTGGCAATGCGCACCTGCGCGCCCAGCGCGGTGAGCTCGCGGGTGGTCGTGACCAGGCGGTCGGATTCCTTGATGCGCAGACGGGCGCAATCGCGGATAAAGGTGCGGCCCTGCGCCAGCGAGGCTACGGCCGAGATGACGGGCACCAGGTCAGGAATGTCGTGGGCGCTCATCTCAAAGCCGGCGAGCTTGTCGGACTTCACGGTGGCGGCGTTGGTGGAGCGCACGATGCGGGCGCCAAAGCGCGAAAGCGCGGCGAGCACGTTTCGGTCGCCCTGCGCGGAGCTCAGGGATACGCCCTCCACGGTGATGGGGTCGGCGCCGATAGCGCCGGCGCACAGCCAAAAGGCGGCGTTGGACCAGTCGCCCTCGACGGCTACGCTGCCGGGCGTGCGGTACGAGCCGCTGCTCACGCGGAAGTTCGTGACTTCGGGCTGGCCGTCCTTGGCCGGAATACGCTCGACGTTGACCTCGACGCCAAAGGCCTTCATGGCCTGGATCGTCAGGTTGATGTAGGGACGGCTCTCAATGAGGCCGGTTACCTGCACGCAGGAGGGCTGGGCCAGCAGCGGGGCTGCCAGCAGCAGGCCGGAGATATACTGCGAGCTCACGTTGCCCGGAAGCACAAAGGTGCCCGGGCGCATGCGTCCGCTCGTCTTGAGCGGAAAACCGCCCAGACCCTGTAGGTCGCAGCCGGCGGCGATGATCTCGTCCGAGAGCGGGGAGAGCGGGCGGGCGCCCAGGCGGCCCTGGCCTACGAAGGTGGCATCCGCACCCAGCGCGCAGGCGACAGGCAGCATAAAGCGGAGCGTGGATCCACTTTCGCCGCAGTCAAGCGTGCCGCCGGCAAGGGCCTTGAGCAGGCCAAACTCAACACTCTTCATGGTGGGGTGGACCTGGAAGCCGTCCTCGACGGTCTCGATGCGAGCACCCAGGGCCGTAAGGCAACGCACCGTAGCCTCGATGTCGGCGCAGGTGGTATTGCAGGTGACGTGTGTCTCGCCGTTGGCAAGCGCAGCGCAGATGATGAGGCGATGCGCCATCGACTTGGACGCGATGGCGGGAACGGTGCCCTTGAGCGGGGACGGGGTGATGCGGGCTAGCATGCGGAAGCGTCTCCCTTCTGGCCGAGGCCCTCGGCAATTAAATCGTGGAAGGTGGAAAGCGGCGTGCGGTCGATGCTGCAACGGCCAATGCCGTGCGGAATTACCAGGTCAATCGTGTCACCGGCGCGCTTTTTATCGTGCAGTGCTTCGGCAAAGACGGCGTCGGCCGAAAGCTCGCAGCGGGTCTTGAGACCGTGGCGTGCGCAGAGCTCCTCGATGCGGCCCGGCAGCTCGGCGTCGCAGATGCCGTGCAGGGCCGCGGCGCGCGTGATGATGCCCATGCCGATTGAAACGCAGTTGCCGTGTCCGAGCTCAAAGTGCTCGCAGGCCTCGACGGCGTGCCCGGCGCTATGTCCAAAATTGAGGAGCTTACGCTGGTTGGTTTCGCGCTCGTCGGCGACGACCACGGCGCGCTTGATGTCGATATTGCGGGCGATGATGAGCGCTACGCGGGCCACATCGCGGTTGAGCAGCTCCAGCGTGAGCGGGGTCTTCTCCAGTTCGGCGAAAAGCTCCGGGTCGGCGATCACGGCGTGCTTGACGACCTCGCCGCAGCCATCGGCGAACTGCTCGGGCGTGAGGGTGGCCAGGCACCCCACGTCGGCGATAACCACGCTCGGCTGCCAAAAGGCGCCGGCCAGGTTCTTGCCGGCAGCCAGGTCTATGGCGGTCTTGCCGCCCACCGACGAATCCACCATGGCGAGCAGGCTCGTCGGGATCTGCACAAACTTGCAGCCGCGCATGTAGGTGGCGGCCACAAAGCCCGCCATGTCGCCCACGACACCGCCGCCGAGTGCCACGATCACGTCGGAGCGCGAAAGCTCGCGCTCGGCCACAAACTCCAAAATGGCAACGTAGGTCTCAGCGCGCTTATGGGCCTCGCCGGCCTCGAAGGTGCAGATGCTCACCTCGTAGCCTGACGCCTCCAGGCTCTGCTTAACGGGCATCTGGTAGAGCGGGCCCACGTTGGTGTCCGTCACGATGACGGCCTTGGTGCCGCCGGCGGTGGCGCGCACGAGCGGCCCCGCCTGCTCCAGCAAAAACGTGCCAACATGCACCTGGTAGGGGCGTGCAGTGTCGATATCGATGGTAATCGCCATAAGCTTCGGTCCTTTCGACCTGGCGTGATGGGTGGTCTAGTGGGAGGCCTCGTCGTCGAGTGCGCGCTTAATGCGGTCGCCCTCGGCAAGGAGATTCTCCAGATAGCGCTGGTCGCGGTCCTTGAGCGCGCGGCTGTAGGCGCCAAGCGATTCGATCAGATGGTCGATCTCGAAGGCGAGCGCGTCGGCGTCGTCGATCATGAGCTCGGACCACATTTGCGGGTTGAGGTGCGCCACGCGGGTGAGATCGCGGTAGCTACCGGCCGAAAAGCCGTGGTGGACCTGAGCGGTCGGGCTCTTAACATAGGCGTTGGAGACGACGTGCGCGAGCTGGCTCGTAAAGGCGATGACGCGGTCGTGCTCGGCGGCGCTGGTCACGCTGAACTTGCCAAAGCCCAAGGGGCGTACCATCTCGCGCACCTGGCCCAAAAGCTCCAGTTTGAGCGCATCGTCCACCGCGGGCGGTACGAGCACGAGCGGGGCGCCCTGGAACAGGTCGGCGCGGGAGTGCGCATAGCCCGAGTACTGCGTGCCCGCCATGGGGTGCGCGCCCACAAAGTAAAAGCCGTGCTCGCGGGCTAGCTCAAAGGCGCGCTCGCACACGATGCCCTTGACGCCCACCGTGTCGATCACCACGGGGCCCATGATGGCCTCGGTGTCGGTGGCGTCGGCGAGCGCCTGGGCGTGCGCCTCGAGCCACTCGATGCATGCCTCGGGATAGCAGGCAAGGACGATGATGTCGCATTCGCCGAGCGTCTTGTCGTTAAGCTCTCCGGCGACAGTGCCCATGCTGGCGGCCGTCATGACATCGTCATCGGGGTCCCAGGCCAGCACGCGGACGCCCGCCTGCGCATAGCCGCGGGCAAAGCTGCCGCCGATGAGGCCCAGGCCGACGATGCCGGCGCACTTGGGGCCGCCCTGGTTAACGCGCGCGTTTCTCACTGTACCCATGGGCTACTCCATGGTCTCATGGCAGACAACCTCGCGAATGGCTCGGATGCGGCGCATGGTGTCGTCGAACTGATCGGGGGTGAGGGCCTGAGCGCCGTCGGACCATGCGCGGCTGGGCTCGTCGTGGACCTCGATCTCTAGGCCGTTGGCACCGCAGGCGGTCGCGGCGAGCGCCATGGGCTCAACGTAGCGGGTGTAGCCGGTGGCGTGGCTGGGGTCGGCGACGACGGGCAGGTGCGACAGGTGGTGCAGCACCGGCACGGCATTGAGGTCGAAGGTGTTGCGGGTGCGGGTCTCGAAGGTGCGGATGCCGCGCTCGCACAGGATGACGTTGTCGTTGCCCTCGCTCATGATGTACTCGGCGGCCATTAGCAGCTCATCGATCGTGCCGGACATGCCGCGCTTAAGCAAGATCGGAGTCTTGGTCTTGCCGACCTCTTTGAGCAGAGGGAAGTTCTGGGCGTTGCGGGCGCCGATCTGCATGACGTCGATCTTCTTGTCCAGGAAGACCTGCACGTCGCGCGGGTCCATGATCTCGGTGACGATCGGCATGTCGAGCTCGGCAGACGCCTCGCACAGCAGGTCCAGACCGGCGGGGCCCATGCCCTGGTAGGCGTACGGGGAAGTGCGGGGCTTGTAGGCACCGCCGCGCAGCATCGTGGCACCGGCGGCCTTCACGCGGCGGGCGATGCGGATGAGGTTCTCGCCCTCGACGGAGCACGGGCCGGCGATGACCTGGAACTGATCGCCGCCGATCTTGACGCCGTGGCCGCAGTCGATGACGGAGTCCTCGGGGTGGAACTTGCGGTTGGCGCGCTTGAACGGCTCGGAGACGCGCTGCACGCGCTCGACGACATCCATGGACTCGAGCAGGAATGGGTCGATCTTGGTCGTATCGCCCACCAGGCCGATGATCGTCTCATTCTCGCCGCGCGAGACATCGGTTTTCAGGCCCTTTTTCTCAATCCAGCTGACGATATGGCTGACGGCCTCGTCGCTGGCGCTCTCTTTTAAAATTGCAATCATGGTGTGCCTCTCACCTCGATGGATAACCCTTGCAAAAACGGCCCGCATCGCGAGCCGTGTACATATGGTGCATGAGAGTTTATACTATCTGACTCGCTTTTGCCTTCTAAAGTGGGCCGTTGAGCCGCGTCTTCCTCGGAATTGCAAAGCTTTTTCTTATATTTTGATAGCCCGTGGTGTACTTGGGTATAATGCCAAACGTTGGCCCTATTAGCTCAGGGGATTAGAGCGTCTGCCTCCGGAGCAGAAGGCCGTTGGTTCGAATCCAACATGGGGCACCATCGAACGTGAGACCGTCCGAACCTCGCATGGTCCGGGCGGTTTTTCTTATACCGACGCGACGTGATGGGACGTGGTATGGCAGCAACGGATATCGAGCGCGGACTCTCGACCGCCGAGGTCGAGGAGCGCATCGCCGCCGGTAAGATCAACCGCAACATGGAGCTCAAGACCAAGTCGGTCAAAGAGCTCATCATCGAGAACCTCTGCACGCTGTTCAATTTGATCAACGTGATCTTGGCGTTCCTGGTCATTTTGACCGGTTCGTTTAAGAATTTGACGTTCCTGTTCGTGGTGTTCCTCAATACCGCTATTGGCGTCATTCAGTCCATGCGTTCCAAGAAGATGGTCGATAAGCTCACGCTGCTGACCTCCAAGAAGGCCATCGCGGTGCGTGACGGCTCCGAGGTGGAGCTCGACCTGGACCAGATCGTGCTCGACGACATCATCCGCCTGGGGCGCGGCGACCAGATTCCCGCTGACGCCGTGGTGGTTTCGGGCGAGGCGCTCGTGAACGAGAGTCTGCTGACGGGCGAGAGCGACCTTATTAAGAAACAGCCCGGTTCCGAGCTCATGAGCGGCAGCTTTATCGACTCGGGCCTGCTGCGCGCCCGCGTGATCCATGTCGGCGCCGACAACTACGTGGCCAAAATTAATAACGAGGCCAAGTACGTCAAAAAGGTCAATTCCGAGATCATGAACGCGCTTAACGCCATCGTGCGCTTTGCGAGCATCATCATGATCCCGCTCGGTTTGGCGTTGTTTGCCTCGAGTGTGAGCGAGCTGTGGGATGCCGCGGGAACCCCGGGCGATAGCGCGCTTTCGTGGTGCTTCTCCGAGCTGTTGGCTGGTCATGTGCCTTCGTCGGCGCTGCTGTCCACGGTGGGCGCCCTGCTGGGCATGATCCCGCAAGGCCTGGTGCTTCTGACCTCGTCGGTGCTCGCCATCGCCACGGTGCGCCTGGCCCGCCGCAAGGTGCTGGCGCAGCAGCTTTACTGCATCGAGACGCTCGCTCGCGTCGACGTGCTGTGCCTGGACAAGACGGGCACCATCACGTCGGGTCGCATGGAGGTCGAGGGTACGTATCCGCTGCCGGTCGAGGGTATGGGTGCGGGGGAGGGCGACGCCGCCGTTCCCGTCGATACCACGGTGCTCGATTTTGCTCTGGCTAACGTCGCACGTGCGACCTCGGCCGATGCCAACGAGACCTGTCAGGCGCTGCTCAACTATTACGCCGACCGTCCGGTCGAGGTGTCCGAGCCGCTGTCGGTCATTCCGTTCTCGTCTTCCAAAAAGTGGAGCGGCGCGTCGTTTGCACAGGGCTCCTATGTGATGGGTGCGGCGCAGTTTGTGCTCTCTGATCGTGCGTTTGCCCAGGTCGAGAACCGTGTCGCCGAGCTTGCCGATACCTGCCGCGTGCTCGTGGTGGCGCGCGTGGACGGCTTTACGCCCGATGGCGATATGGTGGGCGAGGCCGAGCCCGTGGGCTTTGTGACCATCCGCGACGAGATTCGTACCTCGGCGGCCGAGACCATCGGCTACTTTAACGAGCAGGGCGTGACGCTCAACGTGATCAGTGGCGACGACCCGCGTACGGTGTCGTCGATCGCGCGCGTGGTGGGCGTGCCGGGGGCGGACGCTTATGTGGACGCCACGACGCTCGATACGCCGGCCAAGCTCGATGCCGCAGTGGACCGCTACCATGTCTTTGGTCGTGTGACCCCGCAGCAGAAGCGCGAGCTCGTGCAGGCGCTCAAGCGCCGCGAGCACACCGTGGCCATGACAGGCGACGGCGTCAACGACGTGCTGGCGCTCAAGGAGGCCGACTGCTCCGTGGCCATGGCGGCCGGCTCCGATGCCGCGCGTAACGTGGCCGAGATCGTGCTCGTCGACAACGACTTTGCCTCGATGCCCGCCGTGGTGGCCGAGGGCCGTCGCTCCATCAACAACCTGCAGCGTTCGGCTTCGCTGTTCCTGACTAAGACGCTGTTCTCGATGGGCCTGGCGGCGCTGTGCATCGCGCTGCCGCCGTACCCTTTCGAGCCGATTCAGATGACGCTCATCAACTTCTTCTGCATCGGCGCGCCGGGCTTTGTGTTGGGCCTGGAGCCCAACAATGCTCGCGTGAAGGGGTCGTTCCTGACGAACGTGCTCAAGCGGGCACTGCCGGCGTCGATTGCGGTCATTTTGGCCGCGGCGCTCGATATCTTTGTGGCGCGCGTGTTTGGCTTTAGCCAGCTCACGCTGTCTACGATGTGCCTGCTTTCGTCGTGCGCGGTGAGCGTCAGCCTGATCTGGCGCATCTCGCAGCCTCTCACGCCCTTACGTGTGGTGCTCTTCGTGTTTGTTGTCGCCGGCATCCTGGTGGGCGTTATCGGATTCCCGGAGCTGCTGTCTATTGCCAACCTGTCGATGGGCCAGATGGTAATCTTGGCTGTCATCGTGGTCTTTACCTGCTCGGTGTTCTTTAAGCTCGCCACGATGATGGATTCGCTCAAGCCGCGTCGTCGTCATGCCGCAACTGGTTTTGGCCGCGGTGTGCGCGTCCACCTGGGTCGCGGTGGCGGCAAGGTGAGCTCGACGGGTTCGACGGCCGAGCGTTTTGCCAAGCGCGTCGCCGCCGACATGGCGCAGCGCCGCGAAGATCGCACCGCTCGCGAGGCCGAGGCCCGCGCACTCGAGGGCGTGGCCCAGGCCCAGCCCAAGAAAAAGAAGGGTAGCGGAGCCAAGCGCTCTCGCGTAACCAAGTCCGCCCAAGGCATCAAAGTCTCGATGCCGAGCAAAAAGAAGAAGTAACTACGCGCCCTGGCGATGTTGAATTGGTGCCTTGCTCCTGTAGGGCCGTGGCGATGTTATGCTCTAACCTCGATTATTTGAATTGCTTCGAAAAGAGGATGCCGTGATCTGCCCGCATTGCCTTAAGACTATCGAGGACGGCGCCTCGTTCTGCCCCTACTGCAACGCCTATGTGGGTCCGGGCGATGGTCCCGAGCACACCGAATTCGTGTTCTGTGAGGGCTGCGGTGCCCGTCTTTCTCCGCATGATCGTACGTGCCCCAAATGCGGACGCCCCGCTCCGGGTATCCTCTCCGAGGATGCGGCAGCATCCGACCTGGCAGCGGGCCGCACGGCGGGCTTTCCGCGCCTAACGCAAGAGCAGATCGATACCGAGGTGCCGCATGCGCCGGCCTCTGCCGCTGCGGTGCTTTCGGACGCCGCCGACCCCAATGAGACCTGCGTGCTGCCAGCTTTCGATAAGGATTTCGGTATCCCCAAGGTCGATATTCCCACGCCCGTTTCCCTGCATGACGATGCTCAAAAACCCAAGCGCAAGGTGCACCCCGACGAGGACGCCTATCACAAGCATAAGCGTCATATTCCCAAGCCGCTCATTATCATCGCGGTCCTTGCCGTCGTGTGCGGTGGTGCCTATTGGTTCGTGACGACCGATCCCATGGGTGTTATGCCTGGCTTCTACGACCAGTTTGGCCAAGCTGCACAAACCACCTTCCCCACGCGTCAAAAGGACGAGGCGACTGAGGACGATACCAAGCAGGGCGATTCTGCCGAGGTGGTTCAGGAAGAAACCGTGCTCACCGATGATCAGCTCTATACCAGGCTCGATGGTCTGTATCAGACCATCGTGTCCTACGCTGACGAGGACCAGATCGGCGAGGTCATCGATTCCTTTAACAACGGTTATCTCCGAACGCCGCTGTCCACCCGTCAGGAGCTGTCGCAGAGTGCCTACGCCCTACGCGACCAGATCAAAAAGACGCAAGATGAGCTCAACAACCTGAAAGTACAGGACGATACGGTCTATGCGGATGACATCGCCCACTTAAAGCAGCTTGCCGAGTGGATGTATGAGCGCGTCGACGTGATCTGCCAGAGCTGGGATATCTCGCTGGCCATTCCCGATGGCGAGTCGATGAGTTCCCACCAAAGCGAGATCCTGGCGCCCATCGCGCAGGGCGGCAACAGCGCGCTGAACCAGTACGATGCCAATGTGGGTTCCTGGAAGCCGCAGCAGCGTTCCTAAAATTAGTTCGCCATAGTCGGCATAACCTACGTGCGCAATTGATGTAAACCCGTGCTTATTGCTACAATTCGTACAAATATGCTTTAAACGCACGAGGAAGGAACCACATGTTTGGTTTTAAGAAAGAGCTCTACACGCCCGAGTATCAGCTTGTCGGCGACGAGTGCGCCGTAATCGAGACGTCGAAGGGTACCATCAAGGTCAAGTTTGACGGCGAGGGCGCTCCCATTCATGTCGCGAACTTCTGCGAGCTTTCCACGATGGGCTTCTATGATGGCCTTAAGTTCCATCGCTATGTGCCCGGTTTTGTTATCCAGGGCGGCGACCCCAATACCCGCGACATGTCCGGCGCCGACGTCGCTGCCGGTCTTGAGGGCCCCGACGGTATGCCCGGTACCGGTGGCCCCGGCTACTGCATCAAGGGCGAGTTTGCCACCAATCCGCGCAACAGCCATGTCGATGGCGCCCTTGCCATGGCACGCTCCATGGACCCCGATTCCGCGGGTTCGCAGTTCTACTTCTGCCTGGGTGCCCAGCATAACCTCGATTTCGGTTACACCGTCTTTGGTACCACGGTCGAGGGTCTCGATGTGATTTCGCAGCTGCGTGCCGGCGACGAGATCGTCCATGTCGAGATCGTTCACGAGTAAAGGGGACTTCCTTGAATAGCCAGCTGATCCAACAGGGCCGCGCCGCTTACCGCGCGGGTGATTTTTCTGCTGCAGCCCAGATGCTTGGGGCGGCAAAGACTCCCGATGAGATTATGGGCGAGGCCGATCACCTTCGTGGCAACGCCTTGATGCACCTTGGCATGTATGCCGAGGCCGCCGAGGCCTATGCCGCCGCCCTCAACGACGGTACCTACGGCAAGCGCGGCGCGCTGCTCACCAACCGCGGCAAGGCGCTCGCCGCCGTGGGCGACTACACGACGGCCGCTCAGGCTTTCTCTGCCGCTACGCAGGATGCTTCCTATGCCACGCCGTTCAAGGCCTATCTGGGCCTGGGCAATGCGCTGTTCCAGTCGGGCGACTATGCCAACGCGGGAACCGCCTTCCGTCAGGCTGCCATCGACGGCGCCAATCCGGCTCCTGCCGCCGCACTCGGCGAGCTCGGTCGTTGCTTCATTAAGCTCGGCCGTCCGGCGGATGCCGTGGAGACCTACCGCACGGCTATCGACTTTGCCGGCCCCCGCGACGACACGCGTGCGCTCAACGCCGGCATGGGTCAGGCGCTTTCTGCCGCCGGCCGTCCCTCCGACGCACTCGACGCCTTTAACGCCGCTACTGCCGATGGCATCTACCAGCTCACCTCCGAGCAGGCCGATGAGCTTGCCCGCGTGCACGATTCGCTTGCCGCGCTGTCTGCCCAGACGGCTATGGCCACGGCTCCGGCGCCCGCGATGGACGCTCCTGCCGTCGATCCGCTCGATCCTACGGGCGCGACCGGTCAGTTTATGCCCGATCCCTCGGACACCGGCTTCTTTACGCTGTCCGAGTCCGAGATGGTCCAGCAGGACCGTCAGGATCGTAAGCAGGCCAAGGTCCGTCGTCGCCATCGCCACACGGGTCTTAAAGTCTTCATCGTGCTGCTTCTGCTCATTTTGATCGCCGCGGGCGGTCTGGGCTTTGCCTACACGCGCGGCTTTGGCTTCCCGTCTCAGGAGTCTGTCGTTACCGATCTGTTCCAGGCTGCCGGCGACGGTGACGCCGCAAAGGCCGAGTCTTGCCTGGCCTCGAGCCTGTCCGAGGACGCTAAGTCGATGATCATCTCCTCGATTCCGCAGGGTGCCACCGTGTCCGTCGAGGGCATGGATCAGTCCATGACCGAGACGACCGCCAAGGTGAAGGCATCGCTGTCCAAGGGCGGCGAGCAGGAGTACACCGTCAAATTCGTGCGCTCCGACAACCATATCGGCTGGGCCGTTTCTTCGCTCGATATGGATTTCTCGGCTGCTGACAACCAGTAGTGACCTTATGGGATTTAGCTTTGCCCGGCGCTTCACCGCAAGTGAGGCGCCGGGCTTGCGCTAGTATGATGAGCTAGTAGTTTTCCAGCAATCATCCAACACATCAGGAGTTGCGTTGTTTTCTTTGATGGATATGTTCTTCGGTAGCTATGCGGGCGATCTTGCCATCGACCTCGGCACCGCCAATACGCTTGTCTCCGTGCGCGGCAAGGGCATCGTCATTCGCGAGCCCTCTGTTGTCGCCATCGACAAGAACGACGAGCGCATCTTGGCGGTCGGTATCGAGGCAAAGCGCATGCTCGGCCGTACGCCCGGCAACATCGTGGCCGTTCGTCCCCTGAAGGACGGCGTCATCGCCGACTTCGATGTTACCGAGGCCATGCTTCGCTACTTTATCGACAAGGCGTCCGAGAAGCGCTATCCGTGGACTCCGCGTCCGCGTGTTGTCGTCTGCGTTCCCTCCGGTGTCACGTCGGTTGAGAAGCGCGCTGTCTTTGAGGCCACGATCCAGGCCGGTGCCCGCCAGGCCTATCTGATCGAAGAGCCCATGGCGGCTGCCATCGGCGCCGACCTGCCCGTCGAGGAACCCACCGGCTCCATGGTCATCGACATCGGTGGCGGTACCACCGAGGTTGCCGTTATCGCTATGGGCGGCATCGTCGTCTCGCAGTCTATCCGTATTGCCGGCGACGAGTTCGATCAGGCCATCCTCACGCACGTTCGCGATGCCTACAACCTGGCCATCGGCGAGCGTACGGCAGAGGACATCAAGATCAAGGTCGGCTCCGCCGTGCCGCTCAAGGATGAGCTCGACGTCGAGGTCAACGGCCGCGACGTGATCACCGGTCTGCCCAAGACCGTGCGCATCGAGAGCGAGGAGATTCGTCGCGCACTCAACAAGCCGCTCGACGAGATGGCCAAGGCCGTCAAGGACGCACTCGACGCTACGCCTCCCGATCTTGCCTCGGACCTTATGTACTATGGCATTTTGCTGACCGGTGGCGGCGCGCTGCTGCGCGGTCTCGATGTGCGCCTGCGCGATGAGACCGGCGTTTCGGTCAACGTCAGCCCCACGGCGCTCGATAACGTTGTTAACGGCTGTGCCCGCGTGCTCGAGGCCAATGCGTTTGATGGCGGCTTCGTCCAGACCAATGCTTAATTTCCAAAAGGTGGATTCCATTTGGCACGATCTTCGGGTTTCTCCACAAATCTGAATACCAAGCGACAATCAACGGGTATGCGCCCGTTGATTGTTTTCAGCCTGATTTCGGTGTTGCTGCTCACGTTTTATATTCGTGAGGGCGAGACGGGGCCGATTCATGCCGTTCGTTCGGGCGTGACGACGATTACCTCGCCGGTGCGTTTTCTGGGCTCGACTGTGGCGGCTCCCTTCAATGCGATCGGTAACGTGTTCTCTAACCTTACGGCGTCACAGGACACGCTTGACGAGCTTAAGAAGCAAAATGAGGAGCTGACCTCCAAGGTTGCCGAGCTCTCCGAGGCTCAAAAGACCGCCGAGCGACTGGAGGGTCTGGTCGGTCTGCAGTCGACCTACAACCTCAAGTCCACTGCAGCTCGTATCGTCGGCGCTTCGGGCGATGCCTGGACCTCGACCGTTACCATCGATAAAGGTTCTGCCGACGGGCTTACCATCAACATGCCTGTGACGAGTTCGGCTGGTGTTATCGGACAGATCATCGAAGTCTCGGCCAAGACGTCCACCGTGCGTCTGATCGGCGATGAGAACTCGGGCGTGTCCGCTATGGTGCAGGACACGCGCGCCCAGGGCATGCTGCAGGGTCAGGCTGACGGCACGCTGCGTCTTGAGTACGTGAGCGTCGACTCCGACGTTAAGGTTGGCGACATCATCGTGACCTCGGGCATTGGCGGTGTGTTCCCCAAGGGCCTTCCGCTCGGCACCGTCTCGTCGGTTGAGAAATCGGCAAACGACGTGTACTACACCATTGTGGTACGCGCCCAGACGACGGCCGAGAACAACGAGGAAGTGCTGGTCATCACCTCGCTGACCGACGAACAGTCGGCCTCGGATGAGGACGTGAGCACCGCTAATAGCACGCCGCAGGGAACGTCGCGCGATGCTGCGACCAAGACGAAGGACGAGAGCTCGGATGACGGTTCCGACACGTCCGAGACGACCGATTCCGGCTCGAGCGAATAGGGGGCATGTCCATGGATCTACACGAGCAGGGGATGAGCTCCCGCACGTTTGTAATCGCCGCCATCGTGTGCGTGCTGCTGCAGGCAGGCCTGGCACCGCAGATCTCCATTGCGGGCGGTCGCGTCAACTTCATGATTATCCTGGTGTGCCTAAGCGTGTTCTCGGGCGACCCGACCCGTGCCGTCGTGTGCGGTTTTTGCAGCGGCTTGTTTTATGACCTGTCCGCTGCCGTGCCGGTGGGAGTTATGTCGCTCCTGCTGACCGTGGGTTCTTTTGCCCTGGTGCACAGCGCTGCCGGTCAAACGAGCGGTACCCCGAGTGCGCGCGGCATCACTGTGGGCGCCTTTGCGCTCGTCATTAATGTGATCTACAGCATCATCTTGCTGTTTATGGGTATGGAGACGAGCTTTGTCGTGGCGATCTTCGGCCATGCGCTGCCGTCTTCGATCCTGACGGGTCTGGTTGCCATTCCGTTTTTGATGTCCGGCGTCGTGCCGCAGTCCGGTTATGGATTCTCCGCACGTGGCGGACGCCAGACGGGCATGCGCTTTAAGCCCAAGACCCGTAAGCTCAAATAGGGGAGGCCCGTAGATGTCTTCCCAGATGACGGTTATTATCGCCGGTATCGTGCTGGTTGTGGCCATCGTGGTCGCGCTGGTCATCATGCGTCGCGGCGATTCCCGTTTTACCTACGATACGCAGCATGGAACGGCCCCGCGCGCCACCGAGGGCGAGGGCAATACCGCGGCGACCGCCTTTAAGGGCCGCTTCTCCATCCTCACCACGGGTGTGGGCGCGATGTTCGCGGCGCTTGCCGTCAAGCTGTGGGGCATGCAGATGGTCTCGTCGGCCTATTATGAAAAGCAGGCTAATAGTAATCAGACGCGCACCGTTACCACACCCGCTGTGCGCGGCCGCATCCTCGACCGTAATGGCGTGGCACTTGTCCAGAACCGTCCCTCACTTGCTGTCGTGGCCTACCGCGACCTTGCCGAGGATGAGGTTCTGGTTCGCCATCTTGCCAACGTGCTCGGTATGCCCTACGTGGCGGTTCTGCGCAATATTCTGGACAATTCCGAGGGCGCCCAGAGCCTGCATACCATCGCGACGGACGTCCGTCGCTCCACGGTTGCCTATATCAAGGAGCACGCCGGCGAGTTCCCGGGCGTCAAGATTGCCGAGCGTACCGAGCGCCAGTACCCGTACGGCGAGACGGCCTGTCACATTTTGGGCTATACCGGCACCATTACCTCCGAGCAGCTTGAGGCCCAGAATAAGAAAACCTCTGGCGACGATGATGCTTCTGCTGGCCGGATTACGTACCAGTCGGGCGATATCGTGGGCCAGGCGGGTGTTGAGAGCTACTACGAAAACCTGCTGCAGGGTATTCGTGGCGAGCAGACCGTCAAGGTCGATGCCTCGGGCAATGTGACCGGTCAGGCCGGCGCCGTGCCCGCCAAGGCCGGCTCCGACATTAAGCTCACGCTCGACCTCAAGATCCAACAGGCCTGTGAGACGGCGCTGGCGAGCGCCATCGAGCTTGCCAAGACCACTGGCTACAGCAATGCCGGCAACGGCGCTGTGGTGTGTCTCGATCCCAACAACGGCGAGATCCTGGGCATGGCGAGCGAGCCCAAGTTCGATCCGTCCGTCTTTATCGGCGGCGTCTCAAATGACGTGTGGACCGAGCTCAATGATGACAAGGGTTCGCACCCGCTGCTCAACCGCGCCATTAGCGGACAGTACATGTCGGCCTCGACCATCAAGCCGCTCTCGGCACTGGCCGGTCTTGAGTTTGGAACCTACACTTCAACGCAGACAACCAACTGCACGGGCTATTGGACGGGCTTGGGCAAGGCTTGGGGCAAGCGCTGCTGGCTGACGTCTGGACACGGCACCATGACGCTGCAGTCGGGTATTGCCAACTCGTGCGACCCCGTCTTCTACGATATGGGCAAGGCGTTCTTTTATGACGAGCAACATTCCGAGGGCCTGCAGGAGGTCTTTCGTCGCTGGGGCCTAGGCAAGACCTGCGGTATCGATTTGCCGAGTGAGGGCGCGGGCCGTATTCCCGATGCCGAGTGGAAAGAGTCGTACTTTACCGACGCCTCTGCCGAGGACCGCAAGTGGAATGCCGGCGATATGACCAACATTGCCATCGGCCAGGGCGACATTTTGGTGACGCCTCTGCAGATGGCATGCGCCTACATGGGCCTTGCCAACGGCGGTAAGCAGTACGTGCCTCACGTGTTTTTGTCTGCCGTGTCGCGCGATGGCGACGGCGATGCCTATAAGTACAACGGCAAAGGCAAGAAGAAGCGCTTGGAGGCCAAGATCAACAGCGATTCGGATTTGGCTCTTGTTCGCAACGGCATGCACGACGTGATTTACACGGCATCGACGTCCCTGGCGGCTCACTTTGGCACCCTGACGCCGCAGGTATACGGCAAGTCGGGCACGGGCGAGAAAAGCGGCGAGGACGAATACGCGTGGTTCTGCGCCTATGCGCCGGCCGATGATCCCAAGTATGTCATCGCTACTGTCCTGGAGCAGGGCGGCGGTGGCTCAGATACCGCGATGCATGTCGTGCGCGACGTGCTCGGCGCGATTTATGACGAGCCCGATACCTCTTCGGCCTCGGGCGATTCTTCGGTTCGATAGGAGGTTGCGATGGATTTTTCTCCGGCGGATCTGTTCCGTTCAACCAAGACCGGCTCTCGCAGCAGCCTGGACCGCGTCAACAAGCAACTTTCGGCCTCGCGCGGTACGTTTCGCCAAAAGGTGCATATCGGTGTGCTGCTGGCTACCGTCGCGCTCGTTGCCTATGGCGCCATCATTATTTGGTCGGCGTCACAGTTTAAGGCCGACGCCTCATTCTCGCGCCACCTGCTGGGCATTGGCATTGGCGCGGTGCTTGCGGTGCTCGTCTGGCGTACCGATCTGCGCGGCATCTCTAACTTCTCGACGGCGCTGCTCGTCATTGACCTTATTGTGATCTTCTCGCCCAAGATTCCGGGCCTGTCCTATACGGGCGGTCTGGGCATGACGGGCTGGATCAAGATTCCCGGTATCGGCTTGACATTCCAGCCGGTTGAGCTTGCCAAGCTCATCACCATCTTCTTTATCGCCACGCTTGGCTCGCAGTATAACGGCCGCATCGATACCGTTCGCGACTACGTCAAGCTCTGCGGCATGCTGTCCATTCCGTTTTTGGCCGTCGTCGCCATGGGCGACCTGGGCTCGGGCCTGGTCGTGCTGGTCTCGGGCGCCATCGTCATCTGCATGAGCGGTGCACGCCGCGAATGGGTGCTGTCGACCCTGGCCCTGCTCGTGGGCCTGGTGGCCCTCGTCCTGGCGCTCGATTCGGTCTTTGATTCGTTGCTCGGCCACGATGTGCTCATCAAGCAGTATCAGATGAACCGCCTGACGGTCTTTATCGACCCCGATAATGCCGATTCGGACGATGCCTACAACCTGCAGCAGTCGCTTATCGCCGTTGGCTCGGGCGGCTTCTTTGGTAAGGGTTTGGGCCATGCGACGCAGTCGGCCGGCGGCTTTCTGCCTGAGTTCCACACCGACTTCGTCTTCGCCTTCCTGTCCGAGACCTTTGGCTTTTGCGGTTCCTTTTTGCTCCTATGCCTCTACGTGCTGCTGATCTTTTCGACGATTCGCGTCGCCTTTAAGTGTGAGTCGCTGTTCTTGCGCCTATCGTGTGTGGGCATCGTTGGCATGTGGGCGTTCCAGACCTTCGAAAACATCGGCATGTGCATCGGCATGATGCCGATTACCGGTATTCCGCTACCGTTTATTAGCTTCGGTTCGTCTTCGATGATGATTCAGCTGCTGACGGTGGGTATCGTACAATCCATATGGCGGCATCGTTCGGGCGCCGCGTAACCGCTGGAGGGGTTTGCTATGAAAATTCCCGTAGATAAGCTGACCCGCGCTTTTAAGATGGGCGCGTCCGTTAAGAAGGATTCCGATACGCCGGTGCGCGTCTCGGTCTATCTGGATTCGTCCGCCTCGCGCTTTCTTGCTGAGACGGTGCGTGACGCCTTTGTGCCGCAGACGACCTCGGGCATTGTGCGCGTCGAGCGTCTGGGGGAGGAGCGAATTGCTCCAAAGACCGATACCGATGTGGTACTGGTGCTCTCGTGTGGTTCCGACCGCCTGGAGAGTGCCGTGCAGGAGCTCGTGATCGCCGGCGCGCCCGTGTGCGTGCTTGCCGAGTCTGCTGTGGAGGTGCCGTTTATCGAGGAGTCCACGCCCATGCTCGGCGTGGTGGCGGCAACCGATAAGACGTATCTGCTCGAGACGCTTGCCCGCTGGATTCTCGATCGCACCGACAAGGAAACGGCTTTTGCGGCGAACTTTGCCTTTATGCGCATCGCGGCAGCTAATCGTATCATCACCTCGTGCGCGCTCACCAATATGGCGACCGGTGCGCTGGTGTTTTTGCCGGGCGCCGATTATCCCGTTATGGCGCTGGCGCAGGTGGGCATGCTCTTTGAGCTCGCTGCCGTCTTTGGACGCGGCATTAAGCCTGAGCGCGGCTACGAGGTCGCGGGCGTGCTTGCCGGCGGTCTTGTGATCCGCGCGGTCACCCGCGCGCTCGTCAAGCAGACGCCGCATATTGGGTTTGCCGTTAAGGCGCTCACTGCTGCCGCGGGCACCTATGGCATGGGCCGTGCGCTTGTTTCGCTCTACGAGCGCGATGTCGACTACAGCCGTGCCAACGAGGTGGTCACTGCCACGTTCTCCCGCGTTCGCGATCTGGTGACCACGGTCGCGGGCGCTACCCGTCCTATGGCGTCCTACCAAGACGCATCCGATCTCGCTGCTTAGGGGTTTTCTGTTGCGCGTTCCGTATCAAGACTGCTTTCATTTAATTGAGCCGCTGCTCGCCAAGGTCGAAAAGCCGAGCCGCTATATCGATCACGAGTGGGGCACGCTTTCCAAGGCCGATGCCGACTACCGTTGCTGCCTGATCTACCCGGATGTGTACGAGGTTGGTTTGCCCAACCAGGGCATCGCCATCCTCTACAACATCCTTAACCAGGCCGAGGGCATCTCCTGCGAGCGTGGCTATGTGCCGTGGCCCGATATGGGTGACGCCATGCGCGAGGCGGGCATTCCGCTGCTGTCGCTCGAAGGTGCTGCCCCCGTTGCTTCGTTTGATATCGTCGGTCTGCATGTGCCGCACGAGATGGCGGTGACGAACTTCCTCGAGGCACTCGATCTCGCTGGCATTCCGCTGTTAGCGGCCGACCGAGGTGAAGACGACCCCATCATCATCGCCGGCGGCCCCTCGGTGTACAACCCCGAGCCGTACGCGGCCTTCTTCGATGCCATCCTCATCGGCGAGGGCGAGGAATCGCTGCTCGAGACCTGCCAGCTGCATCGGCGCCTGCGCGACGAAGGAGTCCCGCGCGCGCAGATTGTTGAGCAGCTTGCATCCATTGCCGGCAACTACGTGCCGTCGCTCTATGAGATTCGTCACGACGAGCCCTGCTCGCCGCATGGCTACACCGTGCCGCGCGAGGGCAAGGATGCTCCGGCCGTGGTCTACAAGCGCGTCGTCGAGGATTTCGGCGCCACGAATCCGCTGTCGCAGTCGTGCGTGCCCTATGCGCAGCTGGTTCACGACCGCCTGTCTATCGAGATTCTGCGCGGCTGCGCTCGCGGCTGTCGTTTTTGCCAGGCCGGCATGACGTATCGCCCGGTGCGCGAGCGTTCGGCCGACCAGATCGTCTCGTCGGTGATTCAGGGTCTGGAAAAGACCGGCTATGACGAGGTGTCGCTGACCTCGCTCTCCACGACCGACCACTCCTGCATTCGTGACGTGCTCGGCAGGCTCAACCGTCGCCTGGAGGATACGGGTATTCGCGTGTCTATTCCGTCGCAGCGCTTGGATTCGTTTGGCGTGGATATGGCCGAGTCGGTCGCCGGCGAAAAGAAGGGCGGCCTGACGTTCGCGCCCGAGGCCGGCAGCCAGCGCATGCGCGACATCATTAACAAGAACGTGACCGAGGAGGACCTGGACCGTGCGGCCAAGGCGGCCTTCGAGGCCGGCTGGAACCGCATGAAGCTCTACTTTATGATGGGCCTTCCCGGCGAGCGCGACGAGGACATCGTGGCCATCGCCAATCTGGCCGATCACGTGCTGGAGCTTGGTCGTTCCGTGGTGCCCAAGGCTCGTCGCGGCTCGATCTCGGTGTCCATCTCGGTTTCGGTCTTTATCCCCAAGGCTGCCACGCCGTTCCAGTGGTGCCCGCAGCTCGACTACGACGACGTCAAGCGTCGCCAGAAGTTGCTTATCACGAGCGTTCGCAACCGTGCCGTCCGCGTGCATTACCACGATGCCGAGACTTCGCTCATCGAGGCCGCGCTGTCCCGCGCCGGTCGTGACATGACGCCCGTCATCATCGATGCTTGGCGCGCGGGCTCTCGCTTTGACGCCTGGGTAGAGCATTTCTCGCTCGATAACTGGAAGGAGGCTGCTGCCAAAAACGGCATCGACCTCAATGAGCTCGTGCACCTGCCCTACGAGTTGGACTGGCGCCTGCCGTGGGAGCATGTGAGCCCCGGCTGCACGCGCGGCTTCCTCGAGCGCGAGTACCGTCGCTCACTCGAGGGCGTCACGACTCCCGACTGCACCCGCACGTCGTGCACCGGCTGCGGAATCTGCCCCACGCTTCACGCCAAGAATGTATTGATGGGTGATCGCGCATGAGTGAGCGCCTGACCGACACCCCCACGCTCTTTAGGCTTCGTGTTCGCTATGGCAAGCGCGATCGCCTTAAGTACCTGGGCCATCTCGAAGTAATCCATACCATTGAGCGCATCGTGCGCCGCGCGGGACTTCCCTATGCCGTCACGCAGGGCTTCTCTCCGCACATGCGCGTGGGCTTCTCTTCGGCGCTACCGGTGGGTACGTCGTCGACCTGCGAGTGGTATGACCTGTTTATGACCGAGTTCGTGGCGCTCGACGAGGCGTTTGGGCGCCTGGCTGCGGCGTCTCCGGCCGATCTGGCGCCCATCGAGGCGGCGTACATCGACGTGCGCACGCCGGCGTTGACGGCGCAGCTCACGCGTCTGTCGTATCGCATCGACCTGCACTTGGATCCCGAGGCGCCCGTAAGCGCCGACGAGGTGCGCGCTGCGATTGACATGCTGCGCGCGGACCATGGCATCGACTACGCGCGCGGCAAAAAGAGCAAGCGCTTGGATTTGGATCACACGCTCGTGGGCTATGAGCTCACGGCAGGGGAGCGCCCGGACCATTTGGTGCTCATGCTCGACACCCATGCCGACAACGAGGGCTCCATGCGTCCGGAAATTTTGCTTTCCGCTGCTGATGTTTTGTTGCAGGGCTTGACCCCGGGCGTGGATGCACCTATTGTTTCCACCGGTATGCAAGACCTCGTGACCATCTGCTCCTACGATGTCGAGCGTCAGAATCAAGCATGCGAGGACGACGAGGGCCGACTCGTCAGCCCCATACCTGTGCGAACTTGTGGATTTGCTCCACATACTCGTTGACGGGGGTATTTTCGCCTGCTACTATATTCGGCTGTTGCACTAACTGATGCATGAAGGGCAAGTAAACATGTACGCAATCGTTAACACGGGCGGCAAGCAGTACAAGGTCGCCACCGACGATGTCATCACCGTCGAGAAGATCGAGGGCAATGAGGGCGACAAGGTCACCCTGCCGGTCATCTTCCTCAACGATGGTAAGAAGATCGTCACCGATCCCGACAAGCTGGCCAAGGCCAAGGTTACCGCTCAGATCGTTGAGCAGTTCAAGGGCGAGAAGCAGCTGGTCTTCAAGTTCCACAAGCGTAAGCGCTATCGTCGTCTGAAGGGTCACCGTCAGCAGCTCACCAAGCTGAAGATCGTGAAGGTCCAGGCTACGTCCCGCGCCAAGAAGGCTGTCAAGGCAGAGGCCGAGGCTGTTGCCGAGGCTCCCGTCGCCGAGTAGATTACACTCGTAACGAAAGAGTAGGTATACACAATGGCACACAAAAAAGGACTCGGTTCCTCCCGTAATGGCCGTGACTCCCGCGGTCAGCGCCTTGGCACGAAGCGCTATGCCGGCCAGACGGTAACCACGGGCACGATTCTCGTCCGTCAGCACGGCACTCACATCCACCCGGGTGAGAACGTTGGCCGTGGCAAGGACGACACGCTGTTCGCGCTGGTCGACGGTACCGTTGAGTTCCACAAGGGTATCAAGCACAGGGTCAGCGTACGCCCGCTCGCGAACGCGTAATTCACCCTTCATAGAGCACATATGTGGGAGGCACTTGAGTTTTAGGATTCAAGGGTCTCCCTCTTTTTGTAGGAGGCGATTCTGTTGTCACAGTTCACCGATATCAGCCGCATTAACGTGTGCGGCGGCGACGGCGGAGCCGGATGCATGTCGTTTAGGCGCGAGGCATTTGTCCCCAAGGGCGGCCCCGATGGCGGCGACGGCGGTCGTGGCGGCAATGTCGTCATCCAGGCCGATGCTCAGCTGTCTTCGTTGATCGATTACCGCTTTAAGCATCACTTTCGTGCCGAGCGCGGAACGCACGGTCAGGGCGCCCGCCGCAACGGCAAGAGCGGCGAGGACCTCATTTTGAAGGTCCCCATGGGCACCGTGGTCCGCGAGCTCGATCCCGAGACGCAGACCCCGATGTTCGAGATTGCCGACCTGGTGCACGACGGCGAGCGCGTTGTCGTGGCGCCCGGCGGTGCCGGTGGCCTGGGCAATACGCACTTTGTGACGTCGGTGCGCCGCGCGCCCGCGTTCGCTCAGCTGGGCGAACCGGCCGAGGAGCACTGGATTGAGCTTGAGATGAAGCTTATGGCCGATGCCGCACTCGTGGGCTTCCCCTCGGTGGGCAAGTCCTCGCTTATCGCGCGCATGAGTGCCGCCCGTCCCAAGATCGCCGACTATCCGTTTACCACACTCGTGCCGAACCTCGGCATGGTGCGTGCCGGTGAGTATTCTTACGTCGTTGCCGACGTTCCTGGTTTGATCGAGGGTGCGAGCGAGGGCAAGGGTCTGGGCCATCAGTTCCTGCGCCACATCGAGCGCACGGCCCTGATCATGCATGTCGTTGACATGACGGGTGGTTTTGAGGATCGCGACCCGGTTGAGGATTACCGCATCATCAACCGTGAGCTCGAGCAGTATGGCGCCGAGCTTTCGGAGCGTCCGCAGATCGTCGTCGCCAACAAGTGCGATGCGCCGGGCACGGCCGACAAGATTGCCGACCTCAAGCGTGCGGCGCTCGACGACGGGCATATGTTCTTTGCCGTGTCCGCCGTTACGGGTGCCGGCCTCAATACGCTGATGCTTGCCGTGGGCGAGCAGGTGGCTAAGCTGCGAGCCGAGCTGGCGGTCTCTGATGAGCCGGTCGATCTGCGCGACGAGGAGTGGGAGCGTCGCCGTCTGCAGCGCGAGAAGCGTTTCCGCATTGTCCAGGAGGAGCCCGGTGCCTTCCGCGTGGTCGGTCGTGCCATCGAGCGCATGGTCATCCAGACCGACTGGGAAAACGAGGAAGCCGTCATTTACCTGCAGCACAAGTTTGCGCGTATGGGTGTTGACGACGCGCTCGAGAAGGCCGGTTGCCGTGCGGGCGACGAGGTCCGCATTTGCCAGCGTGCCTTTGACTTTGAGGGCGCTGAGGACTTCTCGGAGTACGAGGAGCTCGAGGACGCTGGCGAGGACGTTGCCGTTGAGGCCATTGACGTGGCCGATGCTGCGGATGAGGGCGTCGAGGCTATCGATGCGGCTGATGCCGCGGACGATGCCGAGACCTCGGAGGGCGAGTAAGCCATGTCGCTGCGCGGTGGAATCGGTTTGCCCGAGCTACCCATAAAAGAGGGCAAGGAGTTTCGGCTTGGCATTATGGGCGGCACCTTTGACCCGATTCATTACGGGCACCTGGTGACTGCCGAGCAGGCGCGCGAGTCGCTCGACTTGGACGCTGTGCTCTTTATGCCGGCGGGCTCTCCCGCCTTTAAGCTTGACAAGCCGGTGACGCCTGCCGAGGACCGTTATGCCATGACGGTCCTCGCCACCGCCGCGAACCCGGCCTTTTTGGCGAGCCGGTTCGAGATTGACCGTCCGGGCGTAACCTATACGGCCGATACGCTTCATGCCCTTCGCGACTTTTACCCGCCGCAGGTAAAGCTCTACTTTATTACGGGCGCCGACGCGATTATTGATATTGTGACCTGGCATGATGCCGAGCGAATTGCTGAGCTTGCTACCTTTATTGCGGCGACGCGACCGGGTTTTGATATCGATACGGCGCGTGCCCGAATCAAAGAGTCGGGGCTGCCGTTCGATGTGCGCTATATTCAGATTCCGGCGCTGGCGATCAGCTCGACGAACATTCGTAAGCGAGTTGCCCGCGGCATGAGCGTGCGCTATCTTACGAGCGAGTCTGTGCTCGGCTACATTCGCAAGCGCAGGCTATATGCCGATCTGGGTCAAGAAGATTTTGAGTGATGGGGGCTACGTTGTCGGTAGAGGATCAGTTTGAGGGCGATGAGCGCGCGCTGCTCAAGCGCATTCAAGAGCTGCTCGATGTTCGCATGAAAGATAAGCGCAAGCGCTATGTGCATTCGTTGGGTGTTGCCGAGACCGCACTTCATCTGGCCGAGGTCTACGGCGTTGACCGCTTTGATGCCGCTGCCGCCGGCTTAATTCACGACTGGGACAAGGTGCTTTCCGATGACGAGCTCGTGGCCCGCGCGATTCACTATGGCATCAAAGTTGCCGGCTCTCCTTCCGCCGCGACGCCGCTTTTGCATGGCCCTGTTGCCGCCTATGAGCTTCCGCAGCTTTTCCCCGAGCTGTCGCCGGCTGTTTTCCAGGCTGTCGACCGTCACACCGTGGGTGCCTGCGATATGACGCCGCTCGATATGGTGGTCTTTGTGGCAGATGCCATCGAGCCTAACCGTCACGGCGACTATGTCCATGCGCTGCGCAAGATGGTGGGGAAGTCCTCGCTCGATGAGTTGTTCTTCTCCTGTTTTGCGCAGGGTCTGGTCTATGTGATCCAGTCCGGGCGCTATCTTTATCCCACGGCTATTACGATTTACAACCATTACGCCCAGCTGCGCTAGCTCGGGCTGTCTAGAAAGAGGTATTCCATGGCCGACGAGACCATGACCGACGAGCAGATTCTTGAAGGTGTGGAGCACAAGAGCTTCGTTGCCACGTCCGACCGCACTGCCGCCTCGCTGTCCGCGAGCGGTGTCGCCGCCGAGGATGTCGCCCGCGCCGCCGCGCAGGCCGCCTACGACAAGAAAGGCGAGGACGTGCAGGTGCTCGATCTGACCGAGCTCTCCGACGTGTGCGACTACTTTGTGCTCGCCACCGGTACCAATAACCGTCAGGTCGATTCTATCGTCGACGAGATCGAGGAGAAGGTCGCCGTGGCTTGCGGTGAGCACCCGTTCTCTATCGAGGGCCGCGAGCAGAAGACCTGGATGCTCATGGACTACGGCTCGGTTGTCGTCCACGTCTTCACTCCCGAAGCCCGCGACTTTTACCGCCTAGAAAAGCTCTGGGGTGACGCCCCCCAGCTCCCCCTCGACCTCCTCTAGTGGCTCATTTGAGGCTTATAGGACAAAATGTGTGTCCACTTTAGGGGCATCGGCGCAGGTCGATGCCCCTTTTTCAGCCGTTTAAATTCCGTGCCCGCTTTTAACCGCTCGGACAGAATGTGTGTCCGGTTGCCTATCGTTCCCGCAGGTAGATAACCTTTTCCGGAACCGTTAAATACCCCTTCGGAAGAGGTGCCCATGAAGGCCGTTTATTGCCCCTACTGCGGCGGTCGGACCAAGCGCAACGGCAGGAC
>ENA-OQET01000186-OQET01000186.1-human-gut-metagenome-genome-assembly--contig:-NODE-186-length-33514-cov-5.894540_pt1 | contig 33514 bp, 50 predicted proteins | sample MGYA00242800_ERZ504645 | MGnify/ENA primary metagenome ERZ504645 (study PRJEB26092, sample SAMD00036308) | human gut metagenome | host: Homo sapiens | study: EMG produced TPA metagenomics assembly of... | reverse complement strand
ACAAATATGTATTTAACATAGGGATTGTCGGGACGCTCTCGAACATTTTTTCTACTTTTGTGATGCTTAACCCTTCAATTACCACTCGATAGAGCGGCATTTCCCTGATTTTTCCCGATTCGTAGAGGTTGTTTTGTGTCAGCGTCGGATCCGTTGCCGACCCGGTTGTGGATGCGCCCTGTTTGACCTCTAATGTGTAGGTGTCGATGCCACCTGTTCCCGTAGTGATGAATTTTGCTATGATGATGTCGTTTCGGTTTCTGCCGGATTGCCCGTTGACAATCTCACAGTCAATATAATCTCCGTACGGGATGCGGGCAAAATGTCCGCCTACTACGATAACTCCGTCTTTTACTCGTACTTTGTTGTTACTGATCACCTGACTTTCACATTGCTGGCCGATCATCATGACCCCATCTGATCCGACAATGCTCTGATAAATCGCTGCGTCGTCTTCCGCGTAAATATGTGCCTCCGCCGCTGGGTCGGTATTGATTGTAATTCCTTTCAGTTCTCCCATCTAGTCATCTCCTTTTACTTTATATTCTGTTGTTGTTTTTCCGTTTTTTGTTTTTATGATTTTTCTAACGATCGGCTTTTGTAGTCTCGTTCCTGTAATTTCTTCATATCCGCCGACGATGTCGCCGATTTCCAAGTCGATCCCTTCTACGTTTACGTCGATGCTTTTATAGTTTTGCAGCTCTTTTAGACGCTTTGCTCCATCCTCTTCCAGCTTTTCTTTGTCTGCGCTCGAAAACTCATAAACCGCTTCATTTTCTTCAAGTCCAGTGTAATACGGGGTCTTTCCGATGCTCCCGTCCTTTTGGACGTATAAATGCAGAATGATCCTTTCTTCGTTTTGTCCTTTTCCGGCACAGATTAAGTGATTCACGCCACCTCTGTAATCTTTTACGGTAAACTGCACCTCTCCATCTTGCGAGTATTCCAGCGTTTCCGAATAGTTTTTGATCTGTACGGCTCTGACGGAAACGTATCCATAATCAAGGTTTTCCGGCTCAACGTAGCTGATCTGCAGGCGATATCCTTGAGCGCTTAACATTTTATCGACTGCATCATATAACGTGACGTATCGGTCGATCTGCCAACCTGTGACGGTGATCCCTGCCTTTTCTTCCGGCACAAAAAAAAGACCGTCGAATCGGTCTTTGATAAGATCTCTCAAAATATCGTTTAAATCTCCGCTTACTGTCAGGTGATCCTTTCCCTCCGGCGGTTCTATGATTTTTCGCTTTAGCAGTCCTCTCCACGTTGTGCCGCACCACACAATTTCTTGCGTTTTGGTCATCACTTCAAGACTGTTTAGGATTCCGCCGTATTCTGTTCTCGGTACAAAAATGCGATTTCCGTACCAGTACCGCTCTTTTGTCCACTCTTCCTGCGGCAAGCAGATTTCAAAGTCGTCCGCATCTCCAAGATCCATGTCGATCGCAACGCTCTGATCTAAAAATCCCAGCTCTTCTCCGTTTTTTCGGGCAATGGTAAATTCTAGCGGAAATAGATCTGCATTTCGCACAATCAAGTCCCGAGTTTCTTCCGTTACTCCACCATTATCCCCAGTTGCGGTAATCATTACCGGGTAAACCACTTCTTTCGCTTTCGTTGCCGGCGCGTTTAGTTTTCCTTGATAGCGATTTTCTCCGATTTCCGGTAAATTCTGCGCGCTCCCATTTAGCGCTGCTTCCACCCGCTCCATCTTGGTTCGCTCCTTTCCTCGTAAATTACGAGATCCCAGTCGAATTTACCCGACCACACAACTTTTTGCCGGCCGGGCGGGATTTTCTTGAAAAATGTCTTTCCTTTTTCCCGGTTGTGAAACGCGTTGAATTGTTCGCCGTTTTTTGACACTTTCGTAATGATCCTCGTGCGGCTGTCTATCTCCAGCCGCTCTCCTTGCTCTAAAACAATGTTGACCAAATAGCTTTTATCTCCGATGATGACTTGAGGGTTTGCAACCGGCCCATAAATTACAAGTGTAAAATTTGCGTCTGTAAAATGAGGGTTTTGGATGTATGTGTTGTTCATGCCATTCGCGTAGCGGCATGGGTAACGCCCGGGGTAGCGTTTATTGTCCGTAGACGATACGCCGTAGCTGTGAAACGTGTACGGGTTTTCTGTGATCCAAAATGGATACGGTGCGTACACATTCATTTTTTTCCTTACGGTGCGTGCTAAATTGCACTCTTCGTATTTTGTTCCTACTATATAGCATTCGATGTATCCCCCTTTGAAGTATAGCTTTCCCGGGGATTTCGCCTGTAAATCTCTTTCTGTGATTCTGTGCAATCTTTCTGCCGACTCGGCTCGTTCTTCCTTGTTCCCTCGGAAGTCCAATATCATTTCATACCTTTTGGCTTTTTTCCCAAAACCGTTTATTTTGCTTCCTATTTTTAATTCGCTTTCGTCTAACTCCCACTCGTAATCATATAGTCCCGCTTTTTTAATCTGCGTTTTGATTCGATTGTCCGAAAGATTTATTTCTTCCCCTGTGCTCCCGCTTTTATACACGAGCATGGAACATCACCCCCAAATCAGACAGTGTCCTTGTTACCTCTCTATTTCCTATATACGCCACCAGTTTCATTTTGCTCATTCCTTCCAGTATTGTATCCCGAAAGATATTTTGTTCTTTAATTCCGGCTCTGCCTGCTTTTGTATCAATTTTTCCGTTTATGTCACTAAAATTCAGTGACTCCATAACGGAGCTTTTTACGGATTCCGCGCGATCTTTTACTCCCAGTCCGTAAGAGTCCATCGTGTTATTCCCCATGCGCCTAAACACATGAGACGGCGAATGTATTTCAAGTTTTTCATTTGCTGCCCTGATGGCTGCCCCTGTCGCTTCCGTTACCGCATATATCACTTGTGATTTTCCCTGTTGTATTCCCAGCGCAAGCCCTTCTGGTATCCTCGTTCCTATATTGGCAAATTGTGTTACTGTCAGCATAGAGTTTAGCTGATTTATGATCGTCATTGCAACTCCCGCGCTTGCAATCATCACAGTTGCTTTCCCTAAATTCATCCCAATCGCAAGCCCTTGATCCACATAAATTCCCGATCGTGTTGTTTTTGCGGATGGGGAGTGTACGTCGAGTCCGTTGTTTACGGATTCAATCACTTTCACTCCTAAATCATGCCCTTGCGCTTCCGCTGCCGCTTGAGCATCTTGCATCCCTTTCACGAGGCCCGCAACCGTGTTTGCTCCGCTTTGCTGCATGATCGGAGCTAAGTTTTCCATTCCTCCGGCTATATTTGCCGCTCCACTCTCAAGTAGCTGCTGCCCCCACTGATCGGTCATGCCTTTTATGTCAACACTCTGACTCCAAAGCTCATTCGCTTTCGCGAGCTCTTCATCCGTCATGGATGCGAATGCAGCGACATATCCCGATCCCTGTGGACCCATCTCCGCAAGTTTTTGTAAGATTCCCTCATTGATTCCTTTGTTCGCAAGTGTGGAAAGGTTCTGCTCCCATTGCGTCACGCCGTCTACTTGGCTTTGCATGTTCGATAAAAGCTGTTGCGTAGATATTTCTACGCCGCCGTCAAACGCCTCGAACATGTCCATCTGTGAGGACAGTGCGCTTTGTACGCTTTCTTGCATTGTCAACACGCTGTTCGTTATATCTGTCGTGAGTTGTTGTTGTGCTGCTGATAATCCCTGATATGCCGCCAGTTCTTCCCCGGCTTGCTCGATGCTTGCTTTTGACGCTTCCTGTTTTTCCGTTTCCGCGTCCGCATTCGCCTGTTTCGCCGCCGTGTTGTCGTCGGTTGCCTGTGTGTTTCGTTCTGCCTCCTCCGTATTTTTCTGCATATACTCGTAAGCGCTTTGATACTCGTCGTTTACTTCATTGCATTTTTCGTTCAGCTCTCCAAGCGCTTCCGTCTGTTCTTTTTGTCTTTCTTTTAGCTCCGCCTCTGCTTCGCTTACATCGGACAGCGCTGTATAATAATCCGTCAGCTCTCCGTTGAATTTGATCTGTTTTTCTGTTCCTTTTTCAACGGTTTCATAGTTTCCGTTTAAAAGGTTTTGTCGATCCTGTTCAAGTTTTTTTAATTCATTATCAATGTCTGCAAGGTTTTGTTCCGCTTCGTATCTTGCTATGTCTGCATCTACAAGTTTTTCTGATATTTCTATCATTTTTTCTTGTGCTGCTGAAGCTTTTGCCAGTTCTAGCGCTGCGTCTGCCGATCTTCGCACCTGTTCTTCATTTCTGTTTAGTTCCCCTGTATTTTCATCAACTGACAGTGACAGCTCCGGGAACATCGTATTTAATTGACTCGTGATCGCGTTCATTTGTGCGATTTCACCCTTTGTTTTTCCCGTTTGGGATTCTAATAAGTACAGTTTTGCGATCAGTCCGTCAGCAACCTTCTTCTGTGCTTCTACTGTCTGCACGGAATCTTTTGCACTGTCAGTTGTTTCTTCTAATGCGTTCGACGTCTCTTTTAGTTTCTCTATATTCTTATCTGCTTCTTTTGCAAGCTCGCTCGTTTCTTCTTTCGCTTCTCGTAGACCCGACGAAAGGGCAGCGACTGCTGTTGTCGTGGCCGCTATTCCCAGTACGACAAGCGCGATCGGATTCGCTGAAAGCACGGCGTTAAAAGCTCCCTGCGCCGCTGTTGCCGCTCCGGTTGCCGCTGTATTTGCAGTTGTTGCCGCCGTTCCTGCTGCTGTTGCCGCTGTGTTTGCCGTTGTCGCCGCCGTCGATACGTTTTCCGCTGCTGTCGCCGCTGTTTTTGCTACTGTATGCGCTCCAAGCCATTTGATCCCGCCTTTGATCCCTTTTTGCGTATCGTCTAAAAGTTTTACAAGTTCGTTTCCTTTTTTTACAACAAACATTCCGGCAATCACCGGAGTCAATGCTTTTGCCGCTATCGTTACGCCACCGATATTCTCTCTTAGAATTTCCATTCCTTTTTCCGCTACTGGTAAGAACTTTTCTAATATCGGCGTCATCACGTCCGTTTGGAACGTCCTTCCTAACATCTTCCACTGATTCGTGACGCTATCGTATCGGATATCTTTGATTTCCTGCATCGTTCCGTTCACATCTTTGTATGTGTTGTTCACCTTGTTCAAAGATGTGATAACTTTCATTGCGTTATCTTCTCCCAGGGCGCTCCATGTATTGCTTGCGATTGTAAGTGCTTGTTGTTTGTTCTCCATGTTTGACAGGTCAGATATCACAGACTGGAAAACTTGTTTTGTAGAAGCCTCTCCGTTTTTCCACTGTTCAAATAATATTTTTGTATTCCCTGAAAATGAATTGATATTTTTTTCGATTCTTCCGTCTGCTAAGCTGTTTCCGAACTCCTTTACGAAGTCGTTTACTTTGTCCAGATTGTATGCGCCAGAATCTAACCCATTTTGTAAGATCGAAAACATTTCCTCTGCCGAAAATCCGGCTTGCCCCCATAATTGACTATACTCTGCTAAGTTGTCCGTCAGTTCCCCGGACTTGTTCAGACCGCTCTGCGCGCCTTTTGCAATATAATCAAACGCCTGCTCTGCCGTTAATCCCATGTTGTCCATGAGTGCGTCCGCTCCTCGGATCGATTCGCTTAAATCCGTCCCGAATACTTCTTCTAAAGCCATTCCGCTTTCTGTCATCTCTTTTAGTTTTGACGGGTCTGTTTCGTTTGTATATTGTTTTACGAGTGCCATCGCATCCGCAACGTCGCGTATTGAGTCTCCGTGTCCCGCAGAATAGACTTCCTGCATTTCCTCTTTGTATGCTTTCGTTTCTTCCGCCGTTGCTCCGGTACTTGCCTGTAAACGGTTCTGCGCTTCTTCCAGTTCGAGTGTTCCTTGTATTGCGCTTGTAAACGCGTCTTTCCCTATATCAACAACTGTGTTTTTTAGATTCGTTTTTAAAATCGTTCCTAATTCGTTATTTGATTAACCGTATCGTCTGTTTCATTCCCGAATTCATCAATGCTTTTTGCGCATCCTTTCCAGCTTTTCTCTGCCTCTTTCAGATATGTATCGTTTTCATTCAGCGCTTTTGTCGCTCGGATCGTCTGTGCTTCCGCGTTGTTTAGCTGCTTTTTCCAGTCACTTACACGATTTCCAGCTCTCCGATACGTTTCTTCGCCTTTGCTTACGATTTTTTCTAAGCCTTCTACTAGTTCTCGTTGTTCTTGCAACGCTTCTTCTGTTGTCTCTGACGAGTTTTCCAGCTCTTCCAACGCGCTTTTTGTCTGCTGTAACTTACTTTTGTATTCGGCTAATTTGTTCCCGACTTTTTCATACTGTTCTTCCGAATTTTTTAGCCCTTTTTTAACGGTTTCTTCTTTCTTTACATGTTCGTCCAGTGTCCGCGATAAAATATCATGTTTCTTTTTCAGCGTGTCAAGCGTGTTCGCATTTCCTACCGTTTGCGCTTCTGCTAGTTTCATTTCCGACTTTAAAGCCGCAACGCTTTTATTGCACGCAGATGTTGCGGTTCTGAATTCTTTTTCGCCATCCAGTGTGATATATGCCCCGATACTCTTCTTCGCCATTTTTCTCACCTCCTTGTAGATACAAAAAGAACACTTACCCAAAGATAAGTGTTCTTGTCTTGAAAGCTATTGTTTTATCCTATTCATTTCTGGTCTTCCATTAATTTTTCCACATACTTTTTTACGTAGTTCTTGTATCTTTCTCTTCGGTGCATCTTTGCTTTCCAAAAATCTATCCGCTCCGAACTGTCTAAACTTAAAATTGCAATTCCTATTTTCTTTATTATCATAGGAGAGAAACCAATTATAATACCGCTAATCAATTTTGTTGCGTCTGATTCTGTTATCGCCATGTATATTCCCGCTATAATTCCCGAAATGACACACGCTAACATATAGGGGTGGTATTTCCATATATAACTTATTGTTGCTTTCGCCAAAATGATATAAGGGTTATTTTTTTTCATTTCGCGCCTCCTTCATGGATTTATCATAACATAATTTTATTTATAAATCCATGAGGGATTCCACTTTTTTCTCCTCTTCAAATATCATTCGTTTCATTTTGTAGTTGTGCATCCGCTTAAATTCTTTGAAGAGATCTGCCCACTTTCCAAAATACATGTGGGCGATCTCTTTTTCGGTGTATCCGATCTGCATTCCTGTAAATATAACCCACGCAAAGTTTATTCTTTCCCCTTCTTCTCCCTCTGCGTGGTTTTCGGGTTTTTTCTTCTAAAACACCTTGCAAACTCCGCGTGTAAAATTTCCGCTAATTCCTTCGGCGCCATATCCACCTTCCTGGTTAATGTTTTTCCTGAGACTTCCTGGATCTCCTTTCCGTTTTCCCGTTCGATCTCGATCCCTTCCTGTACCATCCATTCAAGTGCATCACGCAGCGTTTCTATTTTTGGTTCTCCGTAAAATCCGACGAGTCTTCCTTCCTCATTTCTTTTATATTCCCCGTTTTCATCCACGGCTGGGGTAAAGCCGTTTAGCCCGTTTTCAAATTCCGACAAGTCTTCATATTTATCCTGTATCCTTTCCAATACGAGAATATCACACTTGATCGGATATTTTTCTCCTGATAATTCAATGTAATTTGTCTTTTCAAACATGTTGCTACTCCTCTTCTTTTCCTACAATCCTTCTACTTTTCCGAATTTTGTGTTGATCCATTTTAATGCATCCTCGCTTGCGTCGAACGCCTCGAAATCTTTCCAGTCCCCGTCCTCGTTCGCAATCGCCCTACCTGTAATTGACGGGGTTTTGTATTCGATCGAATCACCTTTTGTGCTGTAATCCTCCGACGGTTCTGAAAACTTTACTTTATACAGTACGTTTCCAATAAACTTTCTCACGCCGTCCACCTTTTCCACGGATATCCAACCCATTCCGACATATTTCGCCTGATCGTCTTTATTAAAGGTTGCACCCGTTTTTCCTTCATTTACTTTGTGCCCGAACATTTTTTCGTGCGCCTCGATCGGGATTGTGCTCGTATTCAATGTTACTTCTGCGTAATTAAATTCCTTGTCGTATTCCACTTGTGCGTCGTCCGCGTTCAAACTTCCTTCTGCGTAGTTCGGCGTTACCTGCAGCCCGATTGCCTTTCCAAATGCAAACGGCTCTCCGTATACTTTCGCTCCTGTTATTTCTGCAATAATCGGTTTTCTTAATCCTACATATGCCATATTTTTTCCTCCTAAATTCCTGCCTTTTCATCAATCCAAGCATCTGCCTCCGCTTTGCTTGTGAAACGTCTCTTTGTTCTCCAGTTTCCGTTATAATCCGGGGTTGCCGTTCCCTTTACACTTGGGGTTATATATGTGATTGCATCCCCTTTCGTTTCGTGAGTCCGTCCTTCTTCGCGGAATAAGACCTTGTGTATCCAATATGCGACGTAACTCGTCGCTCCTGCGATTACTTCTCTCGTTACAATCCCTAGTCCGATCGGGCTTGCCCTATTGTTTTGATTCGCTATCGTTTCATCGGCATTGACTTCATACCCGAATATAACCCCCTCTGAACCTTCTGACGTTTCGCTTATTTCGAGTGTTATGTCCGCGCTTCTTATTTCTTCTTCCGGATCTGTTTCGTTTATGTCTTGATAGTCACTTACATCCTCATAATTTGGCGATATTTCATATTTTACAGCTTTTCCGAATCTTGTTCCGTTTTTGTAGGACACCACTCCGTTTCGTTCTTCGTAAACCGCAATCACCGGGTGTGTCAAACCTACATATGCCATCACTCTTCCTCCGTATAGCATTCAATGCATAAATGATTGTAGCCTGTTTCTTTTTCATAGTTTGTGTAAATTCCCGTAATAATAAAGCCGTTCTCTCTTAGCTTTTTTCGGGCTTCTTTTCGCATTCCTATGTAATTCCCTTTCGTAAAAGCATGTATTTGCATGTGCTGCGCCCAGTCTTCATCCGCGTCGTCTGCATAATACCCCGGTTCTTCTATTTCCGGGTTGTATATCGCATATATATCCGGTGCAGAATCATGTGGGCATTTTAACGGCCACACGTTCCCGCTGAATAGTTCTCCGATCGCTTGTTCTATTTTTTCATTTACGCTCACCTTGTCACCTCGTTGAATTTCTGCTGCATTATCTTTAAACAATCGCTTTCGGATGATTTTATCGCGGGTGATATGACGGGTCGAGCCTGTTGTTTCTGTGTTCCGTAGTTTAAGTATGCAAGTTTTTCATTGTTCCGAACGCCTTTTTTATCTTTTCCCTCTGCTGTTACCATCACATAATGACCGTACACGTTTTTTCCCGGCTTCTTTGCTTTGATGCTTTCTTTTAAGTCTCCCGTCGCATACCCTTTATTTGTTGCTTTTGACACTTGGTTTTTTAACTCTTTTTCGAGTGTTGGCGCTGCCGCGTTTAAAAGCTCCGGCGCGTATTCGTCAATGTTCCCAAGTTTTTCCAGCTCTCTTGCAAATTCATCAAACCCCATTAACCGAAATCCCATTACCCACAAATTACCTCCATCTTTGCTTTTCCCGTCTTATATGTCCTCTTTATTTCGTAAACTCTTCCGTCGTGTTCTACTTTCCTTGCATATTCTGTTTTACCGTTTACAGTGTGTCTTGTCTGTTCCCAGTCTTCCTGTCGGATTTCAAAAACCGCCTCTACTTTCACGCCCGCTCTCATGGACTCATAAGCTTCTTGTCTCTTCACGGATTTCTCTCGACAATACGCCTCGTATTTCTGGCTTTTAGATATCGGAAATCCGTCTTTGTCTTTCGTAATTGTCTCCCATACTAATTCAAGTGTGTCCACCTTATTCTCCTTTTTCCTTGCCGTAGTCGCCCGATAAACTCATTGCGTCCCGCAGCGCTCCGAATGCAGTTCTGAAGCGGTCTGTGTCTTCATCGTATCCGTAATTCCCTTTGCAATACAGTACAACCGCCTGATAGTATGTCGGGTCTGATTCATCTCCGTATATTCCTACCAGTTCGAGTTCTTTTCTGCACGAGAGGACAAGATCCTTGATCTCATCCTCCGCCGCTTTTGACATCGCTCGCACTCTTGCTTTTAGTTTTTGTATTAAATCCTCATTCACTTCCCGATTCATTCAGTGCCTCCAAAAGCTCGTTTTTCGTCATGCTGCTATATCTTTTTATCCCTGCCAACTTTGCGGCCTTTTTCAACTCTGCCGCTGTAGTTCTTTCTTTGTAAATAACGTGATTTTCCATCACGCCGAATACTTTTTTGTTACAGTCACAAGTGAGTTCAGATCAATCGCTTTTCCGTCACAAATCATAACCGCTTTTGTGATCTGGTCTTCTGTGTCGTCATCCTCGTAAGTTTTTACACGCATCGCATAATTTGTATTGTACATATAATCCGACCAGTCAAACAAAAATGCTACAACCGTATCTGCTTTCAATGATGCGTCTAAGCTCGGCATATATTCATTCAAAACAACTCTTCTGCCCAATAACGTTCTTTCCGGCGTTCCGTTAATGCCGTAATTCGTTCTCGCAATCGGTTGTCCGTTCGCGTCGGTCATTCCCGCGAATTTCATGAATGTTTTCTTTGTCATGTTCCAAACCGTACCATTTTCATAGGCAAGGGGAAGCGCCGCCTCTGCATCAATCAGCGTTTTGTATCCCGGCTCTGCTTTTGCATCAATGTCCACGTTCTGACCTGCTACAACCGTCTCTTTTAAGACGCCTTTCGGCTGACCTGTTCCCGTTCCTGTGATAAACGCTTGCTCCTGTGCTTTCACCATCGCTTCTGATACGCTTTTTACAAATACCGTTTCAAAGACTTTCAAGGACATCACCGATGTTTCAAGCGTCATCGAAATCGCGCATCTTAATTTGTACCCCTTGATATCAATCTGCCCCGTCGTCTTCTTCTGTTTGTCCGATGTTCCACCTTCTGCAACCCAAGTTGCAACCGGTTTTACACTCGACGTCGGAATCGTCGCCCCTGCCGGGTATGCCGTTTTTGTTACCAGCGGAACGATCATGCCGATCGTTTCCATTTTTTCAATAATCTGATTAATAACCGTCGGAGAAATAACCGCGCCTACGTCTGTCGTTTTTGTGTTGGCATTCGTATTCGTGAATTTCTCCGGGATCGCGATTCCTCTCGTCACATAATTCATAAACGCTTTCCTGTATTCCTCGGTATCATACATATTTTCTTCATGTTCTTTTATTGTGTTTGTGAAATTCATTTTTTCACCTGCTGCTCCGAACGGGCTCATCGCCTGCGGTTCTTTGTTTAATGCGTTAAAATTTGCCTGTGCTTGCGCAATCGCATCCCATGCGTCATCGAGTTCTTTCACCTCGTCCATTTTCGCTTCCGCCTCTGCTGCTTTCCCTTGATCCAACAAAACCTGTGCTGCGTTCATCAGTTCTGCTCTTTTTTCTTTGTACTGCTTTTTGTTCATCGTTTTTCTCCTTTTAATTTTAAAAAATTTAATTTTTGCTGTAATATAAAAACAGATTCATCTTTCGACGTCTCCGTTTCTTTCATTGCTTTTCTTGCTTTTTCCATTGCTTCTTGTGACGGTAATTGAAAACCGTGTCCTGCTGCCAATATTTCTCTCTCCGACTCCTCGAACATAATCGCATCAATCAAGCCTTTTTCTTTTGCTTGTTGCGCTGTAAGCCATGTTTCTGCCTCCATCATTTCAAGGGCGTCTTCTTCGCTCATCCCTGTTTTCGCAATATATGCCGTGCTTAAAGCTTTATCCGCTGTTCTTAACACTTCCGCAGCATGTTCCATGTCGCTGTGATTTCCTCTCGCCCCTGTGCTCACGCAGTGTACCATCATAAGGGATGTCGGTGTCATGGAACAATGTCCGGCCATGGCGATAATCGACGCCGCACTGCAAGCTTGTCCGGTAACAAAGATTTTTACGTTATCCTGCTGCCGCAAAAGTGTGTAAATCTCTGATCCTGCATCAATTACGCCGCCCGGAGAGTTAATGTAAACCTCAATTTCATCCCCCGGCTGTACTGCGTCAATTACTTTTTGTACATCTCGTGGGCAAGTGCTGTCTTCTTCCCACCAGTCATAAATCCATTTGTAATCATTCGGGATGATTGCGCCTCTTATATCGATCTTATGTTTCGTCTTCTTTCACCTCTTTCCCTTTTAACAACATGACCATGACTTGTGTCATAGCTGCGTAGTTTTCTGTGTTTATTTTGTTTAAGCAGTCTTTTAAAAGATTTACAACTTGCGTGTCAAGTCTCCTGATCGGCTGATCCCCTCCCGGTATCGGTGTCATGTTCATTGTTTCGCGCCATTCGTTCGGCGTCATTGCTCCGCGGTCTACCATCGCCTGAAACGCAAGTTTTGTCGTTAGGCTGGCGCACTGTAGATTATTTGCTTCAAAAACAATTCGATTTCCAAACCCTCGTTCTTTCCTTGAGAAGATCCCAACTGTATATGTTTGATGCATCTGTACAACAATCGGCTCTATTTCTGCCTCGTAGTATGCCGTCCACTCGTTTTCCGTGTAGTCACTTTGCACGATTTTTTTATTTGTGTTAAAAAACGAATAGATTCGTTCTATTGTCCGGTCCGTTTGTGCTGCGTTTGGTACATAGTCTTTCGGTTCAATTCTTTGTACGTCTGCTTTCGCATCTACTCCCGCCGCTCCGAAAGTATCCGTCTCGACCGCTAAATAATTCCTAACAAATTTTTCTACATTGCTTTTAATATCTTCGTCTCGCATGGAGGTTTTAAAGTTTAATAGCCACCTTACAACGCCGCTGTTTTTAATCGCCCTTATAATTCCCCGGTCAATCGTCCCTATTACATCCATCATAGGCGCGATCGCTTCCACCGGACTTTCTCCAAAAATGTCATTTTCGTTATAATCTTGTTTTAAATGAATGATATCTTTGTACGGAAATGTTCCGCTTTTTCCGTTTCTATACTGGAATTTTAAAAACAATTCCCCTGTATCGTTATACTTTGTTTCTACCATTGTGCATGGTATCGGGTACATCTGCATCGCTTTCCCGTTTTCATCCCGTACAATTAATATAAACGCATTGTTGTTTAGGCAAAGCTGCGTTGCCACTTTCTCCTGCATCTGCTGTGCCGTCATATACGGGTTTGGTTCTGACAATAAAAAACGGATGTTTGCATCTGGGTTGACTTTCAGCCCTCCCGCCGGATCATCTCGGATGTGTTTCCCTGTAAGTTTCCCGATCGCCTTCACTTTTGGGCGTATGCACGCCCTCACAATGTCACTCTCGTATAACTTCCCGTTCCATGCATAGTGTAGTTCGCCTGTAGTTGTTACCATCTGCAGCACATTCTTTTCTTTTTTCGCGGTCTTTTCTGTTGGTTCTCTCTTCCAAAATGGTTTCATATTCCCTCCGTTTGCATAAAAATAACGCCTACTATGGCGTTAAATCAATGACATATATTCGTTATAATTATTTTGCAGCACTACATACGCGTCGAGCAGCGCCGCCGTTCCGTCAATCCTTCGTCTCGGCTTACTCGTTTTAATCGGCTGAATATTGTCGTTTCGATCGATATCTACAGCCGTGTTGCAGAGACACCACTTGTCTACCGGATTGTTATTGTATACGATCAAATTGTTTTCCAAATCCGCTCCCAAGTTCTTCATCGGCTGTGATAGCGTCTTTTTCCCTTGTATTATCGGGATCATTGCCGTTTTTCCGAAGTATTCCTGCATATCCTCTACAAAGTAAGCCGCGCTCCATGAATCGTAACCGATCATATTTATGTAGATATCATATTTTTCTTGAATCTCTACAAACCAAGCTTTGACATCTTTGTACGATATCTTGTTCCCTTTGCACGTTCTTACATATCCTTTTTCAATCCATATATCATAGGGGATCTTATCCTCTGTGATCCTTTTTTCCACAAGGTCTTCCGGTATCCAATACATAGAGAGTGTATAAATTTTTTCGCTTTCAGGAATCTTAAACAGTACTTTTGCCGCTGTTAAGTCTGTCGTTGATGACAGGTCTACTCCTCCGACTCCGTATCTTGGTTTTAAGTCTTCTACGCTGAATGTTTCCGTGTTGTTTGCCTGCTCAAATGTCAGCCATGCTTCTGACGATGTTTCGCGGATATTGAACTCTTTGCATAGCAAGTTTTTTACAAGTAGCGGATTTTTCTTTGCTTTCTCCACTTTGTCCTTAAGGGTCTGTTTATTTTTGATCGTCCCAAGTCCTGGATTCGCTTTTTCCCAGCAACTCTCATCCGTCCACTCTTTTCTGTTGTTAATCTCGTAAATAAATGCAATGAGATGTTCGTCTTTGTATCCTTCCGGGTCGTCGTATCCGTTGATGACCATTTCCGCTTCATCGTATTTTTGGTCGTAGATATCTTCTCTGATTGTTCCCGCTGTCGATGTAATATACACAAGCGGCTGTTCCCTCGCAGATACTCCGTCCGCCATGATGTCATATAACGCTTTTCCTTGCTTCCATTGATGAATCTCATCCATTAGCACACAATGTATATTTAACCCATCCAGCGTGTCGCTGTCGGACGCTAACGGTTTAAAAACTCCGTCATTAAAATCTGTATCCAGTTCCGCCACGAGCGATCTAACTCTTTTACTTAAAGCCGGTGATTTTCTAACCATTCTTTTTGATTCAAGCCATATAATTTTACTTTGATCCTTTTTCGTCGCCACTGCGTACACTTCCGGACCCATTTCTCCGTCTGCCGTCAGCATGTACAGACCTACGATCGATGCTAACAATGACTTTCCATTCTTTTTCCCTACAATGAGGATTGATTCTCTGTATTTGCGATTTCCTTCGATATCGATAAATCCAAACACTGTTGCTAAATGCGCTTTTTCCCACAACTCCAGCTTTACGCGTTTCCCGCCGCATTTTCCTTTTGAATGCCTGCAAAAGTTTTCCGCAAACTCTAATATGTGATTTCCTCGCTTGGGGGAGTAAAAATATTCTCCGGGGTATTTTATATCTTTTACGACTTTTTTGTATGTCCTGCGTATCTTGTCTCCTACATTGATATTTCCTTTTTCTATTTCTTCCCAGTATTCCAAGATCGGATTATATGCGAGCGGATATTTAATCATCTCTGCCATTTACAAAACCTTCAAACCCATCATCTTGCGGCGGTGCATTTTTTTCTTGTTCTTTTGGTAATAAATCTGTAAGTTGTTTTATGATCGCGGAATAGTTTTTTATCATCGTGTTATAGATTTCGACCTCCGAGCATTTCTTTATCCCTTTTTGATTCGCTCCGTTCTGGTATTCTTCTGTGTATCCTTTTTCGTTTATGATTTTTCTTAGTTCGTATAAAGACGCTGCCATAAACGCCGCCTCATCCACAAGCGATTCCACCGACTTTTTTGTTTTTTTATCAAGCCTCGTGTAGATTCCCGCAAGTTTTCTTTTTTCTGCCTTTATGATATCGTCTTTGCTTTTTTCGTTATAATTTACCCCATCTTTTACCTTTTCCTTTCTTTTCTTCGTTGTCTTTTAACGCGTTTACCTACACCCCTTCGCGCGAAATTTCCTGTGTGTTAGATGTTTCTCCGACTGTGGTCAGCCGGTTTTTAAAAAAATTATGAATTTATGGGGGGGGAGTTCGCGCAAATCTCCATCTTTGTCAAATTCATAGCGTATAAGTCTCTCTGCTTCTCCATCTTTTGCCCCCTCTTTTTGATGGCAAATATGGCAGTCGTACTTTAAATTATTAATTCCTAGCGTTATGTTTGCGTCGTTGATATTCTCCGGCGTCAGTTCGATTTTGTGATGTACAATATATCCTGGCCGTTCTCTGCATGTTTCGCATAACCCGCCGTCGATCGCTCTTCTCTTTGCTATATATGCTTCTCTGCATTTCTTCCATTTTTGGGAGCTGTAGAAGCTTCTTGCAAATTCTTTTGCCATTCTCGTTTTCCCTCTTTCTTTGTATACAAAAAGCAGCCGACTTTCGCCTGCTGCCCCTTGTATTTCTCTGTTTACTTTTTCTTCAATTCTTTTATCTGCTTCCGCTGTTCTTTATTTCCCCAGCTCTTCTGCTAACTCTCGGAATACTTCCGACAATTCTTCGCACTCTTCTTTGGTTAAATCATGTCCAAAACAATAGTCGCAACATTCCATCAGTGTGATGTTTTCTCCGTTCCATTCCAGCGAAAATACTCTGTCTTTTTCTCCTAGTTGTTTTAAAAGTTGCTCATGCTTTTTAACTACCTCTTTATCTTTGTATTGATCGTAATTGCAAAACATGTCATCACTCTCTTTCAAAATAGTTTTCAAAAAAAGGACGCCCTTTCGGATGTCCTTGCGCGTGGTTATGAGAGGGTTATTTCCCTCTTTGTCTTTTAATTCAGTTTATACTATATCACATTTTGAACTCTCATTCACTCTCATTTTCTAAAATTTTTATAAAATTTCAAAGTTTTCTAGGGCTCTATCATATATCCTGTATAATTTCGCCTCGCTTACCCCCATCTTATTTTTTATTTCTTTCCACTTTTCTCTGAGTATGTAATATCTTGTAAGCGCTTCTTTTTCTTGCTCGTCGCTCATTTTATTTATTGCTTTCCTGATACGTTCGTACTGGATCACGCTTTCAATCCATTCTTTTTTCAACTCATCCGTGAGGCTTTCGATTTTTGCGTAGCAATCCGATAGATCCTTTTGACTGCTGTCCCGCGGCATTCCATCACCTTGCAGCGCCGGAAGCATCATTCCGAGTCTTAGTTGTTGTATTTGATCTTTTATTAAAGTTTCTCTATTCTTTGCTTTTATATATCCCTTGAGGTATTCTTTTTTCTGTTCGATTTCTTCCCATTTCTGCATTATTATTGCCCCTCGTTCTTCTCCAGTATTCCAATACGGATTCCATCCTTAACTGCTGCCCCCTGCGCTCGGATCAGTTCGGCGGCGCTTGGTTTCTCGGTAACATCACCGTTTTGGTCATCCATGTGAGAACGGATGATTTCTTTTACCTTGTATCTGTCTATGTAGCCAACAAAATACGGATCATCTAACCTATCTATCTCTTCCAAAATCTTCTCTAGTACGTTCATGTTCTCAACTCCATTCTTGACCTTGTATTTCAAACTTCTTTCCGCATTTTTGACATTCTAATATTTCATAATCCCAATCTGACGGGTGTCCACATAAATCACAGAATTCTGAATAATCATATTCATTTTCTTCTTCGCAATACGGACATTCAAATACAACAGAGGTAGGAATACACCTAACTACAACTTCTACATCTTCCATCACTCCACCTTCAACAGTTCAAAGTATTCTTCAAAATGCTTTTTGGTTATTTCCAGCCACGAACCATAATCTACAGCATCAATATGAACATGGTCTTGACCGCCAATCATCATGTGACCGCTTTCATCTAATTCATAAGCTTTTCCTTCGTCGATTACAATCGAACTATTTTCGATTAGAAATCCATCTTCGTCGTATCTATCTACGCAAAAAGACTTCTTGCATTTATATTTCATTGCTCCACCTCCAACAAACTATTTCTTAAATTCACATGCTAAAATCTCGAATTCCACATCGTCATGCAACTTTCCATCCAGTAGTTTTGCAACCTGTCTATGATAAGCACACTCTCTACCGCCATGCTTTTTAATAAAATTTCTATATCCTTTAACTGCTGGGTTCTCGACAAATGCACTCCATGATACTCTATTCATGCCGTGTTTTTCAAATAAATCACAAATCACTTTATAAACATCTCTTGCGAACTCTATATGATTTCCAAAACTTATAATTCCGAAGTTATCTGCACTCATTGTTATCCAACTTATACGATAAGATATGTACCCAATCACATTTCCATTGTTATCAACTGATGCGAAATGATGAGCGTCATAATTATTGTCAGGAATTGTTGGTAGTTCGCTCCCTGTCCATCCGCTATAGAACATATATTTAAGGTCGTACCATGTCCTCAAAAAAAGTTTTTCTAATTCCTCTTTGTATAATTGCGCTGGTTTTAGCATCACTTCACCTCCAATCAAAATGAATATGCTACCCAAAAATATTGCGTACTTCCTTCAATCGGATAGTAATATATTCCATCTCCGGAATCTTCCCCGCGCATCCATTGGTCACAATATTCTCCATCTGTTTGTTCTTCTCCGTTTGGTTCTTGAGATACCCCAAAACCGTCTATCCAAAAATCCTCAAAACCATTTTCATTAGCAAACTCTTCCAATTCTTCATAAAGTTTATCTATTTCTTTTTTTAGCTCCTTATATCTTTCTGCTTTACTTGCTATTTCTTTAGGTGCTTTCATTTATCTCTCCACCTCCAACAAATCTGCATTATCAAAAATATTGCCGATTACTTCAACACAGTTCCTTTCACATACATAAAATCCAAGATTGCAAGCGTCTGTGTGCATCTCTTTTCCAAATACATAACTGTAATCTAACTGCCAATCTCCTTTATTGTATGTCACGATTTCAGGATATTTTTCTTTTCTATTGCATATATCATTCTCCCAAATCTTCTGACCTCTCTCGTCGGTAAGTCCTGTGCACTGGCAGAGTGTGTCTGGATTAACCTCAACCATATCTGGCATATTGTTTATCATTCCCCATAAAATATAGCCTTGTTGCCATATTTGATAATAATAACCTTGTATCCATTCACCATTATCTTTTCTCTTTGCTTTAAAAAGTATTTCTCTGTTCATCTTCTACCTCATCAAAAATTTATATTAATTCCCGTATGTTCCAGATGTTGTATTCGTGTGTGTCGTGTTCTGCAATTTCTTCTCCGTCCATTATCGCCGCTAAATCTTTTGCTTCTTCTTCGGTTTCTGCGTCCACCACAACTTTGGTAAATTGTGCAAACTCAATTTCAAATCTCCCCATCTCTTCGCCCCCTTACTTGTTCTCTCTGATTCCTAGCTCAATCCCTAGTTCCTCTTTGATCGTTTTTATATAATCGTTCCAGCTTGCCATGTCATCCATGATGCATTCCGCCTTTTTGTTAAACCTCTTAATAAATCGGTCGCATCTTTGTGTTCCGAAGCCGAACTCGTCATGTAAGGTTGCCACGGAAAGGATTGTTACTGTGTCTACTGTCTGTTCTTTGATCTTGATTGTCGCCCTGTTAATGTCTTTTTTTGCTAAGGCGGTACGGATTCCGGTGACATTCCTGAATTCGATTTCTTTTTCCAGCGCTTCGACACCCTCATTTTTGACGATTTCGAGTGCCATTAATAACCCATCTTCCCGTCCTGTTATGTAATCGTTTCTTTTTGCCATTGTTTTTTCTCTTTTTCATCCTTTTTTTCGAGATGTCAAAATCCCACTTTAAAACAGTAATTACTGTTTATAGCGGGTTTTTGATTGATCCTTTTTTCTATCCTTTTATACTATAATTTCTTCGGCGCTTATGCAGTATTCGTGATGCAGCTCTTTTCCGGATCTGTAATAAAGGTCGCCTGTTTCGGCGCTCCATCCCCAATCAGTCACGTTATAAACGGTCTTGATGCCTGTTTTTGTTTTAATTTTTAAAATCCTCACGTTTTTCTCCTTTCTCCCGCCGCATAAAACGGCGGGGAAACCTGTATTTACTGGTTGCGCGTGACATTTTATATGTATCATCGCCATACGGCGGAGGTACTAAAGATAGTTCTTCCTTGCGATCTGTTCCCATTCTTTTCGGGTGTGGGTCTTTTCAAATTCCGTTTGTGCGATTTTACAGAGCAGCTCCCTCATTTCTCGGCTGTTGTGTACTGCCTGCTGCCCCGTCCGGTGATGTTCAATGCATAGGTCTACTTTTAACCCGTTTTCTTCGGATATTGCTCTTTGTCCTGCCCCGAACAGGATATGATGCTCTTCCGTCTGCTTTACGGAATAGTCACCATTTAACCGGGCGCATAAGTAGCAGATGCCCTTTTGACTGTTTAAAATGCTTTTTTGTGGATTTTCCGTTTTTTCTTCTTTCCCGGCTTCGGGAAAGCCATGTCCGAATAGTCAATGCTCATCTTCCGTCTCCTGTGTGTATAACTCATGAGTCCCGTTTAGGATCTTTAGTTCTTCCAGTGATCGAAATGAGAACCCCATCTGCTGAAGTAATCTATAGAAGTCTCTTAGGCATTTCATCCCTTTTTCGTAGTGTCCGTAATAGTCAGTTGCTTCGTACGGCTCTGCCGTCCGGGTCAAGAGGATCAGCATTTGCTTTTCTTGGCTTATTTCTGCAAATTCTTTTTCGATCCGTTCTTTTTCCTCTTCTTTCGCTTCGTACGCGTTTTCGATCCCGTAAAATCCATACACCGCGTTCATGTGTGCTACGCTTCCGCCGTCCGTTATCCGGTTTATCATGATCTTCCAGCCTGTTTCTTTTACATCAACTTCTTTCGGTATTGTGATTTTTCCCGACACAAGTTCTTTAATAAAATCGTTCCTTTCCCTTCTCATCCTTTTCAGGATTTCCGTTATTTTTCTTTTGTTTTCCTTGATTTTCTCCGTTTTCTTTTCCTGTTCCGTTTTTTCCCGCTCTTTTTGTATTACTTTTTTTACTACATAGATCCTATCGTAGTATTGATAATAATAGAGCTGATCTTTTGTGTCTTGCAGATCGATTTTTGTTTGATCCTCCCACTGTGATAGATCAATATTTGTTATCTCTTTCCATTTTCCGGTCCATCTTTCTTCTTTCGCTCTTTTCGGCGCAGCTTTTACTCCTTTTTCTTCCAGTATTTCAAACACTATTTGAGCGTTTTTCTTTATTTTTTCTTCTTTCACGGCCTGTTTTGCTTTCCATGCGATTTCGCGTGACGATACTGCAGTCTTAAGGATTTCATTCCTTTTTTTGATGTCTTGTACCTTCTCCAGCTCGTAAAGGTCCGTTAATGTGAGTTGGAAGTCCTTATTTTCTTCGCGCCTCGTAAGTGTTTCTTGATCCAGTTTTGCAAGATTTAACCTATGTCGTACTGTACTTCTGCTAAATCCGGTCTTTTCCGCGATTGTTGTTTCTGTTTCTCCCAAATCCAACATGAGCTGGAATCCTTGTGCTTGCTCGCTTACTGATAGATCGCTGCGCTGCATGTTTTCCAACAACATCGTTGATATTTGCTCTTTTTCCGTCATTTCCACAACGGAACAGGGCATTGTTTTCAATCCCGCTTTTCTCGCTGCCGTCAGTCTTCGGTTTCCGATCACTACAAGATAGTGGTCTTTTTTGTCCGGGTTTGGTACTACAGTCAAATTTTGCATTACGCCGCGAGCTTTTATGCTTTCCGCCAGTTCGTCAATGTCGGTGTATACCTTCCGCACGTTCTGCGGGTGTATGTCTAACTGTTCGATTGCAATATCTTGTATCATATCTGCTCTCCTTTCAGTAATTTTTCCACTTCCCACCAAGTAAACGATCTTTTGATCCCGTAAGGGTTTTCAAAAAGTGCGTGGTGTGGAAACGCTTTTAAAAAGCTCATCCGTTTCTTGATGGCAGTGTGTTTTTCGCTTCTTTCCGGCTGCTGCCGGAAAATCAACGTATATATCTTTCCTTCAACGAGTCTTGGGCGGTTGCCGATGTATTCCCTTGCGTTTTTCGCGCATCTTGCTTCTTTTGTAATTCTCATGGTGTCCTCCTTATGTTAGTTCTTCTCTTAGCAATCCCTGATAATCATTGCTGGCGCAAAAGCGAAATTCCGTTTCGTGTTTCTCCGCTTCCTCAAGGTACATTTTCCATAATTCTTTATTTTGGACTTCCGCGCCTGTGGCTTTTTTCCACTCGGATCGCCGCCACTTCTCCGGCGCTCCTTGTTCTGAAATATTTTTGATATAAGCGTTATCAGTGTGAATTACAACATGACACTGCTCTTTTAATTTTTGTAATGATTTTATGATTGCGATCAGCGTCAATCTGTTGTAAGTAGATTCGCACTCTTCGCCACTCATGACCCGGTATGCTTCTTCTCCGTTTGACCTAGTAAATACTAGGGCGGATGCGTATTTCCCATCTTTTACAATGGGGGATTTTATGGTGGTTTCTATGTAGATATTTACTGTTTTCATTTTAAATCCTCCTGTGGATTCTGATCAGTGTGTATCTGCGGTATCTCATCCCCGTAGCCGGGTTGATCCCCTCGTAACTGTTTGCGATGTAATAGCCTTTTTTTGGGTTTTACTTCTTTTTGCCAGCGTACAAGTTTTTGGGATTTCGGTTCGGGTAACGGCATATTTTTCGCATGGTTGTAGCTTGCTTCTTTTAGTCGCGGTTTTTCCTTTGCTTCCGTCCGATCGTTTTTCTCTGTTTTTTCGTTTTTGTCATATAGTTTGCCAGTTTTGTAAAATCCTCATCGTAAAACCGGCTTTTTTTGATCTGCGTAATATAGATTGCTCCGTGTTCCCATGCATCTTCGATCCATTCTGCCGCCCCTGATGTTTTTTTAATGACTAGATGGATGTGCCATGCACCCTTTGTGCCCCGCTCTATGTTTCTGATCCAGTAAAACGGAGTGTTTGCCTTTTTATATTTCGGACGGAGCTTTCGGAGTGCTTTTTGTAAGTCTTTTAGTGCCACTGTCATGTCTTTCGGTCTTTGCTCGACTTTGTAGGTGTATGTTACAAAGTAGTCTCCTGCATCAAAATATTCGATCAGTAATCGTCTGCATATCTTCGCTCGGTTGGCTTGGTTGACTGCCGCCATCTGTTCCGGCGTCGGTTTCTTTTTCTTTTGCCGTGCCTTTCCTTTTGCTCCATATCTTCCGTCTGGATATTCCTCTACGTCGTAGACGTCTCCGCCCCGTAATTTGTACGTTTTTCTCCGTGTTGCCATCTTTTATCTGTCCTAACTTTAATATCTTTATCGAGGTTTAAAAGCGGGAGTCCCCGCGTGTATCGCTTGACTTCCCGCCTCTTATTTGATACAATATATTTGTCCTAACAAGAGGCGGGAACGCCATCTTTTAAGCGCATCAGTTGCTGTGATGCGCTTTTTTTAATTGATTACATATGTACCGCCGCGCTTTTTTTGCTTTTCGCGCGCATACGCTTCGACTTCCGATCTGGTCATTGTCTTGCACTCTAATGCGTACGGATCTCCCCAGCGGATGATCCACAAAATAACTTCTTCTTTCATTTCATGAGGTGTTTCGCTGCTTCTCTCGCTATTTCTTGTGCTGATTTTTTTATTTCCTCTTCTATTTCTTCTTGCGTCATTGTGGATGTTTTAACTATTTTTTGCATTGACTTTTCTGCGTGTTTTTTTCCGTACTCTTCTTCGAGGATGTTTCTTATTCCTCTTAATATCATGACTGTTTCTGCTTCTAATAATATTAAATTTCCTTTTATTTCCACATTGCCTTTACTGCATTTAATCATCTTTACAAATTCCTTTCTTTCCCGTACAATAATCTTGGTTGTTTATCTATGCGTCCTAGAGGTTGCCGCCTCTTATGGGCGCTTTTTTGTTCTGTAAACGTCAAAGTCTTCGCGATTGCCTATGCTTCCCCACGATGTGATCTGATCGTTTTTTGTAAGTACAACTGCGTTTGTATAATCCTGATCGTATTTCAGGCACCATCCTTCGAGCAGTTCTAAGATGCAGTTCATTTCTTCTTCGGCGTCTTTCTTTATTTCTTCGTTCATTTCTTTGTTCACCTCCTTAGATCGGTCCTGCCTGCAGGATGTAAATAATCACAGCCATCACCGCATTTAACATCACACTATCTTCTTTCATTACTCAACGTATTTTCTATTTCCTACTTCGTTTTCATCCTCTTCGAATCTGAGTTCCATCAGGTCTGCCAGCATCAGGTATTCTTGTGCCTTCTTTGTTTCTCCGTGTGTCTCCCGGATCTTATCCCGGAACTGTGCAAGCGTCCCGTAGAAGCATCCGCACCGCACACCCACGCCGCCATCTTTGAGACGGAAGAAGGTCGTTGTACGGTTGACAGATCCGAAACCGTGAGCGTATGCATAGTCCTCATCGCTGCACACCAGCGCATTGCCGTACACCCACGCATTGCCGTACACCCACGCATTGCCGTACACCCACGCATTGCCGTACACCCGCGCATTGCCGTACACCCGCGCATCGCCGGAAACCTGTGCATCTCCGTACACCCACGCATTGTCGTACACCCGCGCATCGCCGGAAACCTGTGCATCTCCGTACACCCGCGCATTGCCGTACACCCACGCATTGTCGTACACCCACGCATTGTCGTCATGACCAAGGTTTGATTCCTTCTCCACATACCCGCCAAGTTCTCCGGCTTCCACATCGCCGAACTCAACAAGGGCACGGATGCGGAACAGCTTTGTCCCGAACATATTTGTAATAAATTCATTTGTTAATTCAAATTTCTTCACTTTCTTCACCCTTTCTGTTATAATAAAAATGATTTTTTAACTATGCGTCCTAGAGGTTGCCGCCTCATTTATGGGCGCTTTTTTATTCTGCAAACGAGGTCTTCGTGATTTCCTATACTTCCCCATGATGTGATCTGATTATGTTTCACAAGCACAACCGCGTTTGCATAATCCTGATCGTATTTCAGACACCATTCTTCAAGCAGTTCTAAGATGCAGTTCATTTCTTCTTCGGCATCTTTCTTTACCTCTTCGTCCATTTCTTTGTTCACCTCCTTAGATTGGGCCTGCCTGCAAGATGTAAATGATCACAGCCATCACCGCGTTTAACATCATGCTGGCAACCGTTACCGCGATCAGTCCTCTTGCGGCGTTATCTCTTTCTTTTCTTTTGCACCGGATCTTCTCCCGCTTACGATCCGCTTCCGGAAAATTTCTTCGCTCGATCGGGATCAGCTCCAACTCCGGCGCTGCCTGTAATTTCATCTCTTCCATGCTTGTCCTTCCTTTCTACCGCTTACGCGGTTTTCTCTTTTCGTATTAATGCCTCTCTGATAATCCGGCTACATGTATCTACGCTGCTTTGGATCTCTTCTTTCGTGCGATTTACATAACTATCGTCATGCACTCGGATTGTTGCTCCTCTTATATGGATTTCTTCAACAATCACGTTCTTCACCTCCTGTTTATGTTTATGTTTTAAGGTTTGTACTTGTTGCGTTGTCCTATGATCCTTTGCTATAATTTGGTTGATGGAAATATCGTTACGCCTAGCACAAATGAAAAGGGGGATATTCTATGCTGAATAGAAACAGCAAACGATTTTTGAAATTTTTAAGACGCTCCACTCCTGATTATGATGATCGAGTAATCTCTTATGAATTTATCGAAGAAAACTACGATCGCTCTATGCAATCTGTTTTTGCTACTGTTCGCTATCTTGACAAACTCGGTTACATCGAAATTGCAAAGGTGAATGGGTGTTCTTTTGGTGTTATCCTTACAGAGCTCGCTCTCCATCCCTGCGAATTTTCAGTCGTTGAATTGAAGCGGTTTCTTTTCCGAAGTGTTTTCACGCCTGTTGTCGTTTCCATCGTCACCACGCTTATTACGTTGTACATAAGATCGTTGTTATGATCGAAGTAATCATACTTACAAAAATAATCCATAAAAATGGGTTATTTTTTTATTTTGTTCTTCAATTCGTTTATCAAATTCATCCACTTTTATCTCTCCCGTTCTGTTTTTTTGTACTTGAGTAAAATTCGTTGATTTTCTACCGGCTGCGTCTTATCTGCGTGGCTGGTATTTTCATAATAGTTGCCTTCTCCGTTTTGTGTGATTTTGAAATTCACGGCGTGTTTTATATCGCTCGTGTGTCTACACTCTGCTTCTATTTCTTCTTTTTTTAAATTTTTGTAGCACATTCTCTTTGGACACGATTCTATTTCTCCGTCACATAAATAAAAGATTTTCTTTTCCATCTATACCACCTCCTCTTCATCCTGCTTTTGTTTTATTGACTTCTCCCGATTTTTCTCCTATCCTATTAGTACAGGCGCTGGCATTCCGAGTACAAAAGAAAGGAGTTTCGCAAAATGAAATTAAATCCAGATTGTATGCGTGATATTCTGTTTTATTTAGAAGAACATCTTTCTATAAGCGAAGAGCTTGAATTTGAAGAAATCAGTATGTATGCTCTCGCTCAACACCTTGATTATCCCATTCAAGAACTCGCCAACACGTTAGTCATCCTTACCGAAGCTGGGTATATTATCTCTATCCGTAATGATAATGATGACCGTATTGCAGATCTTGATGTCTATCGGATTACGTACGACGGCTATCAGTTTATTGAGACAATCCGTCCCGAACCAGTTTGGGCAAAAGTAAAATCTACTGGTAAGCATATAGGTTCGTTTTCTATCGACGTCATCACGCGAGTTGCTACCACCGTTTTAACCTCAATGATTAATGGCTACCTGACCGGTGCGTTAAATCTCTGATCATGTTTTTCACTACAAAGCCGGTGCACTCTTTCATCTCTTCTTTACTAGGAACCTTGTGCCGGTTTTTCTCCATGTAGTAAATCAAAGCCAGCGTCGACACTTTCCATTTAAGACATCCAATTGCAAAGAACACCGCCGCTACCAAAAATATAAATGTCCACATCTACGTCACCTCCTTCTGTGCAAATGTTTGTCAAGATATTTTTTATTGCTCGTTTACGGTTTTGTCGTAATCAAGTGGTAAAAAAATTAATCCTTGCGTAAGGAATTTCATAAACTTCTTCAATCTTTCTTATTATCGGGACATCTGGGTAACTTTTTCCGCGCTCATAATTTCCTAATGTGTCAACACTAACCCCAATTTTTTTAGCTGCCTCCATTTGCGTATATCCATATATCTCACGCGCCTGTTTCAAAGTAGGATTGATATGTGTAGGTATTTTTCCCAATTTTATCGCCTCTTCCTATTTACAATTTTTCATATTCCTGCTATGATTTACTTATCACAAGGGCGGTTCAGCAGGAATGTTGAGGAGTGCCGCCCCTGTGGGTACTCTATTTAGTTATTTTTCTAAAAGTGATTGAATAAATTCGATCGCTTTTTCTTTATCCTCATTTTTGAGGATTTCCAACAACATCTTTAACATGTCTTTCCACTGTTTGTCGGTCATTCCATTTTGCTCCATTTCCTAACTCCTTTCCTGCTATCTCCTTGCTACATTCCATATTATATTACGGTTTAATCGTATTGTCAACGGTTTTTTCGTAATTTTTAAGTTTTATTGAATTTTTTTACGGTTTTATACTACACTATAGATAGAAAGTAGGTGAGAAAGTGAGTGCTCTTGGAAATAAAAAGATAATGGCTAAAAACATTCTGTATTATATGGAGAAACATCAAAAATCAAGAAACGAAATGTGTAAAGCGTTAGGCGTTAAATATACCACTTTCACAGACTGGGTAAAGGGGAATTCTTACCCTCGAATAGATAAAATTGAACTTATGGCGAACTATTTTGGTATTTCCAAATCCGACTTAGTTGAGGAGCATGTAGTCGCCCCTCGTAAAGGTATAACTATTAACGTTCTCGGTCGTGTTGCTGCCGGTATCCCGATCGACGCCGTTACCGACATTATAGATACGGAAGAAATCTCACTGGAGATGGCTCGAACCGGTGAGTTCTTCGGGCTTCAAATCAAGGGTGACAGTATGGAACCCAAAATCTCCGACGGTGATGTCGTGATCGTTCGGCAGCAAAATGATGCCGAAAGCGGGGATATTGTAATTGCTACAATAAATGGGGACGAGGCTACTTGTAAAAGGATTAGAAAATACCGAGACGGTATAGAACTTGTTTCAAATAATCCTTGTTACGAACCTATGTTCTTTTCAAACGAAGAGATAGAAAATAAACCTGTAAGAATTATCGGGCGAGTTGTTGAATTAAGAGCTAAGTTTTAAAGGTATAACCGCTACGGCGATTATATAAAGTGGTGTTAAAGGAACAGGGGACAAAAGAAAGAGAGGGAAGTAAAAACGCTATGAAACAAAAAGAAAAATATTTTTTCGATAAAAATGAGGTCATCGGAAATAAAAAAAGAGCTATAAAAACCCTTAATGAGCTGCTTGAAGCACACATTAAAAAAAGCACCTGAAGACAGCACAACAGAAAACGATTCCCATCTCAAAAAAAGTAAATCTGCTTTCGTATTGGATCAATACATATTGTAGATTTATTAAAAAAGAAAAAACATTTGATGCTTCAAAAAAATAAAGTATACAAAAGAGGTGAAATTATTCAAGTTGACCTAGGCTTTCGTATTGGTCATGAAGAAGGCGGATTGCATTATGCGGTTGTTTTAAATAAAAAAGACTCCCCTTATTCCGATATATTAACCGTACTTCCTCTTTCATCTAAAAAAGAATATACCACACCTAATAAATTCACTATTGATTTGGGAAACGAAATATATGATAAGCTCCATCAAAAGTATATGCAAAAATTCAATAATTCAATTCAAGATGTGAAAGTATCGCCAAATCCGGTGTATGCCGGAGAGAAAATAACGATAGCTTTTACAGTAGATACAACGGAAGCCGATAAGGTGCAAAAAGAAATTGATTTAATGAAAACTGGAAGCATTGGCTTAGTTTCTCAAATCACAACAATTAGCAAAATACGAATAACAAAACCTTTGCATTATTCCGATGCTTTTGCAGGTATAAAATTAAGCGATGAAAGTTTAAATATAATAGATAAAAAAATCTGCGAATTATATATTGGTAAATAATTATAGTATAAAGTATTGACTTTTGGGGCATACCAACATATAATGTTATAGAACAAAACACCTTAGCGTGTATAACATTAGGACAATGCAGTTTACCTGCACAACTTAGACCCCGTAGTAATACGGGGTCTTTTACGTTATACGAAATATACCCGACACTCCCAAAGTCGCCGGAGCATATACGAAGGAAAATGTATTTACCAGGGTAGCCGGAGGACGAGCTTCCACCCATTCCGAGAATCCTGTGGAGGGGGGGTGGTAATTATGAGTACATATGAAGAACTCAGTTTGATCATAAGCATTGCGCTTTTGGTTGTAGCCATTCTGAATTATACGCATAAAAAATAGCCGTCCTGCCCTGACAAAGCTGACGACTATTTCTTATAGTTTTTAAGTTGCGCCGGAGCGGGTGAGGTGCAGTCACCTTCCGGCTATCCTGTTAAGTACATTATAGCAAATGTACCATAAATGTCAACTATCTAGATTTTCCAAATAGTTAGAAAGAGGGTGTGATAAATGGATGATTTTGAAAACAAATTAACTGAATTACATGATCGTGTTCTTAGTAAGGCTCTTACCGAGGATGAACAGAACAGCTATACCGAATCTTTATTTGAATCCATTAAACATATCAATGAATATGGAGAGGAGTTTTGGTACGCAAGAGAACTTCAGCGTGCTCTAGAATATACTGAGTGGCGCAACTTTTCTAGAGTTATTGATAGAGCTGTAACCGCTTGTGAAAATAGCGGAAATGATGTCTTTCATCATTTTGTTGAAGTCAACAAAACGATAGATATGCCTAAATCTGCAACAAAAGAAATTACAGATTACGCACTCTCCCGCTATGCATGTTATTTAATTGTACAGAATGGCGATTCCCGGAAAAAGGTGATTGCTCTCGGTCAGACATACTTCGCCGTAAAGACAAGACAACAAGAATTAATAGATAATTTTAACGAATTAAATGAAGACCAAAAGAGATTAGCTATCAGACGTGAAATGGCAGAGCATAATAAATTATTAGTAGAAGCCGCAAAAAATGCAGGAGTTGAAACAAACCTTGATTACGCTATCTTTCAAAATTATGGGTATCGTGGTTTATACGGTGGTATGGATGCAAAGGCTATCCATCACCATAAGGGATTGAAACCATCTCAAAAAATCCTTGACCATATGGGATATGAAGAACTTGCCGCTAATTTATTTCGCGCCACACAAACAGAGGCTAAAATTAAACGTGATAATATACAAGGGAAAGAAAATGCCAACCAGACGCACTATAACGTCGGTAAAGAAGTTCGTGATACTATTTCACGATTAGGGGGAACGATGCCAGAGGATCTCCCCACCCCAACTAAAAGCATTAAGCAGATCGAACGCGAGCAAAAGAAACTGGAAGATAGATAGAAAAACCGCCCCTGCGTCAACAGGAGCGGTCAACACGCCCTCTCCGCACAGCAGAGATAGGACGGCTTAACTATAACATCTCCGGAGATGCTACAGCATTCCAACCAAAAAATATTGTATCATCTTCGGTCAGCTATCGCAATCAGAACATCTGTTTTTGATAGCTGTTATTTTTATACCTTTTTACATATAATTACATAGGAGTGTGATGCAATGTCTTATTTTATTTATGCTCGTAAATCAAGGAAGGATGCTGATCTCGAAGCGTTGGGAATCGATGTGCTCGAGCGCCATATCACCACTTTGCTGGAGCTTGCCAAAACGCTGTCGCTTCCGATCGGGGCAATTTATCGCGAAGTCGTCTCCGGCGACAGTATTGATTCCCGCCCGGTGATGTCTCAAGTGATGGCCGAAGTAGAGTCTTGTATGTGGGACGGATGTCTTGTTATGGACGTTGACCGCCTCGCCCGCGGAGATACGATCGATCAAGGGCGGGTACAGCGTGCATTTTTCTACTCAAACACAAAGATCGTTACTCCTAACAAGACGTATGATCCGGCAAACGAGTACGATAACGAATACTTTGAATTTAGTCTGTTTATGAGTCGCAGAGAATACGCAACAATTAAGCGCAGGATGCAGCGTGGCAGAGAACGAAGCAGCTCTGACGGATATTATGTCGGAAATATACCGCCCTACGGATGGCGTCGCGTTATCGCTCCTGATGGTAAGCACTTCTCTCTTGCTCCCGATCCAACCGAATCCCCCGTGCTCGATCTGATGTATGATCTATGCGGCAATAAACAATACGGTTATCAAAAAGCATGTACTCATATGGCCGAAATGGGAATTTTATCAAGAAGCGGACGCCCGTTTACGCCGTCCACGCTAAAAGGAATTATATCTAATCCGGCAAATATCGGAAAAGTTCGCTGGGGGGCATCGAAAAACGGTTCGTACGGTCAAAGATGGGAAAATTTCTCGTTCTCGCCCGCACTCGTCAGATTATATTCTTGCCGATGCAGTTTGGCCGCCCCGGATCAGTGCGGATCTTTTCCGGCGCGCCAATCAGCCAAAGGGGAGCTGTTCCGCTCCGGTGCGTGATGACAGACCGATTCAGAATATTTTTGCCGGTCTTGTCCGATGTTCCCAGTGCGGCCGGCTGATGGTTCGTAAAAAAGCGCATACCAAAACGCCTTATGACATTCTAATTTGTCAATACACGGAATGCCCTACAGTCGGTATCCGAATTGATGAGTTAGAGCTCGCCTTGTTGGAATGGCTGCGGAATTACATAGATAAATACGAGCTCACTGACGCGTTGCCCGAAGACGTGGAGAACGTCGCTGCAAAAGAAGCGATTGTTAAGAATTTTGAAAAAGAACATGAAACACTTTTAAAGCAACGTGAATCCCTTTTTGATTTTCTCGAGCAGGGTATCTATACGAAGGAAATTTTTATCGAGCGGTCAAACGCTCTTGAGCGACGCGTAAAAGAATGTATGGAGCACATTATCTCCGCGCAGAACGACCTTCACGCCACACTCGCACTACAGGCAAACCGTAAAAATTTCGTTCCGCGCTGTAAGAATTTGCTCGGCGAATGGGGTAGACTTACAATTCCCGAAAAGAACAGCGCTTTAAAGGTTTTAATTGAAAAAATCATGTTCACAAAGACAAAACGAAACAAAAAGGGGCAGGATCGTTCTGATTTTGAAATTGATGTGTTTCCAAAAGTGCCGAAATAGCGGCGTTTTTCATTCGTTGCATCTTCTACGAGCGAAAGAACTCGCTCACATGGAAATGGTATGCGCCATCGTTTATCAGCTCACCAAGGACCTTTCTCCGGAGGAAATCGAACGCTCCGGATTTGCTCCTTATTATGTAGATCACACACTTGCTCTCTGGCCACAGGCAGCAAGCGGCGCCCCATGGACAGCAACTTATTTCCAATCAAAAGGAGATCCCATCACCGATCTTCATGAAGATCTTGCGGCAGAGCAGAAAGCGCGTACAACGTACGATAATATTCTTCGTCTCGTAAAAGATCCTGAAGTATGCGATCCGATCCGTTTCTTAAGACAACGTGAAATCGTCCACTACCAACGTTTCGGTGAAAGTTTACGCATTGTACAGGAAAAACTCGACAGCAAAAACTTCTATGCTGTCAATCCCGAGTTTGATAAATAATCACTGCAACACAAACTTCCCCTCCCGTTTCAGAGTTTTCTCTCTCCGGGAGGGGAAATAATTTTTCATTTATATATTTTCAGAAAAAGGATTTCTCTTTCACACTTACTGCAGCGTCACTTCTATAGTCTGCTCTTTATACTCTCCGTTTGTCTGAGGAATCTGGATTTTTAACGTCACAGTTGTACCTTTCTCATAGTATTGCAGCTGCTCCTGAAGAGCCTCCATGCTGTCTACTGTTATGTCATCAATAGCTGTGATAATGCACCCTTTTGTCATTCCTGCTTTTTCTGCACCGCCGCCTTTTGCAATTTCTGTTACATATACTCCTGCCGGCATCTCAATCTGCTGTGAAAAGGCATCCGAAACACTGATTCCGGTTATGCCGATAAGGCCTCTTTTATCTTCCGCAACTTTTGTTTTTGTTTCTCTGTTCATAAGGTTTTCAATCAAATCACCGACATCACTGATCGGAATTGCATATCCGATTCCTTCCACACTGTCACCTACAAGTTTTGAAGAGTTAATGCCGATCACTTCCCCATTTACATTGACAAGAGCGCCTCCGCTGTTTCCTTCGTTGATCGCCGCATCCGTCTGGATCAATTTCACACCGCTTTCCTGTGTATCTCCAGTCTCTTCATTTGTCATAGAAACAGAACGGTTCAATGCACTGATAACGCCTGTTGTCACAGACTGTCCGTATCCAAGTGCATTTCCGATGGCGATCGCAGGTTCGCCGACTTTCAGGCTCGTGGAATCACCCAGAGTGGCAACTGAGATTGCATCCAGTGTATCATCCGAAATATTCTCAATAGGCACTGCAATAACTGCAACATCATACTGGGCATCTGTACCCTTAATGTTTGCTTCTACAGTTGATTCATCCGTAAAGGCAACTGTAAGAGTATCGCTTCCCGCAACAACATGATTGTTCGTCACGATCAATAACTCTGTGTCTGTTTTTCCGATAATAATTCCGGTACCTGCGCCTTTTGACTGCTGTTCATAAGTTCCGCCGAAAAAGCTGCGGACTTCTTCTACCGACATACTTGTGATAGAAACAATAGACGGCATCACCTGATCCACAACTTCAGATACATCAGATGTCACTACGCTGGATGATTTTGAAAGAGGAGTCCCTTTACTTACCTTATCAGAAGATGCGGTTGTAGATTTTGAAGAGTCAAGCAACCCAAACACCCGGTTTCCAACCACCGTTGTTGTAAGGAAAATCCCCACTTGAAACAACACCGATAAAATAGCAAAACCTACGACTGCAACCGTCCGCATCAAATTCTTATGCGGCTTTTTTTCCTTTTTCAAA
>ENA-OQET01000182-OQET01000182.1-human-gut-metagenome-genome-assembly--contig:-NODE-182-length-33973-cov-4.487798_pt1 | contig 33973 bp, 37 predicted proteins | sample MGYA00242800_ERZ504645 | MGnify/ENA primary metagenome ERZ504645 (study PRJEB26092, sample SAMD00036308) | human gut metagenome | host: Homo sapiens | study: EMG produced TPA metagenomics assembly of... | reverse complement strand
AATGAGGGATACACTGAATATGCAAGACCTGCAAGCGTGGGTGTTGACTCAAAAACAGAGTTTACATACAGCGATGATACATACGAGGTAACTCTCACTTGTTCAAACACAGATAATGCCACATATTCCCTTAACGGCGGAAAGGCTGTTTCGTACAAAGACGGTGACAAAGTAACAATCAAGCACGGTGACAGCGATGTTTCAAAGCTTGAACTTCGTGCGGAAAATGCCGAAGGCGTGAAAACTTACGAAAGACTTGAATTCACTTATATGTAAAAGATGAATTTTATGCTATGCTTGCACCGATGTCTGTAACGCAAAGCCACACATCGGTGCTAAAACAAAAAGACGGAGCTTACGACTGCGTAATCAAAAGAGATTTAAATTCACCGAATTTTATTTTCTTTGACGGTGAAGCATCCGACGATTTGCAGTATTTCCCGACAAAAATCATACAGCAGAATAACGGAGGTAACAAAGCATGAGCGAACTTAAAGGCGCAAAAATGGAAGGAAGCAAAGTGCCGGCAGAGGAAATCAAGAATCCAAACCTCGTAGCCGCTATTGAAAAAATGCAGGATGACAACACAACCGAAAACATCAACAAGATGATTGATGAGGTTATGAAGGCAAAATTCATTCTCCCTGCAAAGGTAACACCAAAGACAGAGGCTAAGACAACCAACGGCCAGACTGTTATGCAGCAGTCAACTCAGGTTCAGTTCAGACTTCTTGAAAACGGCAACAAGGAAAAGTTTTTCGGTGTGTTTACGGACACAGACGAACTTTTCAAGTGGAAGGACACTCAAAATGCACAGAAGGTTGTTACAGATTTTGACAGCATTGCCCAGATGGTAATGGATCCTCAGGCTGATGTAAAGGGCTTTGTAATCAATCCTTTCGGAAAGAGCGTAACATTCCCGAAACAGATGGTTCATTCTTTCAAACAGCAGAAGGACTATATGAAACTCAAAAATCAGACAATCGAACCGGGTTCACCAATCAGTCTCGGCGAGCCTAAAGAATACCCGATTGATCTTATGGCTGCTCTTATTAATCATTTCAGCACAGAGCCGACAGTAAATGCCGCATATCTTCGCTTGATTGAGCAGAACGGTCAAAAGAGCTACTTCATCGTGGTTGATTTCTTCGGTGATATGGAAAGCACATTCGATGCAATCAGTAAGGTTGCAAATCCGTTCCTTGACGATGAAATTCAGCTTTCAATGATGCCGTATTCAATGGATTTTGCAAAAAAATTGCAGTAAAGGGTGTTGAACCTTTCTACAGAAAAGAAAACTGATTATTCAAATATTGTTTTTGCAAAACATTAAATCCGCTGACAGTTTATGTCAGCGGATTTTTTATGGTCAAAATATGTTGCGATATAGTCAAAAATAAGCTTTATTTAATTAAGCCATACAAAACTTTGCACAATAACTTGTACAAAGAAACAAAAATGTGATAATGAATTGAAAAAACAAGTGCAAAATGCTATAATAAAAACAATCACATTGCCCACAATTATGAAATGGAGGAATCAAAATGAAAAGAACAAGAAAAATCACGAGCATTGTTCTTGCCGCACTCATGGTGCTTTCAGCACTTGTCGTGTCGGCAGGTGGTGTTTCGGCAGCAACATCGTCAGGTTCAGAGGCGTACTTTGACAACTCAAAGTACGGATGGAAGGACGTTTATGTTTACGCATACGGCACAAAGGAAAATGCCGAATGGCCGGGAGAGCTTATGACAAAAGAGGACAGCGGTCTTTATAAGGCAAGCTTTGCGTCTTCTTTTAAATCGGAAAAAATCATCTTCAACAACGGTCTTGAAAAAGGCAACGGCAAGGAGCAGTATCCTGAGGCAGCAGGTCTTTCACTCAATGCCGGCGAATGCAAAATGCTCACAGCTGAAAAGCAGTGGATTGACTACGGCAAGCCTGATGATCACGCTTACGGTTACACACTTACAGCAAACAATACGGCTTTTTCAACAGAATCACTTGATGTAAAGCTTGCGTTAAAGAATGCCGACAAGGGCTATTACTCAGTTGACGGTTCAGTTAAGAAAGAGTTTGCAAACGGTGATTCGGTAAAAGTCGGCGAGGGTAAAATCGGCAATTCAAAAGTTACGCTTACACTTTATGCAACAGGTGCAGACGGGGTTGAAACGGAGCAGACATATACCTTCAAAAAAGGACTTTTACAGCGTCAAAGACAACTTTCTCCGCTAAATCAGACGGCCACACAACAGAGCCTGAGAGCGGCTATTACGGCACAAACCCTGAAATGCAGCTCGGCAAGCATAAGACAATCTCTGTTGACGGTGATTTAAGCGACTGGGACAGCTCAATGATTATTGCTCAGGGTGTTGCAAACGATGATCCCCGAGTTTATATGCCTTCTTCAATGCATGAACAGCCGTGGGATGCTTATGCTCTCTACAGTGCATGGGATGACGATAATCTTTATTTCCTGCTTGAACTGGCTAACACTACATACATAACTTCTCCCGAGGACAACTTTGCCGCATCAAATGAGGCTCGTCCTTGGAGAAACAGTATTCCTATGTATCTTGCTCTGTCAATTGACCCTGCAAAGCAGGCAACAGGCAAGGCAGTAGGTACAAATAAGGACGGTTCTGTGTATACCAATCCGTTCGTATGGGGGTGCACAAACGGCACTGCAAAAGACGGAGGCACAGGCTTTACAACTCATATAGACACACTTGTTGCATTTGACTCCAACAACTCAAACGGCGGTGCTTCAATCTTTAAGGCAGATACTCAAGACACAGACGGAACATATATGTTTAACTATGACACAAGAATTCCGATCGGTGTAACAAGCTTTCAGGCTCAGGACAATAAAAACGGATTTAAAATCAAATACGCTAACGGAACAAAGAGTACATCACTCTTTGGCATCAACGCTCCAAAGGGTTCAAGAGTATCAGGAGATAACCTCGATATGAACTCAAACTGGGTTGACTTCTTCGATGAAGGTTACAAGAACTCATACGGCTATGTTTACGAAATTGCAGTTCCGCTCAATACTTTAGGTATTGACCGCAGCTACATTGAAACACAGGGTATCGGTGCAATGCAGATTCTCACATACGGCACATCGGGTATGGATACACTTCCGCATGATCCCTCAATGCTCGATCAGGCAAATCTTGAGTACAGCTACGATCCTTCAACCTCACACGAGAAAGAAGATATTGACAATATCACAGTTCCGCTTGCAAGAATCGGTGCGCTTCTTCCTGATACAGAGGTAAACGAAGCTCCGTTTGAGGTTAACTTCGGTGCAAACCTCAATTCAGGACAGAGTGCAGGCACACCTGTCACACTTTTGGCAGAAAGCTATCACGCTACAGGTGATGTAACTTATTCATTCACAGTTAACGGTGAAACAGTTCAGAACTCAAACACAGATTCATGTGTATGGACTCCGTCGGCTGACGGCACATATTCAATCGGTGTGGTTGCAGTTGATGCAAACGGCAACAAGGCAGAGTCAACAAAGACATTCGTTGTAGGTTCGTCTTCATCGGATGAAACTCTCAAAGGCGATGTTAACCGTGACGGCAGTGTAACTGTTGTTGATGCAACACTTGTTCAGAAATACATCGTAAAGCTTGAAGATTTTGACGCAGGAACAATGAAGATTGCCGATGTAAACGGTAACGGCATTATTGAGATTACAGATGCAACATTGATTCAGAAAATCATAGTTAATCTTGCTTAAACGATAAAATTTAATCTTAAAAACTTTTAAGGCGGTTGTGCATATTCTGCATAACCGCCTTTTGTATAAACCTTGTATGTAAATTAAAGCTTTACGGGAATTCCTTTTTCGTTGAGATATTTTTTAAGTTCGGGAATCGGAATTTCACCAAAGTGAAAAAGTGATGCCGCAAGGACTGCGTCAGCCTTGCCTTCTGTAAAAGCATCATAAAAATGCTCAAGTGCGCCCGCACCGCCGCTTGCAATTACGGGAATGTTCACCTTTTCGGAAACTGCCCTTGTAAGTGCAATGTCATAGCCTTTTTTCTGACCGTCCTCGTCCATGCTTGTAAGGAGAATTTCTCCCGCACCGAGTTTTTCGCATTTTACAGCCCATTCAATTGCATCCATACCGACAGGAGTTCTTCCGCCGTTCACATAAACTTCCCAGCTGTCACCGTTTCTCTTGGCATCTATAGCGGCGACAACGCACTGACTGCCAAATTTATATGCCGCCTCGCTGATGAGTTCGGGACGATGAACAGCGGCTGAATTTACGGACACCTTGTCTGCGCCGGCTCTGAGCAAAACATTGAAATCTTCAACGCTTCTGATACCGCCGCCGACCGTGAACGGAATGAAGATTGAATTTGCAACCTTTTCAACCATGTCAATGGTGATGTTTCTTGAATCGCTTGATGCGGTAATGTCGAGAAATACAAGCTCGTCAGCACCCTGTTTGTCATACTGCATTGCAGATTCAACGGGATCGCCTGCGTCAACAAGATTTACAAAACTCATACCTTTTACAACTCTGCCGTTTTTTACATCAAGACATGGAATTATTCTTTTTGCGTACATATTTATTCCTCCCTGCCCTTTACAATGTCAGCAAAATTTTTGAGAATTTTAAGTCCCGTTTTGCCGCTTTTTTCGGGGTGAAACTGAGTTGCGAAAACATTGCCTTTTTCAACGGCGGCATCAATCGTAACACCGTATTCCGTCTGAGCCGAAACAATGCTCCTGTCGCTTGCGTTCAAAAAATATGAGTGAACAAAATAAACGTATGCATTCTGTTCGATGCCCTTGAAAAGTCTGCTCTTTTCATTGATTTTAAGGCTGTTCCAACCAATATGCGGAATCTTTAAGCCTTCGCCTGACGGAATCTTTGTGATTGTACCGTCAAAAACCGAAAGACCTTTTACATTCGGACTTTCTTCACTTTCGGGAAAGAGGAGCTGAAGTCCAAGACAAATGCCTAAAAACCGGTTTTTCACTGTTTATGTACTCAATAACCGTGTCTTTAATGCCGTATGAATTCATTGTGTCCATTGTATCGCCAAACGAACCGACACCCGGCAAAACAGCACCGTCTGCATTCATAATTTCGTCTTTATCTCTTGTAATCACACATTCACAGCCGATATGCTTTAACGCTTTGTAAACACTGCGGATATTGCCTGCGCCGTAATCAATAACTGCTATCAATTTTTATCAACTCCGTCATTTGCTTTCTGTTAAACAAATTTTACCATACAACATTTATTATTGCAACATAAACCGACGCATATTTCATAATTTCGTAAAATTTACAATAATTTAATTTATATCTTATTGTAAATTGCAAGTTCTTGTGTTAAAATGAATTGGTTAAGACAGTGTGTCTGTTCTTACTATTTATAACGGGAGATATTAAAAAAATGATTACTCATTTGCTCACAAGAATAGATTTAATGATGAATTCCCTCTCAAAGGGACAAAAAAGGATTGCTCTTTTATTGAAGAGCATTACGATAAGGCGGCATTTATGACCGCATCAAAGCTTGGTGAAACTGTCGGAGTCAGCGAGAGTACGGTTGTTCGTTTTGCAACCGAGCTCGGCTATGACGGCTACCCTAAGCTTCAAAAAGCAATGCAGGAGATGATTCGCAACAAGCTCACATCTGTTCAGCGTATTGAAGTTACCTCCAATCGTATCGGCAATGACAATGTGCTTGACAGCGTTCTTAATCAGGATATCGATAAAATCCGCAGAACAATTGAAGAAACATCTCATGAGGATTTTGCCCGTGCAGTTGATGAAATTTGCAAGGCAGAGCGTATTTACATATTCGGTGTGCGTTCAACAGCCGCAATCGCAAACTTCCTTGCATACTATTTTGAAATGATTTTTGACAATGTGCGTGTTATCACAAGCGGCAGTCAAACCGAAACCTTTGAACAGATTTTCAGAATCACCGACAAAGATGTTATGATTGGTATTTCATTTCCCCGTTACAGTTCAATGTCGGTTGAGGCAATGGACTTTGCCCGTTCAAGGGGCGCTCACGCAATTGCAATCACGGACAGTATGGTTTCTCCTCTTGTTCAGAGTGCCGATTCCGTGCTTATTGCAAGAAGCGATATGGCGTCAATTGTAGACTCACTTGTTGCACCGTTAAGTCTTATCAACGCTCTTATTGTTGCAACCGTGCTTAAAAAGAAAGATGAAGTTTCCGACACATTCCGCAGACTTGAGCTTGTGTGGAATCGTGACGGAGTTTACACCAACCGTGACAGAGAAATAATGGGTAATATAGAAGATGATGATAAGTAAAAAAGTTGTGGTAATCGGAGCAGGTGCGGCAGGCCTTATGGCGGGTGCAACTGCGGCGCTCTATGGTGCATCAGTTACGATAATCGAAAAGAACAAGCGTGTCGGCAGGAAAATTATGATAACGGGCAAAGGAAGGTGTAACCTTGCCAACAACTGCGATGTGCAGACTTTTATCAATAATGTTCCCGTAAACGGAAGATTTCTCTATTCTGCAATCAATGCATTTACTCCCGAGGATACAATCGAATTTTTTGAATCCAAAGGACTTAAAACAAAGACCGAAAGGGGAAATCGTGTGTTCCCTGCATCCGACAAATCGGTTGATGTTGTTGATACAATGCATGATTATGCCGTTGAATCGGGTTGTAAAATAGTGTGTGATACGGCAAACGCTCTTATTCTTGAGGACGGTGCCGTTATAGGCGTTAAATGCGAAGAAAACACCTACTATGCCGACAGCGTAATTATCTGTTGCGGCGGTAAAAGCTATCCGCTTACGGGCTCAACAGGTGACGGCTATACACTTGCAAAACAGGCAGGACACACAATCGTTCCGCTCAAACCGTCGCTCGTGCCGTTTACTTCCTGCGACAAACAATGCAAGGATATGCAGGGACTTGCCCTCAAAAATGTTGCGTTAAGAATAGTTGATAAGAACAGTAAAAAGACTGTTTACAGCGACTTCGGCGAAATGCTTTTTACACATTTCGGAATGAGCGGTCCGATGATTTTATCGGCAAGCTCGCACATCCGTGATATTCAGCCCGACCGTTATATTGCGGAAATTGACCTCAAGCCGGCACTTGATTTTGAACACCTCGACAGGCGGATTCAGAACGATTTCAAAGAGAATTCAAACCGTGATGTTTCAAACGCATTTTCAAAGCTTTTGCCGAGAAAAATCATAGTTCCCGTTCTAAAACGCTGGGGAGTTCCCTTTGACAAAAAGTGTAATTCAATTACAAAAGAGGAGCGACACGCTCTTTGTGAAATTCTCAAATGCTTTACGGTTGAAATCAGCGGTTTCAGACCGATTGAGGAGGCAATCATAACCTCAGGCGGTGTAAAAACTTCCGAAATCAACCCGAAAACCATGGAAAGCAAGCTTGTAAGCGGCCTGTATTTTGCAGGCGAAGTAATCGACTGCGATGCCTACACAGGCGGTTTTAATCTCCAGATTGCATGGAGTACCGGACGGCTTGCCGGAGAAAACAGTGCATATATCTGATTTGATTATACATAATATATTTGATTGAAAGGATGTAATTTATGTCAATAGCAATCGCTTTGGACGGTCCTGCAGGAGCAGGTAAATCCTCAATTGCAAAAAGAGTTGCAAAGGCACTTGACTGTATTTATGTTGATACAGGAGCGCTTTATCGCACAATCGGTCTGTCGGCAACAAGAAACTCCGTAGCTCCCGAAGATGAAAATGCGGTAAAGAATTTGCTTTCAAAAATCACAGTTGACCTAACATTCAATGAAAAGGGCGAGCAGATTGTTCTGCTTAACAACGAAGATGTGTCCGGACTCATCAGAACTCCGGAGGCATCAATGATGGCGTCAAAAATTTCTGCCGTACCGATTGTAAGAGCATATCTTCTTGATTTGCAGAGAAATATGGCAAAGACGCATGATGTAATTATGGACGGCAGAGATATCGGCACGGTTGTGTTGCCTGATGCACAGGTTAAAATTTTTCTTACAGCGTCCCCCGAGGCAAGAGCCGAAAGAAGATATAAGGAGCTTGTTGAAAAGGGTATGGATGTAAAATACGACGACATTTTAAACGATGTAATAACCCGTGACTACAACGATACTCACCGCAAAACAGCTCCGCTCAAGCCTGCCGAGGGTTGCGTTACCGTTGACACAACAGAGCTTGATTTTGAGCAGTCGGTTGAAAAAATAATTTCCGTTATAAAGGAGAATATCTGATGGGTCAGTCAAAGGTGCTTTATGCAGTCGGCAAAGCTGTCTGCAAGCCTGTTTTCAAACTTTTGTACAGATATAAAACTATAATTGAAGAGCCGCTTCCGCTTGTGGGAGGCATGATTATTGCAAGTAACCATATATCAAATTCAGATCCGGTTCTTCTCGGTTTGTCGCAGAAAAAGCGCAGACTGTTCTTTATGGCAAAAATTGAACTTTTTAAAAATAAATTCTTCGGTGCGTTAATCCGTGCGCTCGGTGCATTCCCCGTTGAAAGGGGTGCAGGTGACGGCAAGGCTATCAAGACAGGCGAAGACCTTATCCGTGACGGCGAGATTATGACAATCTTTATTGAGGGCGGTCGTTCCAAAACAGGCGAACTTATGCGTCCCCGCAGCGGATGTGCTCTTGTTGCACAGCAGATGCAGGTCCCTGTTGTGCCTGCATGCATCACAATTGTAGGCAACAAAAAGCATACATTTGCAAAGAGAGTTATCCACTTCGGCAAACCTCTCACACCCGAAAAGCTCGGACTTACTCCGGACAGCGGAAGACGGGAACTTAAAGGTGCAACAACCATGATCATGGACGAAATCAAAAGAATGAGGGAGCAGGATTTAATTGAGTATAAAAAAGGCTGATTCTGCAGGATTCTGCTTTGGCGTCAACCGTGCAATCAATATCGTAAATGAACTGCTTGAAAAAGGAATAAAGGTTGCAACCCTCGGACCTATTATCCACAATATGGAAATGGTTCACGAGCTTGAAGAAAGAGGATGCACTCCCGTTAAAGCAGTTGACGAGCTTACTGACGATACAACGCTTGTAATCCGTTCACACGGAGTTGAAAAAAGCGTTATTGATTCTCTTGTAAAAAGAGGAATTAACTTTGAGGACGCAACGTGTCCTTTTGTTAAAAAAATCCACAAGATTGTATCAAACACAAACCATGAAAATGATGTTGTTTTGATTGCAGGAAACAAAAATCATCCTGAGGTTTGCGGTATAATAGGTCATTGTGCAAGTGATTGTTACACATTTAATAACGAGGCAGAGCTTGATGATTTATTGCCAAATATTCTAAAAGAGAATAATAAACAGGTGCAAATTGTCGCACAGACAACATTTGACACACAAGAATGGAAAAAATGTGTAAAAAAGATAAAAAAGCTATGTACAAATGCAAAAATATTTGATACAATATGTAATGCTACGCAAGTTAGGCAAACCGAAGCTTCTCAGATTGCCGCCGAATCCGACTTTATGGTTGTAATCGGCGACAGGCACAGCTCCAATACGGGAAAGCTTTTTGATATATGCAAAAGACAGTGTGAGAACACGGTTCTCATTGAAACCGCTGCCGAGCTTGATTTAAACAAGGTTTCGGTTGCCGAATCAATCGGCGTAACTGCGGGTGCTTCAACGCCTGCAAGGATAATAAAGGAGGTACTGGATACAATGAGTGAAGTAAAATCCGGTGAAACAAATTTTGAACCATCTTTTGAGGAGATGCTTGAGGAGTCCCTCAAAAACTTTAATACAAACGAGAGGGTAATGGGCACAGTTCTGAGCATAGCTCCCAACGAAGTTCAGGTAGATGTCGGCAGAAAGCAGACAGGCTTTATTCCTGCTTCAGAGCTTTCAAACGATCCTAACGCAAGACCCGAAGATGTAGTTAAAGTAGGCGATGTTATTGAGCTTCTTATTATGAAGACCAATGATCAGGAAGGCACTATCATGCTTTCAAAGCGCAGAGTAGATGCACAGAAGGGTTGGGAAGAGCTCAAAGAAAAGGCAGAGTCACAGGAGGTTCTCTCCGGCAAGGTTACTGAGGCAGTTAAGGGCGGCGTAATCGTTCTTTACAACGGCTCAAGAATCTTTATCCCTGCATCACAGGCAACAGCAACTCGTGAAGAGAGCCTTGAAGACCTCGTAGGTCAGGATGTTGATTTCAGACTTATCGAAGTTTCACAGAACGGCAGACGCAGAAGAGCTATCGGTTCAATCCGCAGCGTACTCAAGGAGCAGAGAGCTGCTCAGCGTGAAGAATTCTGGAAAACCTGCGAAGTTGGCAAGCGTTACAAGGGTGTTGTTAAGTCACTTACAAGCTACGGCGCATTTGTTGACCTCGGCGGCGTGTTCGGCATGATTCACATTTCTGAGCTTTCATGGACACACATTAAGCATCCGAGCGAGGTTGTTAATGTAGGCGATACAGTTGATGTTTACATAAAGGATATCAATGAGGAAACAAAGAAGATTTCTCTCGGCTTCAAGAATGCTGAAGACAATCCGTGGGAAATCCTCAAGAAAAACTATCCCGAGGGAACAGTTGTTAAGGCTACAATCGTTGGTCTTACAACATTTGGTGCATTCGCAAACATCATCCCCGGCATTGACGGTCTTATCCACATTTCTCAGATTGCTAATAAGAGAATTGAAAAGCCCGCTGATGTACTTAAGGTTGGCGATGTTGTTGAAGCTAAGATTACTGCAATCGACTTCGACAAGAAGCGTGTAAGCCTTTCAATGCGTGCACTTCTTCCTGAAGACGAGCAGGCACCTGCTGAGTCTGAAGAAGCTGCTGAATAATCAGAACTTTTGTGGGCATCCGAAAGGATGCCCTTTTGCTTTAAATTAATTAAATCGGGTACAGGCTATGAAACGACTGATTTCCCTTACTGTGGCTGTTATGCTTATCGCACTTCTCGATGTGTGCAGAAGCCGTGCGTATGATGAATACAATCTGACTGACCTTGCCGCTTGTTCGTCTGTAAAAAGTGACAGCAACGGCAAGGGCGGATTTGTGTGCGCATTTTCGGGAAATACAGTGTTTTCAGCAAGGCTTGTGCCCGATTTTTCTGCATACAGTTTTTCTGTCGGCGGTCGGATAAGAAGTGTGTCACAGAGCGGAAACTACACTTATGCACTTGTTTTTGACGATGCTTTCACTAACAAATATTCAGTGTATTCTCTTAATCTTGATAACGGAAATGTTTCGCAGAACACTTTTGTTGACGAAAATTTCATGACCAATTCCTTTTCGGTAACCGATAATCGCATTTACTATATCAAGACCGATAGCCTGAAATCTTATGTTGCGTGCAGGGATTTTTCATCTGATAAAAAGTTGAAAATAACTTTTTCAGACAATGTAAACGAGGTTTTTAATAATAACGGAAAGTCATACGCAAGACTTTGTGACGGTTCAATTTACAAGCTCTCGCAATCGTCATCAACCTATGTTGCCGATACAGGTGAACTTAAAAATATTTATAACGCAGGAATAAACAGAGTTATAAACGAAGACGGATTTATTGTTTCGCTGTCAGATAATTCAAGGAATTATGTTTCAAATGCCACATCCGAAAATGTTTCGGTATCTGACGGAAAAATATATTCTGCCGTGAATTATCGACTTAATCTGAAAACAACCGAAAAAACAAAAAGCGTGTCAATTCCCGACAGAGCAACGGCTGTTGTATCTTACAAAAAGCAATGTGCTGTTTTGCTTGATAACGGAACGGTTCAGGTATTTGGCTCGGGTGATTTTGAAGAAAAGAAAACAAGTGGCAATGACGGCAGTAACGATAATCACAATTCATCTAAATCAGATATTCAACCGAATAATTCCGAATACCTGTTTTCTGACGGGATAGTTTACGGGATTTACAGCGGAGAAACCGTTGCCGATTTCAAAAACAAAACTTCTGCCGAAAATGTATATAAGGCGGACGGTACTCTTGCAAAGAGCGGAAAGCTGAAAACGGGATTTACTGCCGTTATAGATTCAAAGACTTATGTCATTGCAGTTTGCGGAGATGTGACGGGCGAGGGCAATGTAAATTCAAAAGATGTCACGCTTTTGCAAAAATACCTCTGTGATAATGCAGAATTAGACGGTGCATATCTCAAAGCCGCCGATTTTAACCTTGACGGCGAAGCAGATAACCGTGACCTTGTCTTAATTTCAAGACAAAAAAATTGACAAAACAAAAACCGCCCCAATCGGAGCGGTTTAATTTATTTTGTCAGAAATAAACTTTATCAGTCCATTTCCCAGTTGTGCCATACATTCTGGATATCATCGTTATCCTCGAACATATCAAGCATTTTCTGCATCTTAGTTGCAGTTTCTTCGTCCTCAAGCTTTGTATATGTGCTTGGAACCATTTCGATTTCAGCAGAAACGAATGTGTAGCCGAGCTTTTCAAGCTCATCTCTTACAGCGCCGAAATCATCTGTTTCTGTGTAAATTGTAAATACATCATCGTCAGCCTCAAAGTCTGATGCACCGCACTCAAGAGCATCGCTCATTACGGTATCCTCATCCTTTTCAAGGTCCTCACGCTCAATAACGAGAACGCCCTTCTTTGAGAACATAAAGCTTACACAGCCCTGTGTACCCATATTGCCGCCGAATTTATCAAAGTAATGTCTTACTTCGCCTGCTGTTCTGTTTCTGTTGTCTGTAAGTGCCTCAACAATTACTGCAACGCCGTTTGGACCGTAGCCCTCATATGTAACAGCCTCGTAGTTTGTTGAATCTGCATCGCTTGACGCTTTCTTGATGATTCTTTCAATGTTGTCGTTAGGTACATTTGCAGCCTTTGCTTTTGCAATACAATCCTTGAGTTTTGAGTTAACGGAAGGATCGGCACTTCCGCCATCCTTGATTGCAACAATAAGTTCTCTGCCGATTTTTGTAAATACTTTAGCTCTTGCGGCATCGTTCTTACCTTTTTTCTGCTTGATTGTACTCCATTTGTTATGTCCTGACATTAATATCATTCCTTTGTCAATAAAGTATAATTATCTTATTAAGTATATCACACACACCTTTGTGATGTAAATTAAAAAAAGTTATTACAGTTTTGTAATAACTCCATTGTCAAATATCGCCTGTGGTGCTATAATCTATGTTGTAGAAAACAAATGCCGATAAATTTGATGTAAATATAAAAAATAAAGCTTAAATGCCGAAAATATAATTTTACGAAGGGAGTTTTTGAAATGATCAGATCTATGACGGGTTTCGGAAGATGTGAAACCGTTATCAACGGTCGGGAGATTACCGTTGAAATCAAAAGCGTGAATCACCGCTATTTTGAATTTTCCTGCAGAACCCCAAGAAGTTACGGATTTCTTGACGACAAACTTAAAAACTATGTAAATTCAAGGGTTTCACGAGGCAAGATTGATATGTTCGTATCAATCGGTGCGTCCGATGAAGAACCCTGTGATGTAACTGTTAATCATCAGCTCGTTTCGGGATATATCAACGCTTTTAAGGAAATCAGTGAAAAGTACGATATCCCGAATGATGTTTCAACAGTTTCACTTTCACGCTTTCCCGATGTTTTCACGGTTCACAAAGCGCCTGAGGACGAGGATCAAATTACTGCCGATGTTCTTTCAGCCGCAAAGATTGCTGTTGACGCTTTTGTTGCAATGCGTGAAACTGAGGGCGAGAAGATGAAAGAGGACATTCTTTCAAGAGCTAACACAATTCTTTCTGTTGTAGGTGAAATTGAGGAGCGTTCTCCGCAGACTGTTGCCGAGTATGAACAAAGACTTATGGAACGCATCAAGCAGACGCTTGCTGAAAATGATGTCAAGGTTGACGAGCAGAGGATTCTCACAGAGGTTGCCGTGTTTGCGGATAAGGTAGCCGTTGCGGAGGAAACCGTAAGACTTCGCAGCCACTTTGACCAGCTTTCAAAGTTCCTTGAATATGACGAGCCTGTCGGCAGAAAAATTGACTTTATCATTCAGGAAATGAACCGTGAGTCAAATACAATCGGTTCAAAGGTTCAGGATGCAATTCTTGCACATAAGGTTGTTGACATCAAGAGTGAGATTGAAAAAATCCGTGAACAGGTTCAGAATATCGAATAAGGTGAACAGATGAAGCTTATTAATATCGGTTTTGGTAATCTTGTCAGCTCCGACAAGATTGTTGCAGTAGTTGCTCCGGACTCTGCTCCCGTAAAGCGAATTGTTCAGGATGCAAAACAGAACAATCTGCTTATTGACGCAACCTGCGGACGAAAATGCAAATCGGTGATTGTTGCCGAGAATAATCACGTTATTCTCTCGGCAATTTCATGTGAGGCAATTCAGAACAGAACGGACGAAAGTGAGGAAAACAAGGATGAGCATTAACAGAAAAGGAAATCTTATTTTGTTTACCGGTTCATCGGGTGTAGGCAAGGGTACAATAATCAAGGAACTTCTTGACCGTGACAAAAATATCCGTCTTTCGGTTTCAAACACAACAAGAGAACCGAGAGAGGGAGAGATTGACGGAGTTCATTATAACTTTTTGACAAGAGAACAGTTCAACGATGTTCTGAAAAAAGACGGCTATCTTGAACACGCAGAGTTTTGCGGTAATCTCTACGGCACTCCTAAAAAGCAGGTTGAAGATATGCTCAATCAGGGTTATGATGTTTTGCTTGAGATTGAGGTCAAGGGCGGACTTCAGATTCTTGATAAATATCCCGACATTCTCAGTATATTTATTCTTCCGCCTTCAATGGAGTCGCTTGAAAGACGACTTCGCAGAAGAGGTACAGAGGATGAAGAAACTATTCGGAAAAGGCTTGCACAGGCTGCCGAGGAAATCAGCTACAAGGACAGATATAAGTACAATGTGGTAAACGGCGACCTTGAAACAGCAATAAATGAGGTTCTCGATATTCTTCATAAAGAGGATGAAAACCTCATTAAATAATATACAAAGAAAATTAACATAAAATATTTTAAGAGGAGAATTATTATGCATAAAGTTGATGTGGATTCATTATTACAGGGTAAGCAGAGTAAGTACGCACTTGTTGTAGGCGTTGCAAAAAGAGCAAGAGAAATTACTCAGACTTTTGAAGAGGAACAGATTGTAACAGAGGATAAGCCTGTTCTTATCGCAATCAAGGAAATCGAAGGTCATGAAATCAACATTCTTGAGCCTGACGAAGATGAACTCTGATTTAACAGTCAAAGTTGCCGTTGAAAACACAACATATGTTTTCGACAAATTATTTGACTACCTTGTACCGTCTGCCTTTACCGATTTGGTTCAGGTCGGCAAAAGGGTTCTCGTTCCGTTCGGCAGAGGCAACAAAAAGAAACAGGGTATAATTTTTGAGCTTTCTCCCGTGAGTGATGACATTCCGGTTGAAAAGCTCAAAAGCATTTGTTCCGTTCTTGATGACGAACCTGTCCTGTCAAAAGAACTTTTGAAGCTTGCCGAGTTTATGAAAGAGCATTATTTCTGCACCTATTATGATGCGGTAAAAACAATGCTCCCTGCGGGTATAAATTACAAAATCACAACGCTTTACGGTGTTCGTGAGGGTGTAGATGAAGAAGAGCTTTCCGAGGAACAGCAAAGAATTTTTGCTTACCTTCATTCAAAAAGAAAAGCCGTAAAGTCCGATAAAATTCTTGACGATTTCGGATTAGATAACACGGTTGTTCTTGAAGATATGGTAAAGTCGGGCTATCTTTACAAATCAGATGAGGCTTTCAGAAAGGTTTCGGATGCGGTTATGAAAATGGCTGCTCCGACCGAACTTGCCGACAGCGACAATATCAAGCTTACCGAAAAGCAGAAAGCCGTTCTAGACCTTATCAAAATGACAGGCGGAACTTCCGTTAAAGAGGTTTGTTACTTCACGGGTGTCACAACAGGCGTTACGGATGCACTTTATAAAAAAGGTCTTATCTACTACTATGACGAAGAAGTGTTCCGTATTGAGGACAGAACAAAGGACGAAAGTCTTGCCCCTGTTGTGCTTTCTGAGCAGCAACAGCAAGCCTGTGACAACCTCTATGCCGAATATGCCAATTCAAAACCGCATACAAGCCTTTTATTCGGTGTTACGGGTTCGGGAAAAACAAGCGTTTTTATGAAACTGATTGAGCGTGTAATAAATGATAACAAGGGAATCATCGTTATGGTACCTGAAATTTCGCTTACACCGCAGTTTGTTTCAACCTTTTCAAAGCGTTTCGGCGAGCAGATTGCCGTATTTCACAGCGCACTTTCACTCGGTGAAAGGCTTGATGAATACAAGCGTGTAAAAAAAGGTCTTGCAAAAATCGTTATAGGAACACGAAGTGCCGTGTTTGCTCCGTTTGAAAAAGTCGGTCTTATCATAATGGACGAGGAACAGGAGTACAGCTATAAGTCTGAAAGCTCCCCCAGATATCATGCAAGAGAAATCGCAAAATTCAGATGCAGCTACGATAATGCCTTGCTTGTTTTAAGCTCGGCAACTCCGTCGGTTGAATCATATTACTACGCAAAAAATGGAAGATATTCGCTTAACACGCTCACCGAGAGATACGGCGATGCGGTTTTGCCGAAGGTTGTTGTCGCAGACATGAATGTTGAACAGCAAAACGGCAATGTAACGGGATTTTCCGAAACCTTGCTTGAAAATCTGCACTATAATCTTGAAAATAACAAGCAGTCAATTCTGCTTTTAAACAGACGGGGATACAACACCTTTGTAACCTGCCGAATGTGCGGTGAACCTGTTGTGTGTCCCAACTGTTCAATATCGCTCACATATCACAGCGCCAACCGCAGAATGATGTGTCACTACTGCGGATATTCCGTGCCTTACACGGAAGAATGTCCGTCTTGTCACAGCAAATCTTTAAGATTTGGCGGAACCGGCACTCAAAAGGCTGAAAGTGAAATTTCAGAGCTTTTTCCCGATGCGAGAATATTGCGTATGGATACCGACGCAACATCTTCAAAATCATCCTATGAAAAGATGATAACGGCATTTGCAGACGGTAAGTACGATATTCTTGTGGGAACACAAATGGTTGCAAAGGGACTCAATTTTCCCAATGTGACGCTTGTGGGTGTTCTCAACACTGACTATATGCTGTATGCCGATGATTACAGAAGCTACGAAAGAACATTTTCCCTTTTAACTCAGGTAGTCGGCAGAAGCGGCAGAGGTGCGTCAAAGGGTATGGCTGTTATTCAGTCCTACACTCCTGACAACCTCATAATCTCTATGGCGGCAAGGCAGGATTATCTTGCCTTTTACAGCACCGAAATTCAGGTCAGAAAAGCAATGCTTTATCCGCCTTTTGCGGATATCTGTCTTATCGGCTTTTCGGGTGAAAAACAGCAGCTTACAATGAAAGCGGCTAACAGCTTTTTTGCAGTGCTTTGTCAGTCACGCAAGAAGCGAATACCCTGCCATGCCTTTGAGAATACTCGGTCCGTCACCTGCAAATGTTGTGAAAGTGAGCAACAAATTCAGATATAAACTTATAATAAAATGTAAGAATAACCGTGATTTCAGAGGACTGCTCTCAGCGGTTATGACAGAATTCGGAAAGAATAAGGAATTTGGAAAGGTCAGTACATATGACGGATATGAACGCTCTGACCTGTTAAGCGAAAGGATATAATTTATGGCTTTAAGACAAATTGTAAAAGAGGGCGACAGCGTTCTCACAAAAAAATGCAGACCTGTCGTAAAGTTTGATGACCGCCTTGCAGATCTTATTGACGATATGATTGAAACTTTGCACAAGGCTGAGGGAGTGGGACTTGCCGCTCCTCAGGTCGGAATTTTAAGAAGAGTTGTGGTTATTGATGTCGGCGAAGGTCCGATTGAGCTTGTAAACCCGAAAATCATCGCTTACAGCGGCAAGCAGGAAACTCTTGAAGGTTGTCTTTCAATCCCCGGCAAGTGGGGTTACACAGTAAGACCTGATTATGTAAAGGTTAAGGCTCAGGACAGACACGGTGACGAATTTGTTATTGACGGCAAGGATTTGCTTGCAAAGGCTTTTTGTCACGAACTCGACCATCTTGAGGGAATTCTCTTTACTCAGGTTGCAACAAGAATGTTGACTCCTGCCGAAATTGAAGAAATGAATAGCTGATAAACAGGTGAAGATATGAAAATAATTTATATGGGTACTCCGGATTTTGCCGTACCTGCACTCAAGGCTCTTGCAAATTCGGAACATGAGGTTTGTGCCGTGTTTACACAACCCGACAAGCCGAGGGGAAGAAAGATGATAATGACTCCTCCCGATGTCAAGGTGTGCGCAGAAAAGCTGAACATTCCCGTGTATCAGCCCGAAACCTTTAAGGACGGCAAACCTCTTGAAATTATCAATAAATATAATCCCGATGTCATTGTTGTTGCGGCTTACGGAAAAATTCTTCCCAAGTCGGTTCTTGACTCTGCAAAGTACGGCTGCATTAATCTTCACGGCTCGCTTTTGCCTAAATACAGAGGCGCATCTCCTATTCAGCAGAGCGTATTAAACGGTGACAGAGAAACCGGTGTAACGGCTATGCAAATGGATGTCGGACTTGACACAGGTGACATTCTGAAAGTTGTCAAAACGGAAATCGGTGTGAATGAAACCTCGGGAGAGCTTTTTGACCGTCTTTCTCTTATGGGCGGAGAGCTTATTCTTGACACACTTTCTGCTCTTGAAAAGGGCGAAATCACTCCGATTAAGCAGGACGAAAGCCTTGCAACTCACACTTCAAAAATTGACAAATCACTTTGTCCGATTGATTTTACAAAACCGGCATTTGAGGTGCATAATAAAATCAGAGGACTTAATCCATGGCCGATTGCCACAACCGAAATTAACGGTAAAAAGATAAAGGTTCATTCTTCTTTGCTCTGTGAAAAGAGCGGAAAAGCGGGAACGGTAATCAGCACAAAACCGCTGATTGTTGCCTGCGGTGAAAAGTCGGTTGAGCTTTGTGAAATTCAGCCTGAGGGCAAAAAGAAAATGACCGCCGAGGCATTCCTTGCCGGCCACAAGCTTTCTGTCGGTGATGTAATCGGTTAAAAATTCCCGTCTGCAATATGCAGACAGAAAGGTGTTTGATTTATGGGCTTCTTTTACGGATTTGATATGACATATCTTGTGTTTATTGTTCCTTGTATCATAATAACATTGATTTGTCAGGTCAAAGTTAAAACAACTTTTTCAAAATATTCACAGGTAAGAAATTCAAGAAATATGACAGGCGCTCAGGCGGCTGAATATGTTCTTCGTCAGCACGGTGTAACAGGCGTCAGAATCGAGCATGTTGCAGGAAGTATGACAGATCATTTTGACCCGAGAACAAATGTAATCAGACTTTCCGACACGGTTTTTAACAGCACCTCCGTTGCGGCTGTAGGCGTTGCCTGTCATGAGGCAGGTCATGCAGTTCAGCACGCAGAAAATTATCTGCCGAACAGAATCCGTTCGTTTATTCTTCCTGTTGCAAGACTCGGTTCAAGCCTCAGTTGGATTTTTATTATAGTCGGTTTTTGTTTTACACAGAGAGTAGGTTTTGTATTTCTTTATATAGGTATAATCCTGTTTGCACTTTCCGTACTCTTTACAATCGCAACACTTCCCGTAGAGTTCAATGCGTCAAAAAGAGCGCTTGAAACAATCAGAAACGGCGAACTTCTTTACGGTGAAGAATATACAGGAGCAAAGAGAGTGCTTCAGGCAGCCGCAATGACATATGTTGCAGCGGCTCTTACTGCAATTATGCAGCTTTTAAGATTAATTATAATTGCGAACAATCGCAGAAGATAATTTATTTTGGAGATTAAAATGGCAAACACACGCAATATTGCACTGAATGTGCTGCTTAAAATTGAAAACGAGGGAGCATATTCAAATATTGCTTTGAATAATGCCATAAAGGAAAACCGTCTTTCGGGTGTTGACAGCTCTTTTGTGTCAGCACTCGTTTACGGCGTTCTGGAAAGAAGAATCACGCTTGATTATATTATCAGGTCTTATTCTAAAATTCCGTTAAGGAAAATTGAAACAAAAACGAAAAATATTCTTCGCCTTGGAATACTCCAGCTTTTGTTTATGGACAAAGTTCCCGACAGTGCGGCAGTCAACGAAAGCGTTAATCTTGCCAAAAAGCACAAACTTCAGAAATCATCGGGTTTCATAAACGGAATTCTTCGCAATATCACAAGGGCAGAGGATAAATATACATTACCCGATGAAAAGGACAGGGTTCGATATCTTTCGGTAAAATATTCTGTTCCCGAAAACATTGTAAAATTGTGGATTAATTCTTACGGAGAAAATAATACCGAACAGCTTTTGGCATCTCTTAACGGCAGAGCCAAAATCTGTTGTCGTGTTAATACCCTCAGAACAGATGCAGACACATTAATTAAGAAATTATCCGATGAGGGCGTTGTTGCGGAGAAAATTCCCTTTATTGACAACGCACTCTATCTTAAAAATACAGGCTCGGTTGAAAGACTCAGAGCGTACAAGTCCGGACTTTTTCATATTCAGGATGCGTCAAGCCAGCTTTGTGTGAATTTTCTTGACGCAAAGCCTCGCAATATTATGCTTGATGTATGTTCTGCACCGGGCGGAAAGTCGTTTTCGGCGGCTCAGTATATGAACAACCGCGGCAGAATTTTTTCCTGCGATATGTTCGACCATAAGCTGAAACTGATTTCGGCAGGTGCTAAAAGGCTTGGCATCACTTGTATTTCAACGCTTCTGCGTGATGCGTCAACCAATGACACGGCACTTCCTGTGGCGGACAGAATCCTCTGCGATGTTCCGTGCAGCGGTCTTGGAATCATGTCAAGAAAGCCCGAAATCAGATACAAGGATGACCTTATTTCCAACGATTTGCCGGATTTGCAGTACAGGATTCTCTGTGCAAGTGCGGATAATCTGGCAGTAGGCGGTAAGCTTGTCTATTCTACCTGTACATTGAATCCTGATGAAAACAATAAAAACACAAAGCGTTTTCTTGAGGAACATCCCGATTTTTACGGAATACCGTTAAAACTTCCAAACGGAATTACCCGTGCATTTGATGAAGAACCATACGAAATAACACTTATGCCGCACACCTGCGGAACAGACGGATTTTACATCAGCTTATTCGGAAAGAAGGCGTCAAATTGAATAATTTAACGGATATCAAGTCAATGACGCTTGATGAGCTGACTGAATTTGTCACAGAAAACGGTTTTCCAAAGTTCAGAGCAAAGCAGATTTATGATTGGTTGTACAAAAATGTGACCGATTTTGACAATATGCGTAACATTCCTGCCGATTTAAAGGCTTTTTTGAAATCAAGTAGTTACATTTCTGTTGCAAATATTGAAAAAAACTTGTTTCAAGGTATGATAAAACAGTCAAGTACCTTTTTTCGTTTAATGACGGCGAATGTGTAGAGTCTGTTGTAATGAGCTACAAGCACGGATATTCAATCTGTATCTCAACACAGGTTGGTTGTAAAATGGGTTGTACATTTTGTGCAACAGGCAAAAGTGGTTTTTCACGGAGTCTTGCACCGTCGGAAATGCTCGGACAGATTGAGGCTGCACAGCGTGACCTTAACATAAGAATTTCTAACATTGTTCTTATGGGAATGGGCGAACCGCTTGATAATTTTGATAATGTTGTAAAATTTCTCCGACTTGTTTCGTCCGACAACGGTCTTAACATTGGAATGCGACATATTACCCTCTCAACCTGCGGTATAGTTCCGAAAATTTATGAGCTTGCAAAACTTCATCTCGGAATAACGCTTTCCGTTTCATTACACGCACCGAACGATGAGATAAGACAGCGAACAATGCCCATTGCAAGAAAGTATTCTATTGAAGAATTATTAAAGGCTTGCTCAGATTATTTCAAAACAACAGGTCGCAGAGTTACATTTGAATACTCTATGATAAGCGGAGTTAATGACAGCGATGAAAACGCAAGAGAGCTTGCAAGACGACTTGAGGGTACACAAAGCCATGTTAATCTGATCCCCGTCAATACTGTTGAGGGAACAGGCTACTTAAAAAGCAATATTAAAAGACAGCAGGCATTCATAAATATTCTTGCTGCTAAAAATATCGGAGCAACCGTGCGCAGAACACTCGGAAGTGACATAAACGCATCGTGCGGTCAGCTCAAAAGAAAGCATATTGAAGAAGGAGGTAAATAACTTGGAAGTATTCAGCAAAAGTGATATCGGACTTGTTCGTAATCAGAATCAGGATGACTGTCGCTTCGGAGTTATTTCTCCCAGCTGTGTCTGGGCAGTTGTGTGTGACGGAATGGGCGGTGCAAACGGCGGTAATATTGCCAGCGCAACGGCAGTTGATTATATCAGCACCAAAATTACCGATTTGTACAAAGATGATATGACCAAGGAGCAGATTGGCGAGCTTATGGCAGAAATTGTTGTCAATGCCAATATGAAAGTCTTTGAAATGTCCATGAAAGATCCCGAGCTCACGGGTATGGGAACTACATGTGAATTTGTCTTTGTAAAAGATACAACCGTTCATGTTGTTCATGTCGGTGACAGTCGCACATACGCTATCAGAGGCGGTAAAATCAAGCAGCTTACAGAGGATCATTCCGTTGTTCAGGAAATGGTTAGAAGAGGCGAGCTTACATATGAGCAGGCGCAAAATCATCCGAACAAGAACTTTATAACAAGGGCGCTCGGCATAAAACCGTCCGTTCGCCTTGACTATATTGAAGCCAACTTTATTTACGGTGATGTTCTTCTCATCTGTACCGACGGACTTTCAAATTGCGTCACAACAGGAGATATGGTCAAAATCTGCCATGAAAACCGTGGCGAAGGTCTTATCACAAAGCTTGTTGACAAGGCGAAAGACGGCGGAGGTTCTGATAATATCACAGCTACCGTAATTTACTAAGGATAGGAGTTGACCGTTTTGGATAAATATTTGGGCAAAAGACTTGACGGAAGATATGAAATCCACGAGCTTATCGGTGTCGGCGGTATGGCAAATGTTTACCGTTGTACCGATACAGTTGATGACCGTGAAGTTGCCGTAAAAATTCTTAAAGACGAGTATCTCAACAATGAGGAGTTTATCCGCCGTTTCAAAAATGAATCAAAAGCCATTGCAATGCTTTCACATCCGAATATTGTAAAGGTGTATGATGTAAGCTTTGGCGATATGATTCAGTATATCGTAATGGAATATATTGACGGCATTACCCTCAAAGAATATATTGATCAGCAGGGCATTATTGAGTGGAAGGACGCAATCCACCTGACCGCACAAATTCTAAAGGCTTTACAGCACGCTCACGAGTGCGGAATTGTACACCGTGATATAAAGCCGCAAAATATTATGCTTTTGCAGGACGGTACAATCAAAGTTACCGATTTCGGTATTGCAAGATTTTCCGATAAATCGACACGCACAATGACAGAACAGGCAATCGGCTCTGTTCACTACATTGCCCCTGAACAGGCAAGAGGTGACGCAACTGACGGAAAAACAGACATTTATTCTGTCGGTGTAATGCTCTATGAAATGCTTACGGGAAAGCTTCCGTTTGACGGCGACAGTGCCGTTACAATTGCGCTTATGCAGTTGCAGTCAACACCGAAGCATCCCCGTGAAATCAATCCGGGAATCCCGATAGGTCTTGAGCAGATTACTATGAAGGCAATGGAAAAGCTTCCGTCCGACAGATACACTTCTGCCGCAGAAATGCTTTCCGATATCGAAAGATTCAGACTTAATCCGTCAATCGTTTTTGATTACGGCAACAAGTCTTTTGTTGATAATCAGCCCACAAAGTTTGTTCACTCTCTGCGTGACAGCGGGGTAAGAAATAAAATTGACAACGAGGCAACCAAAGTAGTTGATATGCCGCAGGACGATGTTGTTGTTAAAGAAGAACAGTTTGCCGATGAGGATTTTGTAAAGGAACATAAGCCGTCATACTATGCAGTCAAGGGTATTGTAATTGCGGCTGTTGCAGTATGTGCAATTTTCTTTGCGCTTGCAATGTTCAGAGGCTGCTCAACCTCACAGGCTAAGGATGTTGAAGTTCCCGATTATGTCGGCAAATCCTTTGTTTCAATAAAAGAAAATAACCCGAATGATTTTAAGTTTGAGGTTAAGAGTGAATATGATGAGTCAAAGGAAATGGGCGTAATTCTTGATCAAGAGCCTAAGGGCGGTTCAATGAAGGTTAAGTCAGGCTCAACAATTACGGTAACCGTAAACGGAACGGACACAGAGGTTTCTGTTCCTTATGTAACCAATTACAGCGAAAAAGAGGCTTCTCAGGCTCTCAAGGAAAAGAATCTTATTCCTGAAATTGTCTATGTAGAAAACACTAAAACACCAAAGGGCTACACAATTGAGTGCTTCCCGAAAGCAGGTGTAAAAACTACAATCGGTTCAACGGTATATGTATATATTGCAAGTGGTGAGAGAACCAAACAGGTTACACTCCCGTCGGTTGACGGACTCACACTTTCCGAAGCAAAGCAGTCTCTTGTTGATCTCGGACTTACCGTTGAAACAGTTCAGGATGATGAAAGCAAAGAACCAAAGGATACAGTCCTCGGTATGTCGCCTCTCCAGTACGGCAAGGTTGACGCAGGCTCTGTTGTAACCCTGACTGTAAGCTCAGGACTCGGTGACGAAAACACGGTTAATATCTTCGTTGACCTTCCGTCGGATGTTGAAGATTCAGTCGATATGACTGTAATTGTTGACGGTGCGGTTGATTCCCGCAATTCAAAGACACTTGTTCCGAAATATAACAAGACCTATACTCTTGAGCTCAAGGGCTCAGGCACTTCAACTGTAGTAATTCAGCTTGACGGTCAGGCTTACAGAGAGTATTCTGTTGACTTTGCATCGGCATCGGTAACCACTACGGCGTCACATGATTATGTCCGTGCGACAACCGCTCCTCCCGAGACCGAACCGCCGACGCAGTATTACACAGATCCGTATGTAGAGCCTGACACGACCGTTCAGCCGGTTACGGATGATCCTGAACTTTAGTCGGTGAAGTATGGATACTAAAAGCGGAATTTTAATGAAATCAATCGGCGGATTTTACTATGTCCGTGCCGATGGCGAGGATTACGAATGTAAGGCAAGGGGGAGCTTTCGCAAAAGCGGAAACTCTCCCGTAGCGGGGGACAGGGTAAATATATCTGTTCCTAATGACGGTTTTTGTGCGATAGAAGAAAATTCTTCCACGCAAAAAACAAGCTCCGCAGACCTGCTCTTGCAAATCTTGATATTCTTCTTCTCGTGTGTTCAACTGTTGAACCGTTGCCGAATTTTACGATTATTGACAAAATGACTGCGGCGGCGGTAAACAATAATATGGAACCCGTAATTGTCGTTACAAAAAATGATCTGGAAAACGGAGATAAGATTGCCGATATCTACAGACACGCAGGTTTTGAGGTTTTTCTCTGTTCGGAAGATGATTCTTCACAAACCGAAGAACTCAAAAGCTATCTGTCCGGCAAGGTTTCAGCCTTTATCGGTAACAGCGGTGTCGGCAAGTCCACATTACTCAATAAGCTTTTTCCTTCGCTTTCTCTTGAAACAGGGCAGACAAGTAAAAAACTCGGCAGAGGAAGACATACAACAAGAGTTGTTGAACTGTTTGAACTTGACGGTTGTTTTGTGGCAGACACACCCGGATTTTCAACCGTCGATCTTCAGCGTTACGAAATGATTGACAAAAGCCGGCTGCAATATTGCTTTCCTGAATTTGAAAAATATTTAGGGGACTGTATGTTTACTTCATGTTCGCATACCTGTGAAAAAGGCTGCAGGATTCTTGAGGCGCTCTCTGAAGGTGAAATTGAAGAAACCCGTCACCGCAGTTATGTTCAGATGTATAACGAGGTCAAGGACATTAAATCATGGCAGATAAAGGAGTAATTATGCGTTGTGTGATTATTGCAGGCTCGCCTGACACAAATTCGGATTTTTTGTCCGAGGTTATAAAACCTGATGACTATGTGATATGTGCCGACAGAGGCGGCAATTTTGCAAAACAGGCAGGCATTACTCCGAACCTTGTTGTAGGAGATTTTGATTCCGAGCCTGATGTACTGTTTCCAAACTGCGAAACGGTCCGCCTTATTCCAGAAAAGGATGATACCGACACAATGCACTCTGTTGACCTTGCACTTAAAAAAAAGTTTGACGAAATAGCAATTCTCGGTGCATTGGGCGGTCGCTTTGACCACAGCTTTGCAAATGTGGCGGTTCTCTCTTATATTCACGAACACGGAAGTAAGGGCGTTCTCCTTTCTGAAAAAGAGAAAATAGAATTTCTTCCCGTAGGTCATTATGAATATAAAAACTTTAAAGGCAAAACATTTTCGCTTTTCCCTTTCGGATGTCCGAGCGTCTGCGTAAGCTATTCGGGAACAAAGTATCCTCTTGAAAAATACTATGTTTCAAGCAGCGTTACTCTGGGTGTTTCAAATGTATTCACTTCCGATATGACAACAATTGACATATATGACGGAAATGCAATACTTATAATTAATTTGACAGACTGTTAAAATTACAGCTTGACATTGTTTGCAAATGTATCTTGTATATGTCAAAAGCAGTGTCAACATTATATGGGGGGTATAGCTCAGCTGGGAGAGTGTCTGACTGGCAGTCAGAAGGTCACGGGTTCGAGCCCCGTTATCTCCACCACACTTTTTTTATACAACAATATTTGCAAAGAATTTGCTTTATAAGGCTTTGCAATAACAAAATTGTAACTATATTAACACCTTTAAGTCTTGAAAAGAAATATGTTTTTATGGTATAATTCTTTTCAGACAAAATTTGAAATTGATACTTATTTGGAGTTGAGTAATAATATGTCATTGTGTATGGGATGCATGCAGGAAATAGGTGACAACAAGATTTGTCCGTCCTGCGGATTTGATACAACTGAAAAACAGCAAGCTCCTTTTTTACCGTACGGAACAATTCTTCAGAACCGCTATATCGTAGGTGCGGGAATTGATACCAACGGCGAAAGCACACGCTATATAAGCCACGACAAGCAGACAGGTGACATTGTAATCATCTGCGAATTTCTTCCTATCGGACTTTTTTCTCGTGAAGAAGGAACTACCGAGGTCAGAATAAATTATGAAAACCGCCTTGTATATAATAAACTCAAGGACGATTTTCTTAACTATTACAGGATTCTTTCAGAACTCCGTGAGCTTTCTGCTCTTATGAATGTTCACAACATTTTTGAAGAAAATAACACAGTTTATGTTGTTGAGGAAAACGAGGATCTTATTCCTTTTGAGGAGTATGTTGAACGCAGTAACGGTCATCTTGAATGGGATATTGCCCGTCCGCTTTTTATGCCTGTAATTTCTGCGCTTGAGGCGCTTCACAAGAGAGGTGTCGGTCACTATGCTATCGCACCTAAGAATATGTATATCACAGCATCGGGTAAAATTAAAATTTCAGGCTTTGCATCGGAAAATGAGCGTAAAAGAGGCACGACTCTCAAATCTCAGCTTTTTTCAGGCGCTGCGGCTCCCGAACAGTATGACGACAATTTTCCTCTTGACGATATTACGGATATCTACGGATTCTGTGCAACCCTTTTCTATGCCCTCACAGGTCATATGCCAAAGAGTGCGGTAGAACGCCGTAAGGACAGCCGGCTTCTTATGAGTACAACAACCGTAAAGAGACTTCCTCCCCATGTTGTTTCGGCTCTTGCTAACGGTTTGCAGGTTGAGCGTGAAAACCGTATTACAGATTTTGACGAGCTTCGTTCACAGCTTTCCGTTGCTCATACAGCAAAGGCAATTCAGGACGAAATTTCAGAACAGCAAGCATGAACCTCACAAAGTCAGAGCGTACACGCAAGACTTCAAACGGTATGTCACACGCTTCAATTATTATTATTGCGGCTGCTATCACGGTTCTTGTTCTCGGTATTGCCGGTGTGTTCTGGCTTATGCAGAATCCGCTTGCCGGAATGTTCTCAAATAATACTGATGCGAGTGTAAGCTCAACTCAAATCACAGAGTGGACAGGTGCTACTGTTCCTAACTATATCGGAATGACATATGAAGAGGCTGTTAAGAGTGTTGACAGCAACAGCAGTATCACAATCTACAGAACCTTTAACGATGAGTACAGCGATGATTATGCAGAAGGTAAGATTATGTCACAGACTCCTGCCGCAGGTTCAAAAATTACTCAGGAAGATTCCGTAGTAGTGAGTGTTTGCGTAAGCAAGGGATCACAGATGAGGACTCTGCCAAAGGTTGAGGGTGAAAAACTTGATACCGTTGCATCCGACATTGCCGCTCAGGGACTTCTTGCAACAGCAGAATATGAGTACAGTGACAAGGTTGCTGAGGGAAGGGTAATCCGCTACAAAGAACATGTTGAGGGTGATACTCTCGAATACGGTTCAACGGTAGTTCTTGTTGTCAGCAAGGGGCAAGAAACAGACAAGTTCCCAATCATCAAACTGATAAAATTAATAACAATGTTTAAGACGGACTTTTTGCAGTCCGTCTTTTTTATTGATACAAAACAGTTATAGTTACTGATTATCTTAAAATACTCGATAAAATTGTGATTGGAAAAAATTTCAGAAAACTGTCACAAAATAAAGGTCAAAAATAGTCAAATTTCTCTTGACTTTTCTTGAAAATGGTATAAAATATAATTAGCACTCAGGGAACAAGAGTGCTAATTAATTAAAAGCAATTTAAAATTTTTACAGGAGGCTGTATTTATGACAATCAAACCATTACTCGACAGAGTCGTTTTAAAAGTTGAAGAGGCTGAAGAGAAAACAAAGAGCGGTATCATTCTTTCATCTGCTGCTCAGGAAAAGCCACAGTTCGCATCAGTTGTTGCTGTTGGCCCCGGCGGTGTTGTTGACGGCAAGGAAGTAAAGATGTATGTCAGCGTAGGCGATAAGGTTATCGCAAGTAAATATGCAGGCACACAGGTAAAGATTGACGGCGAAGAATACACAATCGTAAACCAGTCGGATATACTCGCAACTCTTGAATAATTAACTAAATATACGGAGGTAATTTACAATGGCTAAACAAATCGCATACGGCGAAGAAGCAAGAAAAGCTTTAATGAAAGGTATCGACCAGCTCGCTGATACCGTTAAAATCACACTCGGACCTAAGGGCAGAAATGTTGTTCTTGATAAGAAGTTCGGTGCTCCGCTCATCACAAATGACGGTGTAACAATTGCAAAGGAAATTGAACTTGAAGATCCTTTTGAAAATATGGGCGCTCAGCTTGTAAAGGAAGTTTCTATCAAGACTAACGATATCGCAGGCGACGGTACAACAACTGCCACACTTCTTGCTCAGGCTCTCATCAGAGAGGGTATGAAGAATGTAACTGCAGGCGCTAACCCAATGGTACTTAAAAAGGGTATTGCAGACGCTGTAAATGTTGCAGTTGAGGCTGTAAAGAAGAACAGCAAGCAGGTATCCGGTACAGACGATATCGCAAGAGTTGCAACAGTTTCATCACAGGATGAATTCATCGGCAAGCTTATTGCCGAGGCTATGGAAAAGGTTACAACAGACGGTGTTATCACAGTTGAGGAATCAAAGACAGCCGAAACATACAGCGAGGTTGTTGAAGGTATGATGTTTGACAGAGGTTACATCGCTCCTTATATGGTAACAGATACAGATAAGATGGTTGCAGAGCTTGACAATCCGCTTATCCTTATCACAGATAAGAAGATTTCTACTACACAGGAAATTCTTCCACTTCTTGAGCAGATTGTTCAGATGGGTAAGAAGCTCCTTATCATTGCCGAAGATGTTGAAGGCGAGGCTCTTACAACTCTCGTACTTAACAAACTCAGAGGTACATTCACTTGTGTTGCCGTAAAGGCTCCGGGCTTTGGCGACAGAAGAAAAGAAATGCTTCAGGATATCGCAACACTCACAGGCGGTACAGTAATCACATCTGACCTCGGTCTTGAACTCAAGGATACAACAGTTGATCAGCTCGGTACTGCCCGTCAGGTTAAGATTGAAAAGGAAAACACAATCATCGTTGACGGCTCAGGTGACAAGGAAGCTATCAAGGGCAGAGTTGCTCAGATCAGACAGCAGATTGAAACAACAACATCTGACTTTGACCGTGAAAAACTTCAGGAGCGTCTTGCAAAGCTTGCAGGCGGCGTAGCAGTTATCAAGGTTGGTGCCGCAACAGAAGTTGAAATGAAAGAAAAGAAGCTCCGTATTGAGGATGCTCTTGCCGCTACAAAGGCTGCTGTTGAAGAGGGTATCGTAGCAGGCGGCGGTATCGCTTGCATGAACGCTATTCCGGCTGTTGCTGCTTATGTTGATACTCTCGAGGGTGACGCTAAGACAGGTGCTAAGATTGTTCTTAAAGCACTTGAAGAACCGCTCCGCCAGATTGTTGCTAACGCAGGTCTTGAGGGCAGCGTAATCTGCGAGAATGTTAAGAAGGCTAACAAGGTTGGCTATGGCTTCAACGCTCTTACAGAGGAATACACAGATATGGTTTCAGCAGGTATCGTTGACCCGACAAAGGTTACTCGTTCAGCTCTCCAGAACGCAAGCTCTGTTGCAGCAATGGTTCTTACAACAGAATCACTTGTTACAGACATCAAAGAGCCTGCAGCTCCGGCAGCTCCCGCAGCACTGATATGGGCGGAATGTACTAATCCCGTAAGCTGTAATATTATAGATAATTTTTACCGCAGACTCAAAAGGTCTGCGGTAATTTTATGCTCAAATCCTTTTTCTTGCTTTTTGTCGAAAGGTATATTATAATTTAAATATAAACGATAAATTTCACACGGAAAACAGGTGATTTTATGAAGATAAAAGAAGATTTTGTTCTGCGAAAGGTTGCAGATTCATATGTTGTAGTTCCCGTAAACAAGCTGACGCTTGATTTTAACGGAATTATCAACCTCAATGAAACGGGTGCATTCCTTTTTGAAAAGCTCCAAAACGATTGCGAAAAGGCTGATTTGCTCAAAGCAATGCTTAATGAGTATGAAGTGAGCGAAGAAAAGGCGAGTGCCGATATTGATACATTTATTCAAAAGCTAAGAGAGGCTGATGTCCTTGAATAAAGAAGTAGGTCTTGATGATGTAATGCAGATTATAGCCGAAAAGCTTGAGGCCGGAGGATCGGTTACTTTCAATCCGAAGGGAACAAGTATGCTCCCTATGCTCCGAGACGGTGACGATACGGTTGTTTTATCAAAACCGAAGGGTAGACTTCATCTTTTTGACTTGCCTTTATACAGGCGAAAAGACGGCTCGTATGTATTGCATCGTGTCGTCAATTTCGGAAGTGACGGCAGTTATACTATGTGCGGTGACAATCAGTTTGCCGTTGAAAAAGGTATTACCGATGATGATGTAATCGGAGTAGTTACAGCTTTTTACAGAAAGGGCAAGCCCTACACGGTTGACTCAATGAAGTACAGAGCATACCTTGAATTTATGTTCTATTCAAAACCGCTAAGAAAGGTTATTGCATCAACTGTGTCAAGAAGTAAAAATGCGTTTTCAAATCTTAAAACGAAAAAAGGGAAAAAATGAGGAAACATCTTAACGATAACGAAAAAATTGAATTTAAGTATCTGCTTGAGCTTGTTTCATCGTCTGTAAACGGAACAGCACCTCCGATTCCTTATGAGGGGATAAAATGGCAGTCGATAAAAATGCTTGCAAACTATTGCAGTGTTGAATCGCTTGTTGCCAATGCGGTTTTGTCGCTCGACAAAAAATATGTTTCGCCCGAGGTATATGAAAAATTTAAGCAGAATTTGTCGATTGAAGTGCTGATTGACGGAAATCTCTCATATGAAACCGAGAAAATTCTCAAGGCTTTTGATGAGAACAAAATCAAGAATATTCCTTTAAAGGGCTATTTTATGAAAAAGGAATATCCTCGTCCCGATTTTCGTTCCGTGTCTGATGTAGATATCCTTTTTGACAGAAAACAGGCTGATTCGGTCAAAAAAGTATTTTCCAAACTTGGATACGCTTTTCTGAATGAAGATGACAACCAGTATCATTTTGAAAAAAAGCCGATGATGAACATTGAAATGCATGCAACTCTTGTCCACGAAAATGAGGAATCCTATCCGTTGCTTGTTAATCAGCTTGACCGTTCAACAAAGCGTGACGGCTACAGCTATTCATATGAAATGAGCCATGAGGACTTTTATATCTATATGCTTGTTCATAACTCGAATCATTTCAGAATCGGCGGAATGGGAGCAAGAATGGTGCTTGACAGCTATGTTTTCTTGAAAAATCATCAATCTGAGCTTGATTATGACTATCTCAATGTGATGCTTGAAAAAATTGGTATTGCAAAGTATGAAGAGCGTGTTCGTGAGATTGCGTTCAACTGGTTTTCAAAGCCACAGGCTGAACTTAAATTTGATGATATCGAAGAATATATTCTGCTCAGCGGTACGCTCGGCAGGGTAGATGTCGGCACGATGATAAATTCTCACAAGACGATTACCGAGAATAACAAATCAAAATTCTCATATCTTGTGTCCTCAATATTTCCACCAAAATCCGCAATGCAGTATAAGTATCCATATGTAAAAAAAACACCGTTCCTTTTACCGATTTCATGGTGTCATATGTGGGGAAAAAGGCTTTTTGTAGACAGAAATATCAATTTTAAATCGGGCATCAAAAACCGTATGTCATACACGGATGAAGATGTAAATTTGTACAAGTCCCTTTTGGATGAAATGGGTTTTGACGGTATTGGAATAAATAATTTCGGAAATTGAATATGTAAATCAACCTCCCGACAGTTTTTGCTGTCGGGATTTTTGCATAATAAAGGTAAATTTGAAAATAATATTTCAAGATATTATTTTTGAGGTGATACCTAAATGGTCAAAATTATTACCGATTCAGCCGCCGATTTTGAACATTCAGAAAGTGAAAAATTCGGAATCTCTACAATTCCGTTAGCTGTATATATTGACGGAAAAGAATATAAGGATGATTTTTTACATTCAAAGGAACGCTTTACAGGCTTGCAAAGCTGTCGAAAACTTTTTGCCGAAAACCTCTCAACCCTCGCCGTATGTCTACGAATGTGCTTTAAAAAAAGGCGAGAGATAACGGCGAATCGGTTGTGGTGATAACTGTTTCTTCGGCATTGAGCGGTTCATATCAGAGTGCAGTTCTTGCAAGAGATTTGCTCGAATATGAGGGGTGTTATGTGATAGACAGCAAATCTGCTTCGGCAGGTCAGAAGCTTCTTGTAAACGAGGCACTTCGCCTGCGTGACAACGGGTTTACAGCAAAAGAAATTGCCGAACATCTTCTGAGGTTCAGAAGTAAAATTATGGTATATGCCTGTATTGACGATATGAAGTATCTCTATGGGGGTGGCAGACATACAAATGCCGCCGCATTACTCGGCTCAACAGGAAGAATAAAGCCCGTAATCAGCATTACGGGTTCGGGCAGTGTAGCCTTTGAGGCGAAAACAATCGGAATGCGCCACGGTATGAATCATATGCTGATGTCGCTGAAAAAGCTTGGCATAGATCAAAATTATCCGCTGTATATAATGCACACAAACGCAAAAAATCAGGCATCGTATTTATCAAAGCTCATAATATCAAAAGGAATTCCTTTTGTTGAGGGCAGTATTGTCAGCGTGGGTTCTGTTGTCGGCAGTCATATAGGAGAGGGCAGTACGGGTATTGCATTTGTCAAAAAGAGCAAGAAAAGCGGACATGATTAACTGTCCGCTTCAATCATTTTATCGGCTTTTTCGCTTTCTTTACCGTCGGGAATTTCTTTCAGTTTTCCGACAAATTCTTTGATTTTTGTATATTTGCCGT
>ENA-OQET01000180-OQET01000180.1-human-gut-metagenome-genome-assembly--contig:-NODE-180-length-34076-cov-4.509323_pt1 | contig 34076 bp, 35 predicted proteins | sample MGYA00242800_ERZ504645 | MGnify/ENA primary metagenome ERZ504645 (study PRJEB26092, sample SAMD00036308) | human gut metagenome | host: Homo sapiens | study: EMG produced TPA metagenomics assembly of... | reverse complement strand
TGCGATCCTTCGAGCAGAAAGAATTAAGAAAAGAAGGAAGAAAGTCATTTTAGAGAGAAGAATGATCTGTGCGCAAAGCAGACTATGAAAGATTTGCTAAAGAGCATCGCCTCGGTGGAATTCTTTATTTCATCTAATCAACAAATCGAGCAAAAGAAGGGAAACAAAAGACCATGAGATATATTACATTTGCCCTGGCAAAAGGGCGCCTTGCAAAGAAAGCGATGGCTTTATTAGAAGAGATCGGGATCACATGCGAGGAAATGAAAGACGAGAAAACAAGAAAATTAATCTTCGTAAACGAAGAATTAAAATTAAAATTTTTCTTATCCAAAGCAAGTGACGTGCCAACTTATGTGGAATATGGAGCAGCTGATATCGGTGTTGTTGGAAAAGATACGATCCTTGAAGAAGGAAGAAATCTATACGAAGTATTAGACTTGAAATTTGGAGCTTGCAAGATGTGTGTGTGCGGACCCAAAGAAGCGAAGAAATATTTAAATAGTAATGAAATCATCCGTGTGGCATCCAAATACCCACATATCGCTAAAGAATATTTCAATAATCAGAAATTACAGACAGTAGAGATCGTTAAGTTAAACGGATCTGTTGAACTTGCACCGATTGTTGGATTATCAGAGGTGATCGTTGATATCGTTGAGACAGGAACAACCTTAAAAGAAAATGGATTGGAAGTCTTAGAAGAAGTTTGCCCATTATCAGCAAGAATGGTAGTGAATCAGGTAAGCCAGAAGATGGAACAAGAACGAATCAGCAAGATCATCGTTGCACTAAAGAAGATCTTGGATGAAAAAGAATAGGCCGGAGGAGAGAAATATGAGAATAGTAAAAGTTAACAAAGATTCCATTGCAAATATTTTATCAGATTTATTAAAAAGAAGTCCTACAAACTATGGGGATTTTCAGGATAAAGTCGATGCGATCATCAAAAATGTTAGAGATAATGGAGATAAAGCTGTCTTTGATTATACAGCACAGTTTGATAAAGCAGAGATCAACGCAGACAATATTTTAGTTACAGAAGAAGAAATTAAGGAAGCTTACGAAGAAGTGGACGATGAACTGATCAAAGTTATCCGTAAAGCGATCAAGAATATTCGTGATTTCCATGAAAAACAGATTCAGAAGAGCTGGTTTGAGACAAGAGAAGACGGAGTAATGCTTGGACAGAAAGTAACACCAATGGAAACTTGTGGTGTCTATGTACCAGGTGGAAAAGCAGTTTATCCATCTTCTGTTTTAATGAACATTGTTCCAGCACACGTTGCAGGAGTGAAAAAATATCATCATGACAACACCTCCTGGAAAAGACGGAAAAGTTACAGCAAATACATTAGTTGCAGCGAAAGAAGCTGGAGCAACAAAAGTATATAAAGTCGGTGGAGCACAGGCAATTGCAGCGATGGCATTTGGAACAGAGTCTATTCCAAAAGTAGACAAGATCGTAGGACCTGGTAACATTTTTGTGGCTCTTGCCAAGAAAGCAGTTTATGGAAACGTAAGTATCGATTCCATTGCAGGACCAAGTGAGATCTTAGTGTTAGCTGATGAGACAGCGAATCCAAGATATGTGGCAGCAGACTTACTTTCCCAGGCAGAACATGATGAGATGGCAAGTGCAATCCTTGTTACAACAAGCGAAGAATTAGCACATAAAGTATCTGATGAGATTGACGGATTCTTAAATCAGTTATCAAGAAAAGAGATCATGGAGAAATCTTTAGATTCCTTCGGATATATTCTTGTTGCAAGCGATATGAAAGAAGCAATTGATACGGCAAACGCTATTGCGTCTGAACATATGGAGATCATGACAGCAAATCCATTTGATGTTATGACAAGGATCAAGAATGCAGGAGCGATCTTTATCGGAGCATACAGCTGTGAACCTTTAGGAGATTATTTTGCAGGACCAAACCACGTACTTCCAACAAATGGAACAGCGAAATTCTTCTCTCCATTAAGTGTTGATGATTTCATCAAGAAATCAAGTGTCATCTACTATTCAAGAGAAGCCTTAGAGCCAGTACACAAAGACATCGAATTCTTTGCGAATCAGGAACAGCTGACAGCACATGCTAATTCCATGAAAGTAAGATTTGAAGATAATCAGGAAGGATAAAAATATGAGTAGAAGTGCATCAATTGAGAGAAATACAAGTGAGACAAAAATCAAACTTTCCATTGATCTTGATGGAAATGGAAATGGAAATATCCATACAGGAATCGGTTTTTTTGACCATATGTTAAATGCATTTGCACGTCACGGATTTTTTGATCTTGATGTGGAAGTTGAGGGAGATCTCTATGTAGACTGCCATCATACGATCGAAGATGTCGGAATCGTACTTGGAGAAGCAATCAAACAGGCCGTTGGAGATAAGAAAGGGATCAAACGTTATGGATCATTTATGCTTCCAATGGATGAGACATTAATGTTATGTGCGATCGATCTGTCTGGAAGACCATATTTTGTGATGGATTGTGATTTTACGGTTGATCGCGTTGGAGAATTTGACACAGAGATGGTAAGAGAATTCTTTTATGCAGTATCTTACGGCAGCATGATGAATCTTCATTTGAAGAAATTACATGGAGAAAATAATCATCATATGATCGAAGCAGCATTTAAAGCATTTGCAAAAGCTTTGGATGAAGCAACCAGCATGGATCCAAGGATCACAGATGTACTTTCCACGAAAGGAGCCTTATAAGATGAGTAATGAGGCAAAACCATTAAACAGCAAGATGAGTTTTGATGAATTCAAATTAAACAGCGACGGAATGTTAACCGTTGTTGTACAGGATCATAAGACAAATGAAGTTTTGATGGTCGCATATATGACAAAAGAAGCATATGATAAGACGATCGAGACAGGGATTATGACTTATTACAGCCGAAGCCGTGATGAATTATGGATCAAAGGGGAGACATCCGGACATTATCAGTATGTCAAAGATTTATATATTGACTGCGACAGAGACACCTTACTTGCTAAGGTAAAACAGATCGGGGCTGCCTGCCATACAGGAAATTATTCTTGCTTCTACACAGATTTATTAGAAAAAGAAGATTAAGAACGTAATCTTTGTGAGAAAATATTTGTGTTTCTAAGTTCGATTTGGTATAATCGACTTTATAAGATAAGGAGGCAAGATTATGACAGCATTTTTATCAGAATTAGTCTCTTATGTATTGAAGTTTGCGATTCTTTTTGCATGCTCTGCGGCAGGAATTTATTTCGGAGTCGGTCGTGCGAAGGCAAAGAAGAAAGAATCATAAGATCATACATGATTAGGAGAAGATCATTTAGCTGCATGAGAATACAGGCTCATGCAGCTAAAAAGCCGTAAAGGCAAGGTCTTCTTAAATATAATGAAACGACACTAGGAGGATGAAACGTTGAGAGCATATGGAGTCAACGAACTCAGGAAGATGTATCTTGAGTTTTTCGAAAGTAAAGGACATTTAGCATTAAAGAGTTTTTCACTCGTGCCAAAGAATGATAACAGTTTATTACTGATCAACGCTGGTATGGCACCACTGAAACCTTATTTCACAGGACAGGAAGTACCACCAAGAACAAGAGTGACAACATGTCAGAAGTGTATCCGTACAGGAGATATTGAGAATGTTGGTAAGACAGCAAGACATGGTACATTCTTTGAGATGTTAGGAAACTTCTCTTTTGGAGATTACTTCAAACATGAAGCGATCGCATGGTCTTGGGAATTTTTAACAAAAGTGATCGGATTAGATCCTGACAGATTATATCCATCTGTATACGAAGATGATGATGAAGCATTCGAGATCTGGGAGAAAGAGATCGGAATCGCACCAGAGAGAATCTTCCGTTTTGGAAAAGAAGACAACTTCTGGGAGCATGGGGCAGGACCTTGTGGACCATGTTCAGAGATCTACTATGACCGTGGAGAGAAATATGGATGTGGAAGCCCAGACTGTACGGTAGGATGTGACTGCGACCGTTATATGGAAGTATGGAACAACGTATTTACACAGTTTGAGAATGATGGACACAACCATTATACAGAATTAGAGAATAAGAACATTGATACAGGTATGGGACTGGAACGTCTTGCAGTCGTTGTACAGGAAGTAGATTCTATCTTCGACGTAGATTCTATCAAAGCGATCCGTGATGAGATCTGTAAAGTTGCAGGAGTTACTTATGGTACAGACCACGAGACAGACGTATCGATCCGTGTGATCACAGACCATATTCGTTCTGCTACATTTATGTTATCTGATGGTATCACACCATCTAACGAAGGACGTGGATATGTACTTCGCCGTCTGATTCGCCGTGCAGCAAGACATGGAAGATTATTAGGGATCGATCATCTGTTCTTAACAGATATCAGTAAAGTTGTGATCCGTGAATCTAAAGATGGATATCCAGAATTAGAAGAGAAAGCAGAATTTATCTTCAATCATTTATCTCAGGAAGAAAAACAGTTCAACAAGACGATCGATCAGGGACTGTCTATCTTAGCAGATATGGAAAAAGCTATGAACGAGAAAGGCAGCAAAGAACTTGCTGGTGCAGATGCGTTCAAATTATATGACACATATGGATTCCCATTAGATCTGACGATCGAGATCTTAGAAGAAAAGGGATTTACTGTAGATAAAGAAGGCTTTGAAAAAGAAATGCAGGTTCAGAGAGAGACTGCCAGAGCTGCAAGAAAGACAACAAACTACATGGGTGCAGATGCAACTGTATACGAACAGTTAGATCCAGCCATGACAACAAAATTCGTTGGATATGATGAACTTACTTGTGAAGGTGAGATCACAGCTATGACAACAGAGACAGAAGTTGTTTCAACTCTGAACAAAGGAGACAAAGGAACGATCGTCGCTGACCAGACAGCATTCTATGCTACAAGTGGTGGTCAGGAAGCAGATAAAGGTGTGATCATCAGCGGAGATGCATCTTTTGAAGTAGAAGATGTCATTAAATTATCCGGTGGTAAGTTTGGACATGTTGGACATGTAGTCGAAGGAACATTCAACGTAGGAGACAAAGCAGTCTTTACAGTGAATGAGAAGAACAGAGCATTAGGTGCAAAGAACCATAGTGCAACTCATTTATTACAGAAAGCATTAAGAGAAGTGCTTGGAACTCATGTAGAGCAGGCAGGATCTTTAAATAATGCGGAACATTTAAGATTCGACTTTACACATTTCTCACCATTATCTGATGATGAGATCGCAAGAGTTGAGAAGATCGTCAATGAAAAGATCGCTCAGGATCTTCCAGTTGTAACAAAAGTTATGTCTATGGAAGAAGCTAAGAAAACAGGAGCTATGGCACTGTTTGGAGAGAAATACGGAGACGAAGTACGTGTTGTATCCATGGGAGATTTCTCTGTAGAATTATGTGGTGGTACTCATGTGAAGAATACAGGAGCGATCACAGCATTCAAGATTTTATCTGAAACTGGTGTTGCATCAGGAGTTCGAAGAATCGAAGCAGTGACAGATCAGGGAGTATTTAACTACTACCATAAGCAGGAAGAAGAATTAAAAGAAGCAGCCAAAGCATTAAAAGCTACACCAGCAACACTGCTGACAAGAATTGAATCACTTCTTGCAGAAGTAAAAGAATTAAAGAGCGAAAACGAATCCTTAAAGAGCAAACTTGCAAAAGACGCTCTGGGAGATGTTATGGATCAGGTAGAAGAAGTAAAAGGAGTGAAACTTCTTGCAACTTCTATAGAAGACGTTGATATGAATGGGCTTCGTGAACTTGGAGATAACTTAAAAGAGAAATTAGGAGAAGGTGTCATTGTCCTTGCTTCCCAGAAAGACGGAAAAGTATTCTTAGTTGCCATGGTAACAGACGAGGCACAGAAAGCAGGAGCACACGCTGGAAACCTGATCAAAGCGATCGCCGGATGCGTTGGAGGCGGCGGTGGAGGACGTCCAAATATGGCTCAGGCCGGAGGAAAGAATCCAGCCGGAATCCCAGAAGCAGTAGCAAAAGTAAAAGAAATTTTAGAAAGTCAAATTTCATAGTTGACAAAAATCTAAAATGTGATATACTAATCTAGTGCAAAAAATTAAAACCCAAACAGTCCTATGCACAAGTACAAGACTGGAGGGGAGGTCGGGAATAGAATGTCAAACGTAATCGTTAAAGAAAATGAATCTTTAGATAGCGCTCTTCGCAGATTCAAGAGAAACTGTGCAAAAGCAGGAATTCAGCAGGAGATTCGTAAAAGAGAACATTACGAAAAGCCAAGCGTAAGACGTAAGAAAAAGTCTGAAGCGGCTCGTAAGAGAAAATCTAAATAATTTTTACTTGATTGAAAAGATAAGCATCATTTACCTGGGAACAGGTATATGATGCTTTTTTTCGGCATATATTAAACCAAATGCCACAAAAGGAGTTTTGCATGAAGAAGAAACCAAAAGAAGTGATTGCTAAAGGGCTTTCTCTTCCAAGAGATGTGGTGTTTGGAGATTTCATTATAACCTTGACAGGAAACTGTGAAGCATATATAGAAAATTACAGGGGGATCGTATCATATAATGAGAATAAGATCTCTATTCAGGGGAATCATGTCGTATTAAATATTTGTGGATGTGACCTGGAGGTTGATTTTTTACTCACAGGAATCAATGAAGATCAAAGGAAAGATCAAAAAGCTGGAATATGTATGATATTCTTTGAAAGGAGCATGAGAAATGCTTAAAATTTTGCACTTTATATTTGGAAGGCTGTATTTTCAAGTCAAAGGATATCAGACAGAGCGTTTTTTGAATCTCTGTGCAAAAAATCATCTTGTATTGTGGGAATTAAAACCAGTATCAGACGGCTATGTGTTTTTTATCAGAAGAAGTTCTTATCAAATGTTGGAAGCATTAGCAGAGAAAGCAAATGTTGATCTTGCGTTACAAGGGCAAAAAGGACTGCCATATTTCTTAAAAGAACATAAAAAACGTAAAATATTATTTTTTTCCATGTGTTTGTGTGGTTTAATGATCCTTTCGCTGAGTCAGTTTTTATGGGAGATTACAGTTTCTGGAGGAGAAGTATATTCAGAAAGTGATATATTAAAGTATGTTACGGATAACTACTACCATATTGGAACATTAAAATACCAGATTGACTGTGATGCATTGGAAGACCATCTGAGGGAAGATTATGCTGAGATTGCGTGGGCATCCTGTTCGATTCAGGGAACAAGACTGCATATTGAGATAAAAGAAACTTTAGATCGTAAAACAAAGCAGAATCCAAAGAAACCATGTGATATCGTGGCAAATAAATCAGGGATCATTACAAAAATGGCGGTCAAAAGTGGAACACCGCTTGTAAGTGTTGGGGACAGTGTCAAAAGCGGAACAACTTTAATTTCTGGATTGATCTATTACTACAGTGATGATTTTACCGTGACACAGACGGATAAGATCAAAGCGGACGGAGAGATCGTGATGCGCACTAAAGAGGTGTACAACAATTCAATTCCCATGGAATATTACGAAAAGCTGATCACAGGCAAGAAAAAAAGCATCAAAAATTTATATTTTGGACAGTATCAATTCGATTTTCCAGAAAAGAAAAGACAGGATCATACAAATGTTATGACAAAGAGAAGATCATTAAAGATAGGGAAATCTTTTTATCTGCCCATTGGGAATCACAATGCAGATAACTGAAAGAATACAGGCCAAAGAAGAAAATCTTGAACAAAAAAAGAAGCACAGTTAAAATTTAAAAAAACAGCTAGGAACGATATCTTATGAAGAAAGCAAAGCAGGAGCAAAGATCGATTCACTGTGAAGGAAATTATAAAAAAAGAACAACCGATATGAAGTTAAGGCATCGATCATCAAAGAAGAAAGTGTTGGAAAGATCCGAAATATCAAGAAATTAACAAAGAAACAAGAAGAAATGATCACACCAACAACAGCGCAGCAATAAATAAAAGTTATGAATCAGGCCATATGGATTTTGCCACTCAGGTTGAAAAACTTTGTAACAGATGGTAGAATACATAAGGAATATACACAAAGAAGGAGACTGAGAATTAGATGAATCCAGTTGAAATAGAAATGAATTTTCCGGCAGAACATGGCGGGAATGTATTCGGGCAGTTTGATGCCTATATGAAGAAAATCGAAAAAACACTGCATGTGAGTCTGATCCTGAGAGATGACCATTTAAAATGTATTGGAACACAGCAGGCAGTCAATCATGCGATCTCCGTGATCGATGAACTACTCGAATTATCCAAACGAGGAAATGTGATCACAGAGCAGAATGTAAACTATGCGTTATCGTTATCAATGGAAGAGAAATCTCCAAGTCTTTTGGAGCTTGATAAAGATGTCATCTGTCATACGATCCAGGGCAAAGCAGTCAAACCAAAGACTTTAGGACAGCAAAAATACGTCGATGCGATCAAGAATAAGATGATCACATTTGGAGTCGGTCCTGCAGGAACTGGTAAGACATATCTTGCAATGGCAATGGCGATCACAGCATTTAAGAATGATGAAGTCAGCCGTATCATTTTAACAAGACCAGCAATTGAGGCAGGAGAGAAGCTAGGTTTCTTGCCTGGAGATCTACAGAGTAAAGTTGATCCATATTTAAGACCATTATATGATGCATTATATGAGATCCTCGGGGCAGACGCATTTATGAAGAATATGGAGAAAGGCTTGATCGAAGTCGCTCCATTGGCTTACATGAGAGGACGAACACTGGATAATGCATACATTATCTTAGATGAGGCACAGAATACGACACCTGCTCAGATGAAGATGTTCTTAACACGTATTGGATTTGGGTCCAAAGCGATCATCACGGGTGACTTAACACAGAAAGACTTGCCGTTTGACAGCATTTCAGGACTAGAAGAATCCTTAAAAGTATTAAGAAAAGTCAAAGAGATCGGGGTCTGCGAGCTTACCAATAAGGACGTTGTCAGACATCCATTAGTACAGAAGATCGTTGCAGCATATGATCAATATGAAGCAGCCAGATCTGCGAAAAAGAATAAGAATAACAATAACAAAAAGAACAGAAGATAGGAATGTTATGAGTATTATAATCGAGAATGAATACGAAGGGGAGATCAATATCCCTTATGAGAAGATCGCACATGAAGTGATCGAGGCAGCGATTGATTATGTGGACTGCCCTTATGAGTGCGAAGTGAATTTAATGCTAACCGATAATGAAACGATTCATGCGATCAACAAAGAACAAAGAGAAATCGACCGGCCAACAGACGTACTGTCTTTTCCAATGGCAGAATACGAAGAACCAGCGGATTTCTCAAAGATTGAAGAAGATCCGATGGCATTTGATCCGGAGAGCGGTGAATTTCTACTTGGAGATATCGTGATCTCCATGGACAAGGTATGGGAACAGGCTGAGAATTATGGCCACAGCCGAGAGAGAGAATATGCCTTTTTGATCGCTCACAGTATGTTACATCTGTTTGGATATGACCATATGGAAGAGGAAGAACGAAAAGATATGGAAAAACGTCAGGAAGAGATTTTGACAAAGACGAAATATACAAGAGATGAAAGAGGTTTAGTATGAGTAAAAGCAGCAAAAACTCATTTTTAATGCAAGGAATGATCTTAGCCGCAGCATCCATTGTCTGCCGTGTGATCGGATTATTATATCGTAGTCCACTGTTTGGGATCATTGGCAAAGAAGGTATGGGGTACTATTCTTATGCGTATAATATCTATAACATTATTCTGCTGATCGCATCCTTTAGTATTCCACTTGCGGTATCCAAATCAATTTCTGCAAGACTTGCGAAGAAAGAATATATCAATGCTCAGAGAATCTTCTATGGAGCATTAGTTTATGCAGTTGTCGTTGGTGGTATCGCGTCCATGATCGCATATTTTGGAGCACCAACCTTTGTCGGACATCAAAAAGGTGCAGCACTTGCCCTTCAGGTCATTTCCCCAACGATCTTTTTCTCTGGGATTCTTGGAGTACTTAGAGGATATTTTCAAGGACATAATACAATGGTGCCAACATCCATTTCCCAGATCATTGAGCAGATCTTGAATGCGATCTTTAGTATTTTGATGGCATATGTACTGATCTTACCATATCTGCCATCTAACAAGATCACATATGAGATCGCAAGACATGGGGCAGCAGGTAGTGCGATCGGTACAGGAGTCGGTGTTTTAACAGGATTGATCTTCTGCTTCATCATTTATCGTGCATACCAGCCAAAGGTCAAGATTCAGATGAAACATGACCGTACAAAATATATTGAATCTTATGGGAATATCTTAAAGATCTTATTATTAACGATCACACCGGTTATCTTTAGTACAGCGATCTATAACTGTAGTGCAACGATCGACCAGACGATCTTTAGTAATATCTTAGTAGGAAAAGGAATTACGGCGAAAGTAGTTTCAGAATTTTATGGTTTGTTCAGCGGTCAGTATAACGTGCTGATCAACGTTCCAGTTGCGATGGCATCTGCACTTTCTAATGCGATCGTGCCAAATGTTTCTGCAGCTTATGCGTTAGGCAAGAAGGACGATATGAACGACAGTATCCAGATGGCGATACGTTTTACGATGATGATCGCGATCCCATGTGCGGTTGGACTAGGTGTGTTGAATAGTTCGATCAATGGATTGATCTTCGGTGCAACATATGCTAAGGGATTAGGAGCTGCCATGCTTCGGATCGGTGCAGTTTCCGTTATTTTCTACTGCCTGTCAACGTTGACAAATGGTATCTTACAGGGAATGGGAAAGATGAGAGTGCCAGTCAGACATTCTGCGATTTCCGTTGTGGTCAATATCGTTGTATTATGGCTTTTATTAACATACACAGATTGTAAAACATATGGATTGGTATTTGCGACTATGGCATTTTCCCTTGTGATGTGTCTGTTAAATGCACACTCCATCAAGAAATACACAGGTTTTCATCAGGAGATCACAAAGACATTTATCAAGCCTGCATTAAGTGCAGCAGTGATGGGTGTTGTCTGTTTTCTGATTCAGTATGCGGTTCAAAGCGTTCTTCCATTCGGACGAGTATGCTTTGCAGTCTGCGTGATCATTGCAGTGCCAGTTGGAGCACTGATCTATTTTGCAGCGATCATTAAGTTAAGAGTATTTACAGAAGAAGAACTTACTAAGATTCCAAAAGGAAATCTGATCGTCAGATTAGCAAAGAAATTACATTTGCTGTAAGGATCGTAAGGACTTCCATTTATAAAAGGAAGAAAAAGTCCAGATCTGCTATGATTTGGGCTTTTTGTATAAATCACCTTTTCTTTGGCAATAATATCGTCAAAGGAGGGTTGCATCATGAAGAAGATCAATCGATTTTTGATGATCTATATGGTCGTGATCACGGTTTTATGTATCTATATGTGTTATCTTGCATTCTCAGCAAATGAAAAGAAGGACAACCTCAAGGAAGTTCGTTCTCAGATAACAACAACAGCTGAAAAAAAAACAGAACAAAGCAGTCAAGAAGGTCAAGGCAACGTACAGTCTGAAGATTCTTGATGGAAGTCTGGCTGTGATCAATAATAAGACCAAAGAAGTTTTTGAATATACAGATATGAAGAAAGAGAATCTGCCAGCAGACATCAAAAATATGCTGAAAGAGAATTTTATCTTTGAAAACAGAGAAGAAGTATATCATTTTCTGGAATCATACAGTAGTTAAAATAAATATTTGGAGAAAAATAACGAATGAAATATGATGTGATCATCGTTGGAGCAGGGGCTTCCGGTATGATGGCAGCGATCATAGCAGCTAGTCATCATAAGAAAGTTCTCTTGCTTGAACGGATGGATAAATTAGGAAAGAAAATATTAGCAACGGGAAATGGAAGATGCAATCTGTCAAATGCTTACATGGACGAGAATTGCTACAGAGGGCAGAGACCTTCCTTTGCCTATCCGATGATCGAGGAATTTGGATTAGAAGATCTCATTCAGTTCTTTGAATCTCTCGGAATGCTTGTGACAGAGCAAAATGGATATTATTATCCTGCATCTTTGCAGGCAGCAACTGTTGTTGATACATTGACACAGAAATTAAAGCATCTGCACGTGGATATTCTGACAGAATTTGAAGTCACGAAAGCAGAGAAACGTAAGTCCACATTTTATGTCTATGGAAATGACAAATGTTTTCGGTCAAGCAATCTGATCCTTGCAACTGGTGGATGTGCACAGCCAAACTTAGGAAGCAACGGAAGTGGATACAAGCTTGCCAAAGACTTTCATCATAAGATTACGGATACATTCCCGTCTTTGGTAGGATTAGAAGCAGAAGGAAAATATTTAAAAGACACCTCGGGAGTTCGAAATGTCAGTAATGTCAGCGTCTACGCGAATAATGAATTGATCGCCAAAGAACAAGGAGAAGTTCAGTTTACAAAATATGGGGTTTCAGGGATTCCGATTTTTCAGATCAGTCATTTTGCGATCGAAGCATTAAGAAGAAAGAAAAAAGTAAAAATCTATTTAAATCTCATGCCACAGATGGTAACCTTAGAAGAAACAACAGAAGTATTCTTAAAGAGCTGCAATTATAAGACAGTCGAAGAATTCTTCCAGGGATTTTTAAATAAAAAACTGGTATATGCAATCTTACTGAGATTAAAGATTGATCCAAGAAAACCAGTTGCTCAGATATCCAGGAAAGATCTTAACAGGATCTTAGATATGATCCAACACTTTGAAGTTGAGATCAAAGGATATAAAGGATATGATATGGCACAGGTAACAGCCGGAGGCGTATCCACAAAAGAAATCATACAAGGAACATTAGAATCAAAGTTATTAGAAGGGCTTTATGTTGTCGGTGAATTACTAGATGTCGATGGAACATGCGGAGGGTATAATCTTCAGTGGGCATTTACATCTGGATACATCGCTGCAAGCCAGATAGGAAGACAATGATAAGAATCAACCAGATCAAGTTGCCGATCGATCACAAAGAGGCAGCACTTGAGAAGAAGATAAAAAAAGCATTACATAATACAGAATATAAACAATACAAGATTGTAAAACGGTCTATTGATGCGAGGAAAAAAGAAGAATTATCTTATGTGTATGCAGTTGATGTGACATTAGGTAAGGGTCAAGAAGAGAAATTCCTCAAAAAGAACAAGAATCGTAATATCATGACAGTAAAAGAAAAGAAGTTTGAATTTCCAGAAAATCAGCGGGAATTTAAATATCCACCGGTTGTGATCGGAATGGGACCGGCAGGTCTGTTTGCAGCACTGATGCTTGCAAGAGCCGGATTACATCCGATTGTCTTAGAACGAGGGAAAGATGTCACAAACCGTATGAAAGATGTAGAACATTTCTGGGAGAGTGGTGAACTGAATCCTGAATCCAATGTACAATTTGGAGAAGGAGGAGCAGGAACATTTTCAGACGGAAAACTAAATACCTTAGTAAAAGACAAATTCGGAAGGAATAGATTCGTTTTAGAAACTTTTGTAGAACATGGTGCACCAGAAGAGATCTTATATGAAAATAAACCACATATCGGAACGGATCTTTTAAGAAATGTCGTTGCAGGGATCAGAGAAGAGATCAGATCTCTTGGCGGAGATGTCCGTTTTGAGGCGAAAGTGACAGATTTCGTGATTCAGGATGGAAAATTAACAGGGCTGATCATCAATGATAAAGAAGAAATTAAAACAGAAGCAGCGATCTTAGCACCGGGACACAGTGCCAGAGATACATTTAAGGTCTTATCAGATCGTAATCTGGAAATGAATCCTAAAGCTTTTGCGATCGGACTTCGTGTGGAACACCCGCGTGAGATGATCGATCATTCGCAGTATGGAAAGGGAGCAGATCAATATGATCTTCCAGCTGCATCATACAAATTAACATATCATGCAAACAATGGAAGAAGTGTGTATTCTTTCTGTATGTGTCCGGGAGGTTTCGTGGTCAACGCGTCTTCAGAGCCAGAACGATTGACGGTCAATGGAATGAGCAATCACGATCGAGCAGCAAAGAATTCCAACAGTGCGATCATCGCAAGTGTTACACCAGAGGATTTTGATGGAAATGACGCATTAGCAGGCGTAAGATTTCAGCAGAAATGGGAAGAAAAAGCTTTTAGCGAAGGAAAAGGAAGAATTCCAGTTCAGACATTAAAAGATTTCAGAGAAGGAAAGATCACAGAATCCTTTGGCGAGATCACACCGAATACCAAAGGATTGACGAGTTTTGGAAACTTAAGAAACTGTCTTCCAGAACCGGTCAGTGAAGCAATTTCGGAAGGAATGGAATATTTTGATACAAAGATCAAAGGATTTAATCGAGAAGATACGATTTTGTGCGGAATTGAAGCAAGAACATCTTCTCCGTTAAGAATCGAGAGAGATCAAGGATTCGAGAGCAATATCAAAGGAATTTACCCATGCGGAGAGGGAGCAGGCTTTGCTGGCGGCATCACTTCTGCAGCAATGGATGGAATTAAGGTTGCACAAGCCCTCGTTACAGTGTAAAATACCTTTCAAGGAGTGAATGTAAAATGAATAATCGTGAAAAACTAAAAGATAAACAAAGAATTGTCGTCAAAGTAGGTACATCTTCTTTGATCCATAAAGCAACAGGAAACATCAATTTATTCCGATTAGAGAAATTAGTCCGTGTTTTAACAGACTTACATAACAGCGGAAAAGACGTGATCCTGGTATCTTCAGGAGCGATCGGTGTAGGATTTAAAGCCCTGGGATTAGAAAACCGTCCGACATCCCTTCCGATGAAGCAGGCATGTTCTGCTGTAGGACAGGGACAGTTAATGATGATCTACCAGAAACTGTTTGCTGAATACAATCAGGGATCTGCACAGATTCTGATCACAAAAGAGACGATGCTCAATGACGAGAGAAGATATAACGCCAAGAATACATTTGAAGAATTACTAAAACTCGGCGTGATCCCGATCGTAAATGAAAACGATACGGTATCGACAGAAGAGATCGAGTTTGGTGACAATGATACCTTATCTGCAGTCGTAACTGCGGTTGTACAAGGTGATCTATTGATCCTCCTGACAGATATTGACGGACTTTATACGGATGACCCACACAAGAATCCACTGGCCAAACTGATCCCAGAAGTACCAGTCTTAGATGAAAAGATCGGAAGAATGGCAAAAGGAGCTGTAACTAAGGTCGGAACTGGCGGAATGGAAACAAAGATCGCAGCAGCCAATATCGTAACAGATGCTGGAGCAGATATGGTGATCGTAAACAGCAATAATTTAAATAATGTCAATAAAGTTGTTGCAGGAGAAGAGATCGGAACATTATTCTTAGCACACAAACGACCAGACTTTGATTTCAAGAAATATTTAACAGAACGCCCATATTTTAAGGCATAATAAGATAAAATAATGTATTATATAGAAAGGAAATATTACAGATGAAAGAAAAAGATATTCAAAGAATTAATGAATTATACAATCTGGATAAATCCATTGGGTTAACACCAGAACAGAAAGAAGAACAGAGAAAGTTAAGACATGAATACATCCAGTCTGTTCGTGCAAACTTAAGAGCACAGCTTAATAATGTAAGTATCAAAAATGAAGATGGATCGATCACTCCATTAAAACCAAAAGGATTAAACTAGAGCAGATTAGATAGAACATATTGATGATAGATGCAAACCGCACCGAAAAGGAGGCATTCATAATGTTGGAACAACTAGGAAAACAGGCAAAAGAAGCATCGATAATTCTTGGAAAAGCAGGGATTGAAGATAAGAATGAAGTATTAAGAGAAGCAGCCAAATGTCTGGTACAGAATCAGGAATATATCTTAAGTGAGAATTATAAAGATGTAGAGAATGCAAAAAGCAATGATATGAGCGAAGCGTTGATCGATCGTTTATCCCTGAATCCTGACCGTATCGAAGCAATGGCAGAAGGACTTCGTCAGGTAGCTGAACTACATGATCCAATTGGTTCTGTAGAACATATGCAGAAAACACCGAATGGACTTTTGATCGGTAAGAAAACAGTACCATTAGGAGTTGTCGGGATCATCTACGAATCAAGACCAAACGTAACAGCAGATGCATTTGCACTATGTTTTAAGACAGGAAATGCATGCCTTCTTCGTGGTGGAAGTGATGCGATCAATTCAAATCTTGCGATCACAAATGTGATCCAGAGTGCGCTAGAATCCTGCAATATGCCAAAATACAGCATTCAGCTGCTGACAGATACAAGCCGTGAGACAGCTACGAAGATGATGCAGTTAAATGAATACTTAGATGTTCTGATTCCAAGAGGTGGTGCAGGACTCATTCAGAGTGTTGTAAAGAATTCTACAGTGCCAGTGATCGAGACAGGAACAGGAAATTGTCATGTATACGTAGATGAATTTGCCCAGAAAGACATGGCAGTTAACATCATCATCAATGCAAAGACACAGAGACTTGGAACATGTAATACATGTGAATCTTTAGTATTACATAAGAACATCTTGGAGAGTCACGGTCCAGCGATCATCGATGCTTTATTAGAAAAAGGAGTACAGGTACGTGGAGATGAGAGAGTTTGTGCTTTAAATGACCAGGTCATCCCTGCAACAGAAGAAGACTGGGGAACAGAATACTTAGATTCTATCATTTCTGTGAAAACTGTCGACAGCTTTGACGAAGCAGTGGCACATATCAATCATTACAATACGGGGCATTCGGAAGCGATCGTCACAGATTCTTACCAGAATGCACAGGAATTCTTAAATCAGATCGATGCAGCAGCCGTTTATGTTAATGCATCCACAAGATTTACTGATGGATTTGAATTTGGATTTGGAGCAGAGATCGGAATCAGTACCCAGAAGATTCATGCCAGAGGACCAATGGGATTAGATGCACTGACAACCAGCAAATTTATTATTTATGGAAATGGACAGATCCGCAAAATAATAGAATATAAAAGCCAGAATTGTAAATTATTTCAGAATCTTAAGAAAATCTGAAGAAAAACATAGAATTTTGTATGCAAATGCAAAGAAATTGTTAAAAAAACATTGAAAAATAAAAGAGACTATGGTATTATAAGTCTTGTGTTCAAAGGAGTTTTCATTTTATGAGAACCCTTTTTTTCGCAATGGAAAAAAATGTAAAGAAGAAAGGAAGGCTTAAAATGGCATTGTTTACATTTAGCGGCGGTGTTCATCCGGCAGATGGTAAAGAATTTGCAAAGAATTCACCAATCACCGAATACCTGCCAAAAGGAGATGTTGTTTTACCTTTAGGTCAGCACATCGGTGCTCCTGCACAGCCAATCGTTAGCAAGGGAGACCAGGTGTTAGTAGGCCAGAAGGTGGCAGAAGCTGGAGGATTTGTATCCGCGAATATTTTCAGCTCTGTTTCAGGAACTGTAAAGGCGATCGAGCCAAGAATGACTCCAGCAGGAGCAAAAGTTAACTCTATCGTAATTGAGAATGATGGAGAATTCAAAGAGGCTGCCTTTGAGGCAAAACCTTATGATCAGATGTCTAAAGATGATGTTTTAGCAGCGATCAAAGAAGCTGGAATCGTAGGACTTGGTGGAGCCGGATTCCCAACACATGTGAAATTAGCGCCAAAAGATCCAGATGCGATCGAATATATCATCGTAAATGGAGCGGAGTGTGAACCTTATATCACAGGTGACTACCGCATCTTAATGGAGACACCAGAACTTTTAATTGAAGGATTAAATATCGTACTTGATATGTTCCCAAAAGCAAAAGGTATCATTGGTATTGAAGATAATAAAAAAGATGCAATTGCTAAAGTAGAAGCATTAGTAAAAGGTGATGCAAGAATCAGCGTTGCTACATTAAAGACAAAATACCCACAGGGTGCAGAACGTTCTTTGATTTATGCAACAACAGGAAGAAGCATCAACTCCAGCATGTTACCAGCAGATGCAGGATGCATCGTAGATAACGTAGCTACGATCGTAGCGATCAAAGAAGCTGTCAAAGATGGTAAACCATTATATGAACGTGTTGTGACAGTTACTGGAGATGCGATCAAGAATCCAAGCAACTTTAAAGTACGTACAGGAACAAACGTACAGGAACTGATCGAAGCAGCCGGTGGATTTAAAACACAGCCTGAGAAGATCATTTCTGGTGGACCTATGATGGGTATGGCAATGTTTACAACAGACGTACCAGCTGTCAAAACATTCTCATGCTTCTTAGCATTCACAAAAGATGAAGTTGCTGCGAACCAACCAAGCAATTGTATTCGTTGTGGAAGATGTGTAAGCGTCTGTCCGCAGAAGCTGATGCCAGCGAAATTATCTGTATTAGCAGATCATAATCAGTTTGACGAGTTTGAGAAACTTTATGGAGCAGAATGCGTTGAGTGTGGATCTTGTTCATTCATCTGTCCAGCAAAACGTAACCTTGCACAGTCCATGAAGACAGGTCGTAAACAGGTATTAGCTAACCGTAGAAAGAAATAAAGGAGAGATACATATGAGCGAAACATTATATCATGTGTCAGCCAACCCTCATGTAAGAGATAACGGCTCAACACAAAAGATTATGTTAGATGTTATCATCGCATTACTACCCGCTACAATTTTTGGTATCTATATCTTTGGAGCATCTGCGGCACTGACAGTTGCAATTTCTGTTGCTACCTGTGTTGTCGTTGAGTATATTTACCAGAAACTTATGAAACAGCCAATCACTGTAGGTGACTTAAGTGCGGCATTGACCGGACTGTTACTTGCATTAAACTTACCATCAGGAGCACCATTCTGGATGCCGATCCTTGGTGGAATCTTCGCGATCATCGTTGTAAAACAGGTGTTCGGTGGATTGGGACAGAACTTTATGAACCCAGCCCTTGGTGCAAGATGTTTCTTAATGATCTCATTTGCAGCAAGAATGACAACATTTACATATGATGGTGTGACAACAGCAACACCACTTGCTGTTATGGAACAGGGAAAAAGCGTAGATGTTATGAAATCATTCTTAGGATTCGTTCCTGGAACAATTGGTGAAACATCTGCATTATTACTGATCATCGGTGGAGCATACTTAGTATTTAAGAAAGTCATCTCTCCGATCATCCCATGTGTTTACGTTGCAGTTGTAGCAATCTTCGTACTGATCTTCGGTGGTCATGGATTTGATCTATCTTACATGGCAGCACAGATCTTCAGTGGTGGATTAATGTTAGGTGCGATCTTCATGGCAACAGACTACGTAACATCTCCAATTACAAAGAACGGAAAGATCATCTATGCGATCGTTCTTGGTATTTTAACTGGATTATTCCGTCTGTTCGGACCAATGGCAGAAGGTGTATCTTACTCAATCATCATTGCAAACTTATTAGTTCCACTGATCGAGAGAGTGACAGTACCAACTCCATTTGGAATCGTAAAAAAAGGAGGTAAGAGCAATGAATAAGAATCTCGTAATGGATTGTATCAAATTATGTGTGATCACATTAATTGCAGGACTCCTTTTAGGTATCGTATATAATGTAACAAAAGCACCGATCGCCGCACAGGAAGAAAAGACAAAACAGGAAGCTTACAAAGCCGTATTCAAAGATGCAGCGAAATTCGATACAGTAAAATTAGACCAGAAAGACGTAGCAGCTGTCTTAAAGAAAAATGATCTTGGACAGAACACGATTTCTGAAGTTGTAAAAGCAGTTGACAAAAACGGAAAAGAACTTGGATACGTATTCTCTGTAACAAACCCAGAAGGATACGGTGGAGATGTATCTTTATCTGTAGGTGTTAGAGATGATGGAACAGTCAATGGTTATGAAACATTATCCATCAGCGAAACAGCTGGTTTAGGTATGAAAGCCAAAGAGCCAGAATTCAGAGTAACTTTAAAAACAAAAAAGCAGACAAATTTGAAGTTGTAAAAGATGGATCTGGTAAGAACGATGATTCTAAAGTAGATGCCATCAGTGGTGCAACGATCACAAGCCGTGCTGTCACAAGTGCAGTTAACAGCTGTGTTGCATATTCAAAGAGCCTGAAGGGAGGTAATTAAACATGAAACCAAATCCAATGGAACGATTGATTAATGGTATCGTAAAAGAAAACCCTACCTTCGTCTTAATGTTAGGTATGTGTCCTACATTAGCAGTAACAACATCTGCGATCAACGGTGCAGGAATGGGACTTTCAACAACAGCCGTATTAATGTTTTCTAACATGATCATTTCCGCATTAAGAAATGTCATCCCTGATCGTGTACGTATCCCAGGATATATCGTAGTTATCGCATCTCTGGTAACAATCGTACAGTTCCTATTACAGGGATATGTTCCAGCAGTTAACGACGCATTAGGATTATACATCCCACTGATCGTAGTAAACTGTATCATCCTTGGACGTGCAGAATCCTTTGCAGCAAAGAACGGACCGATCAACTCCTTCTTTGACGGACTTGGAATGGGACTTGGATTTACTGTAGCCTTAACAATTTTAGGAGCATTCCGTGAATTATTAGGAGCAGGTCAGATCTTCGGAATGCAGGTAATGCCATCTGCATACGAACCAATCACAATCTTTATCCTGGCACCTGGAGCATTCTTCGTACTTGCATGCTTAGTAGCGATCCAGAATAAAGTTAAGAGCAAAAAACCTAAAAAAGCCGGAGAAGCACAGAGTGGTGGATGCGGAGATTGTTCTCACTGCGGAAACAGCGCTTGCGGTTCCAGAAGCTTTTTTGATACAACTGTAGATGACAAATAAGGAGGATTAAGATGAAAAGTTTACTGTTAATTGCCATCGGTTCAGCGCTGGTAAATAACGTTGTATTAAGCCAGTTCCTTGGTTTATGTCCTTTCCTTGGAGTTTCTAAGAAAGTTGAGACAGCAGCCGGAATGGGTGCAGCCGTTCTCTTCGTTATTACTATCGCATCAGCAGTTACAAATTTAATTTATACATTTTATTAGTACCAACAGATTTAACATACTTAAATACGATCGTATTTATCCTGGTAATCGCAGCATTAGTACAGTTCGTAGAAATGGTATTAAAGAAATCTATGCCAGCATTATATGAATCTCTGGGAGTATTCCTTCCACTGATCACAACAAACTGTGCAGTTCTTGGTACAGCATTAACAAATGTACAGAACGACTATAGTTTCATCGCCAGCGTTGTCAATGGTATCGGTATCTCTTTAGGATTCCTGATCGCTATTGTTATCCTTGCTGGTATCCGTGAAAAGATGGAATACAACAACATCCCAGAATCTTTCAAAGGAATGCCTATCACACTGTTAACAGCAGGATTAATGGCAATCGCATTCTTCGGATTCTCAGGACTTATTTAGGAGGTAAAGAAGATGAATATATCAGCAATTTTACTTGCCATGGTTGTTGTCGGAGGAACCGGTCTGCTTATCGCAATCTTACTGGGAATTGCCTCAGAGAAATTTAAAGTTCCTGTAGACGAGAAGGAAGTAGCCATCCGTGCAGAACTTCCAGGAAATAACTGTGGTGGTTGTGGATACGCAGGTTGTGATGGACTTGCAAAAGCAATCGCAAATGGAGAAGCACCAGTGAACGGCTGTCCAGTTGGTGGAGCAGCTGCAGCTGAGAAGATCAGTGCGATCATGGGTGTAGAAGCAGGAGAATTCGTGAAGAAAGTCGCATTCGTAAAATGTGCCGGAACTTGCGAAAAAGCATCTGACAAATACCAGTACTCAGGAGTTCAGAGCTGTATCGAAGCGATGAACGTACCAGGTGCAGGACCAAAAGGATGCGAATTTGGATGTATGGGATTTGGAAGCTGTGCAGCAGTATGTCCAGAAAATGCGATCTCTATCGTGAACGGAATCGCTCACATCGATGAAGAAGCATGTGTGGGATGTGGAAAATGCGCAGAAACATGTCCAAAAGCATTGATCGACCTTGTACCAGAAAACAAGAAAACAAGAGTACAGTGCAGCTCTAAAGAATTCGGTAAAAACGTTATGTCTGTATGTAAAGCAGGATGTATCGGATGTAAAGCATGCGAAAAAGTATGTAAACTTGGAGCGATCAAAGTTGAAAACAACATCGCACAGATCGATTATGATAAATGTGTAGGTTGTGGATTATGTGCAGGTAAATGTCCAAAAGGAATCATTACAGGAAAGAAATTAGTTCCTAAGAAACCAGCACCAAAGAAAGAAGCTTAATCTTTCTTTATATCATTATAATAATAAAGAAGCAGGAGATTCGAGAGATCAGAATCTCCTGCTTTTTTCTGCTTCTATTCATGGAAAAAAAGAATACTATTATAATAGGAAGAAAAAGGATTCCTGACATGAAATTTCTCGAACTTCGGCAAAAAGATGTGATCAATTGTAATACAGGAGAATGTTTAGGCTTTGTCCTAGACCTCGAATTTGAAATCCATACGGGTAAGATCTGTTATCTGATCGTTCCCAAAACAACGAAGATGCTCATATGCGTTGGTAAGAATAAAGTTTACAAAATCCCATACAAATGTATTGTAAGGATCGGCAGAGATACGATTCTAGTCGATATCAACGAAAAAGAATGCCTGAAATAAAAGAAAAGCTTTCTTTTCTACAAAAAAAATGATATACTTCAAGCAGTAAAAACACGGAGGTACAAGAAGATGAGATGCCCATATTGTGGAAGTGAGAATTCCAGAGTCGTAGATTCCAGACCGGCAGAAGACAACAATGCGATCCGTAGAAGAAGACAATGTGACGAATGCGGAAAACGTTTTACAACTTATGAGAAGATAGAGACAGAACCGTTGAGTGTCATCAAGAAAGACAAGACACGACAACTCTATGATCGAAACAAGATCCGGAATGGAATCGTACAATCCTGTCACAAACTCCCAGTATCCATGGGGCAGATCGAAGCAGCGATCGATGAGATCGAGACAAAGATCTATAACATGGGAACAAGAGAAGTTGAAACATCTGTGATCGGAGAGATGGTCATGGACAAATTAAAGGATTTAAATGAAGTTGCATACGTAAGATTTGCAGCCATTTACCGTGAATTCAAAGATGTGAACACATTTATGAGTGAATTAAAGAAATTATTAAAATAATCACAATTGTTTTGAATAAACAAGATTGTAAAAATATTACTTTTGTGATAAACTAACCATATCATTTTGAAACCAGCTTCCCTTTTTGAGAAGAGAAGGAGTTGAGTATTATTTATCAGGAAGTAATCTCAGGAATCGTCAGTGGAGTGAGTGGAAAGCTCATCCACGTAGAAGTAGAGATCAGAAACGGCCTGCCATATTTTACAATGGTAGGCTATCTTTCCAAAGAATCTATGGAAGCAAAAGAGCGGGTTGCATCAGCACTGCGCTCCATCGGCCATCCCTTACCGTCGATGAAGATCACCGTTAATTTATCCCCAGCCAATATAAGAAAGAACGGAACCGCGTTCGATTTCCCGATCGCCGTGGCCTTTTTAGGATGCCTGAATTTAATTGATGCAAGCAAGTTAGATGACATCTGTATCATGGGAGAATTAGGACTAAACGGCAAGATCAGAGGTGTAGGAAACTGCCTTCCGATCGTTTTAGAAGCAAGAAAACAAGGAATTCACAAGTTCTTTGCGGCAAGTGAAGATGAGAATTCTCTAAGAGGGATCGAAGATATCGAAGTGGTATTTATGGACAGTTTACAGGATGTCCTGGACTATTTTCATGGAACATATCATCAAAAAAGTTGCAGAAGTGCAACAACTTATCAAAAGGAAGAGTCAGAAGAAGACTTCAGTGATATCATCGGACAACAACATTTAAAAAGAGCGATGGAGATCGCGGTCACCGGAAGACATCATCTATTGATCATTGGTTCCCCAGGTTCAGGAAAAACAATGGCAGCCAGAAGGATCCCGACCATTCTCCCACAACTATCAAAAGAAGAGAAGATGGAAGTTCAGGCAATCTATGATGCCACTGGAATTCCACGGTATTTAGAAGACAATACCAGACCATTTCGCCAGCCACATCCAATGATCCCGAAAGCTGCATTCCTTGGAGGCGGCAAGACGCCGACGGCGGGAGAGATCACATTAGCACATCATGGCATTTTATTTCTGGACGAATTTATGGAATTTAAAACAGAATGTATCGAAGCACTCAGACAGCCACTGGAAGATGGAACGATCGATATCACCAGAAATGGGATCTACCACAAGTTTCCGGCAGACTTTCAACTGATCGCCACCATGAATCCATGTCCTTGCGGTTATGGATTGGAAGATGGGATCTGCCGATGTACTTATCATGAAAAAAAGCGTTATCTAAAGAAATTGTCCGGTCCGATCTTAGACCGTTTTGACATGGTCCTATGTCTAAGTAAAAAAGAGGCTGATACACAGAAGATACAAAAAGAGAGTCAAGAAACATCCCATCAAATCAAAGAACGCATCGAAACAACCATTCAAAGAGAAAAAAAGTTATTAAAAAACTATCAATGCAGTGATACCAGCCATTTAAGCCACATACAGTTAAACAAGCTCCTTCATTTATCCAAAGAATGCAAAGAGATTTTAGATATCGCCTATCGATCTGGCAAGATCACAAGACGAGGAATGGATAAGATTTTAAAAGTAGCCCTGACGATCATGCTTATGGAAAATGAATCAGAGATCAAACCGATCCACCTGATGGAAGCCATGACCTTCAGAAATACAGGATTTATCAAAGAGGTGCTTGAATATGGAAGATAAATTATATTGGTACTGGCTATGCGGCAAAGTCCGATTGCCGATCAAGAAGCAAAAAGAATTGATGGATATCTTCATTCATCCAAAAGAACTCTATAAGATCAACCCAGCAATCTTAAAAGAACACATGACACAACTTGAATACGATCGTTTCGTTCATTCAAGAGATGAAACAGCGATTCAGAAAGGCTATGAAGCCTTGCATCGTGAAAATATTCGTTTTATCATTCAAAAAGAAGCTGCTTATCCGAATCGATTGAGGAAGATCTACGATGCTCCGTATGGGATTTTTCAAAAAAGGTCAGCCATATGAAGAGAAAGAACTGTCAATAGCGATCGTTGGATCAAGATATCCGACAACTTATGGATTCGAAATCTCAAAAAAGTTCGCAAAAGAGCTGGCTCAGCAAGGCGTACAGATTGTAAGTGGACTCGCAAGGGGCATAGATGGGACGTTCACCGTGAAATAATCGACAAAAAAGGACAGGCTGTTGGGGTTTTAGGATGTGGGATCGATCTCATTTACCCAAAAGAAAATTTTCAGTTATTTTATGACATGTATGCGAATCAGACAGTTATTTCTGAGTACCCGCCAGGCAGTGAACCGCTCAAATGGCATTTCCCAGAAAGGAACCGCATCATCAGTGGATTAAGTGACGGAATCCTCGTCACAGAAGCCAGAGCAAGGAGCGGATCGCTGATCACGGCGGATTGCGGGCTTGATCAGAACAAAGAAGTATTCGCGGTTCCTGGAATGATCACAGACAAACATTGCCAAGGATGTCATGGATTGATCAAACAAGGAGCAAAATTAGTTGAAAATGTCGACGATATTTTAACAGAATTTTCAGAATTCACGGGATTTTCACGAAAATTTCCAAAGCATAGTGCAAAATCTCTTGCAAAGGCAGAAAAAAGGGTGTATGATATGTTGAGTTTGAAACCGAAATATATTGATGAGATCTTAAGTACATCCCAAGATTCTTATGAAGAAGTGATCCAAGCTTTATTTCAATTAGAAGCGAAAGGATATATCAAACAGATCCATCAGAACTTATATATCAAAAAAATGTAAACAAGGGGTAATACTATATGCCAAAATATCTAGTTATCGTCGAATCACCGGCGAAAGCCAAAACAATCAAAAAGTTCCTGGGCAGGAATTATGAAGTGATCGCGTCCAACGGGCATGTTCGCGATCTGCCAAAGAGTACCTTAGGAATAGATATCGAGAATGACTTTGAACCAAAGTACATTACGATCCGTGGGAAGGGTGAAGTATTAGCAGCTCTTCGTAAAGCGGTAAAAAAAGCAGACAAAGTATACCTCGCGACTGACCCGGACCGTGAAGGAGAAGCCATCTCATGGCATTTATATTACGCATTAAAATTGGAGAACAAAAACTACAGCCGAATCACATTTAATGAGATCACAAAAACAGCTGTCAAAGATTCCATCAAACACGCAAGAGACATCGATATGAACTTAGTCGATGCACAGCAGGCAAGACGTGTTCTGGACAGAATCGTAGGATACCAGATCAGTCCGATCCTCTGGGCAAAGATCAAACGAGGTTTAAGTGCTGGACGAGTTCAGTCCGTAGCTCTACGCCTGATCTGTGACAGAGAAGAAGAAATCAATCTGTTTATTCCACAGGAATACTGGTCCTTAGAAGCCTTATTAGATGTCAAAGGAAGCAAGAAGCCATTAGAAGCCAAACTGATTGGCAATAAAGAACAGAAGATTGAGATTCACAGCGAAGAAGAGATGAATGAGATCTTATCCTATTTAAAAGGAAAAGAATTCACCGTCGAAGGAGTGAAAGTCACAGAACGATTAAAGAAGAGCCCACTTCCATTTACGACAAGTACTCTTCAGCAGGATGCATCCAGCAAGTTAAACTTCGCACCACAGAAAACGATGCGTATCGCACAGCAGTTATATGAAGGTGTCAATATCAAAGGACAGGGAACTGTCGGTCTGATCACATACTTACGTACAGACTCCACACGTATCTCTGTAGAAGCCGATGCCGCAGCGAAAGAATATATCAAGGAAGCTTATGGAGCCGAGTTCGTTGGAGCAGGAACTGTTGCCAAGAAAGACGACAAGAAAGTACAGGATGCACATGAAGCCATCCGACCAACCTACATGACAAACTCACCAGCAAGCATCAAAGATGAACTATCAAGAGATCAGTTCCGTTTATACCAGCTGATCTGGAACCGTTTCATGGCAAGCCGTATGGCACCAGCCAAATACGAGAATACATCTGTAAAGATCGCTGCCGGAGATTATCGTTTTAATGCATCCGCAAGCAAGATCGCCTTCGATGGATTCCTATCTGTATATAACATTAACAATGAGAAATCCGAAGGAAATGTAATGTTAAAATCCATCGATGAAGATACCAAACTTACATTAAATGATTTAGAGCCAAAACAGCATTTTACACAGCCACCAGCTCATTATACAGAAGCATCTTTAGTTAAGACACTAGAAGAGTTTGGAATCGGACGACCAAGTACTTACGCACCAACGATCTCAACGATCACAGCAAGACGTTATGTTGTCAAAGAAAAGAAGAACTTATACGTCACAGAGCTTGGAGAAGCAGTCAACAACATGATGAAGAAAGCATTTGCAAGTATCGTCGATGTGAACTTCACAGCGATGATGGAAGGTCTGCTTGATATGGTAGAAGAAGGTAAAGTCCATTGGAAATCCGTCATTGAAAACTTCTACCCAGACTTTGAGATCGCAGTGAAGAATGCAGAAAAAGAATTAGAGAAGATCAAGATCGAAGACGAAGTCACAGACGTTATCTGCGATGAATGTGGAAGAAATATGGTCGTGAAGTACGGACCATATGGGAAATTCCTTGCATGCCCTGGATTCCCAGAATGCAGAAATACAAAACCACATTTTGAAAAAGTCGGAATCCCATGCCCAATGTGCGGCGGAGAAGTTGTCTTAAAGAAAACGAAAAAAGGAAGAAAATATTACGGATGTGAAAATAATCCGGAATGTGAATTTATGTCATGGCAGAAACCATCCACAGTCAAATGTGAAAAATGCGGAAGCTATATGATCGAAAAAGGTAAGAAGCTTGTATGCTCTAGCAAGGAATGTGGATTCGTATGCAGCATGCCAGAAGATGCAAAAGAGAAAGAGACTTCCGGGGAGTCAGTGTCAAAATAAGGAGAAAAAATATAGATGAGTAGTATACAATTACTAGATAAAACAAGAAAGATCAATAAATTACTTCATAATAACAATTCACAGAAAGTTGTATTTAACGATATCTGTAAAGTTCTGACAGAAGTAATGAATTCAAACGTCCTTGTCATCAGTAAAAAAGGAAAGATCTTAGGTAAAAATGAAGCAGACCACATCGAAGTGCTTCATCAGCTGATCTCAGGAAATGTCAAAGATTATGTTGATTTTTCACTAAATGAAAGACTATTAACGATTCTTTCCACCAATGAAAATGTCAGCCTTTCCACACTGGGATTTGAGTCAGACGTTGATGATTACTATGCGATCATCGCACCGATCGATATCGCAGGAGAGAGATTCGGAACATTATTTATGTACCGCCAGAGAGAAAATTATTCCATTGATGATATTATCTTAGCGGAATATGGAACAACCGTTGTCGGACTTGAAATGTTAAGATCTGTAAGCGAAGAAGTGGAACAGGAACGAAGAAAGAAAGGAATCGTTGATTCCGCGATCAGTACGTTATCCTTCACAGAACACAAAGCAGTGATCCATATCTTAGAAGAATTAGAAGGCAATGAAGGAGTCTTAGTTGCAAGTAAGATCGCAGACAGATTCGGGATCACAAGATCTGTTGTCGTAAACGCACTAAGGAAACTAGAAAGTGCCGGAGTTGTTGAGACAAGATCCTCTGGTATGAAGGGAACATATATTAAAGTAGTGAATGACTTTATATTTGACGAGATCACAAAGCTTGATTAATTCTTTTAGAATTAAAGAAAAAGTTCTTGCAAAGAAGGACAAGGTTTGATATACTGTCATAGGTAAAAATAAACACGCTATTGGAATTCTGGTAAGTGCCCAAGAGGTTTGTCAGAACGATGAAAATAGCGGAAGCAAAAACTAAAGGAGATTTAAAATGAGCGTTATTTCAATGAAACAGTTACTTGAAGCAGGTGTACATTTCGGACATCAGACAAGAAGATGGAACCCTAAAATGGCACCATACATCTACACAGAGCGTAATGGTATCCATATCATCGACTTACAGAAATCTGTAGGAATGGTTGACGATGCTTACAACGCAGTAAAAGATTGTGTAGCACAGGGTGGAAAGATTCTGTTCGTAGGAACAAAGAAACAGGCTCAGGATTCTATTCAGGCTGAAGCAGAACGTTGCGGAATGTTCTACGTAAACCAGAGATGGTTAGGTGGAATGATGACTAACTTCAAGACAATCGAATCTAGAATCGCTAGACTGAAAAAGATCAAAGAGATGGAAGAAGACGGAACATTTGATGTACTTCCAAAGAGAGAAGTTTTAGAACTTAACAAAGAAAAAGACAAATTACAGAAGAACTTAGGTGGAATCGAAGAAATGGGTGGACTTCCAGACATGATCTTCGTTGTAGACCCTAAGAAAGAAAGCATCTGTGTACAGGAAGCACATACTTTAGGAATTCCTCTTGTTGGAATCGCAGATACAAACAGCGATCCTGAAGAATTAGATTATATCATCCCAGGAAACGATGATGCGATCCGTGCAGTAAAACTGATCACATCTGCTATGGCTGATGCAGTTATCGAAGCAAACCAGGGAATCGATGCAGACTCTGAAGAAGTTGCAGAAGACGCTGAATAATTTATTCACATTTTCATTTTAGGAGGAAAAGAATCATGGCTATCACAGCAGCAATGGTAAAAGAATTAAGAGAAATGACTGGTGCCGGAATGATGGATTGTAAGAAAGCTCTTACAAAGACAGAAGGAGACATGGACGCAGCAGTTGAATTTTTAAGAGAAAACGGTCTTGCAAAAGCAGCAAAGAAAGCTGGACGTATCGCAGCTGAAGGACTTGTTGCAGTAGCATTATCTGATGATGCAAAAGAAGCAGCTATCGTTGAAGTTAACTCTGAAACAGACTTCGTAGCTAAGAATGATACATTCAAAGCATACGTAGCAGAAGTAGCTGATCAGGCTCTTACAACAGCAGCAGCAGACATCGAAGGATTCTTAGCAGAAGATTCTAAAGCAGAAGCTGGAAAAACTGTTAAAGAAGCATTAGATGGTAAGATCGCCGTTATCGGAGAGAACTTAAACATCCGTAGATTCGCTAAAGTATCTGCAGCAGACGGATTTGTTGCATCTTACATCCACGCTGGTGGTAAGATCGGTGTATTAGTAGAAGTTGCTACAGACGTAGTTAACGACGAGATCAAAGAGATGGCTAAAAACGTAGCAATGCAGGTTGCAGCTATTTCTCCAAAATACACAAGCAGAGATGAAGTTTCTAAAGATTACATCGAGCATGAAACAGAAATCTTAAAAGTTCAGGCTATGAACGAAAACCCAGACAAACCAGAAAACATCATCGAAAAGATGATCGTTGGACGTCTGAACAAAGAATTAAAAGAAGTATGTCTGTTAGATCAGGCTTATGTTAAAGCTGAAGACGGAAAACAGGCAGTTGGAAAATACGTAGAACAGGTTGCTAAAGCAAACGGAGCTAATGTAACAATCAAAGGATTCGTTCGTTTTGAAACTGGTGAAGGTATTGAAAAGAAAGAAGAAGACTTTGCGGCTGAGGTTGCTGCTCAGTTGAAATAAACCTTTTGAGCAAAATCTTTTGCGAACTTTCATAGAGAACCGTATAAAATGGAGTTTTTTCGCGACTAAAATAAGTTTGTTGAAGAAATTATAGAAACTTCAAAAGTATCGTAATTTATCGCTATATATCGTAGCTTATTAAATGGTGAAGAATTAAATCTTCATCTAAATTTCAACAAAATTTTATATTGTACAAACGCAAACTAGAACACAAACTTCAACAGAATTAAAGTGAAGTTTGTTGAAGAAAGTTTGTATTCATAATAGTCATCTTAGGTTCTGACACTAAGGCACATATCAATAAGATATGTGCCTTTTTTTCAGTACCTAAATTTTGGGCTGTGCTATCGGCCATATACGGGCATCCCCTCTGGTCAAGGGATTCAATCATAATTATTTATTTTCATTTATAATTCTTTTAATTTATTTATACGATCCATACTCATAATAGATGAGTATTTTAATCCCCATATGATTGAATTCCCTGACCTTTTTCAAATATGTTAGTAATTATAAATTAAATAAATATAAAAGGAGAATCACTATGAAAGAGAGAACAATCGCAATTGTAAACCAGAAAGGCGGAGTTGCTAAAACGACGACAACATTAAATTTGGGGGCAGAATTGGCAAAGGCAGGAAATAAGGTTTTACTAGTTGATTTTGATCCGCAATCATCATTGACTATTGCATTAGGGCAATTTGATGAAAATATTCCATCGATTGCAGATTTGATGCAGTTAGAAATTGAGGATAGAGACTTACTAAATAAAGAAGATATTATGATTAATATATATGGAATGGATTTGCTCCCTGGAAGTATTGTGTTGGCTTCTACGGAGCTTTTTCTAATTAACGCCACTTGTAGAGAACAGATTTTAAAAACTGTATTAGCAAAATATAAGAAAGACTATGATTATATTCTAATTGATTGTGGACCATCACTTGGAATGTTAACAATTAATGCATTAACTGCCGCGGATAGTGTGATTATTCCAGTAGAAGCAGAATATTTGTCCGCGAAAGGTATGGAATTATTATTAAGATCAGTAGCAATGACGAAACGAAAATTGAATCCTAGTCTAAAAATAGATGGAATTTTGATTACTAGAGTAGATAAGAGAAACAACTTATCTGGACAGATTATCAAGATGGTTAGAGATGCTTATGAAAGTTTAAATATATTTGATAGTCAGATTCCAGAAAGAATTGCAGTGGGGAAATCGCTCAGTAAGCATGAGTTGGTTGCAGGGTTTGAAAAAAATTCAGATGCAGCTATTGCATATAAGAAATTGGCTCAGGAGGTATTAGCAAAATGACAGAAATGACAGAAAGATTAAAACCATTAGGAGAAATGTTTGGATTACCGCAAGATTTTAATGAAGATACAAAAGATAAGGTGACTGAATTAAAAATCAGTCACCTCAAAGATTATCATAAAGGAAATTTAGGAGAAAACAGATATTCGAAACAGGATTTAGAAGATCTTGTAGAATCTGTAAAAATCAATGGAATCATTCAGCCTTTAGTTGTTCGTCCACTTAATGAAAATGATGAATATGAAATTATCCTGGGACACCATCGAAGAGATGCGGCATTACTGGCAGGATTGAATACAGTACCATGTTTGATCAATGATGATTTGGATGATGATACAGCAGAGTTGTTATTTATGGATTCAAATTTGCAGCATGGATTCGAAAAAATGAAACAATCTGAAAAAGCTGAATTGATCTATCGGAGGAATGAGGTTTTAAAACGACAGGGAAGAAGGACAGATTTAAATCCAGATGATCTTACCAAGAGTGTAGATGAAGAATTTAACTTAAGTCGAAGTTCTATTCAGCGATATTTAAGAATTTATCAATTAACTGATAAATTAAAAGAGGCATTAGATAATGGGAAGATTGGAGTAAAGGTAGCCGTGGATCTTTCATTTATTTCTACTATTTATCAGGATCTAATTGCAGATTATATAAAAGAAAATGATGTAAAAATTGATAAGAAAATGTCTGAAAAAATCAAGACGGTGTCAGAAAGACAACATCTAAATGATAAAACATTGTTTGAAATCTTAAATGGAAAAATTTCTGAAGAAGTAAAGGTAAAGCCGAAAAAAACTTCAATTAAAGTAAGTAAAAAAGGTATTAAACAAATATTTTAAACCAGAACAGAAACAAGATGAAATAGATAAGATTATTGAGAAAGCATTGGAAATGTATTATCAGAATTGAACTGAGGGATAAAATGAGAAGAAAAGTAATGACAATAGCAATGGCTACGTTTTTTGCCGGAATGATGGCTTTTTGTGATGTAGATATAATTGCTGCAGAAGAGAATGTTGTGACAGAAGCAACAACAGAAACAGCTATAATATCAACAACAGAAGAAGTAACAACAGAACAGAATCAATCAGAATTAAAAAATAACACAACGAAGGTAGAAAATAGGTAACAATTTCAAAGAAACATAAAAAAGATAAAACTTCAAGCAGAAGGAAAGACCAAAATCAAAAGAAAGATATAAGAAAAAAAGATTGCTGAAAAAAACGTTGATTCCAAAATGAAATCATAAAAAACAAAAAATCAAAAAGAATATATAGGAGATTATATATATTTTAATCAAACAGATTCTATTTGGAATAACAATAATTTGTCATTACGATCAGCAGGCTGTGGACCGACAGCGGTTGCAGTCTGTATTTCTAATTTAACGCATAAGTTTGTAAGTCCAGTGACTGTTGCAGGATGGGCTAAAAAAGAAGGATATTATTCTTCTTCCGGTTCACTGCATAGTGCGATCCCTGCGATGGCAAGTCACTGGAATTTGCAATGCAGAGGACTCTATAAAAATGAAAAGGAGATTGAAAGAGCTTTAAGATCCGGGCATATGGTTGTGGGATTGATGGGACCAGGATATTTTACAAATGGTGGCCATTTTATATCATTATTAACAATAAATAAAAAAGGTATGGTTGAAGTGGCAGATGTTGGAAGTAGGGTAAGATCACAAAAAACATATGATCTTGCTTTTATTATACAGAATTCTAAAATAGCAGATGCAGGTGGACCTTTTTGGGAAATTTGGAGCAATAAAACAGACGGTAATAACAATAAAAAGCAGAAAAGGAAGAATAAAGTTCATAACAAAGTAATAAAACAAAGTGATGATCAGAAGAAAAATAAAGAAGAGATTATTCGTAAATTTTATTTGAATTTGCAGATTGATCTGACAGACTTCGAAAAAGAAATTCCAATGGACGAATTATTAATAGGAATTAAGAGTCAGGGGATTCAGGATCATAAAAGTAAAATAAATAATCACTTAAAGGAACTTGGCAATCAATTGAATGATGAAAAAATTGTTCAGGTAAGCGAAACATATAGTTTTGGAATGGATGCAATGCAGTTACATAAAGAAAGAACTTATTTTGCAGTTCCTACCTATTTAGAAAATATTACGAGGATAAATTAATA
>ENA-OQET01000179-OQET01000179.1-human-gut-metagenome-genome-assembly--contig:-NODE-179-length-34196-cov-5.083331_pt1 | contig 34196 bp, 32 predicted proteins | sample MGYA00242800_ERZ504645 | MGnify/ENA primary metagenome ERZ504645 (study PRJEB26092, sample SAMD00036308) | human gut metagenome | host: Homo sapiens | study: EMG produced TPA metagenomics assembly of... | reverse complement strand
ATCAAAGATGCTCTTGAAGTTGATAATAATGGAAAGAAATGCATCATGGAGGTTGCACAGCACCTTGGAAATAATGAGGTGCGCTGCCTGATGCTTGCTGCAAGTGAAGGACTTTGCAAAGATATGGAAGTTACTGCAACAGGAGCCGGTATTCAGGTTCCTGTCGGCGAGCAGACACTTGGAAGATTATTTAATGTACTCGGCGAGACAATTGATAACGGAGAGCCGATTACAGATTCTAAAAAATGGGTAATCCACAGACAGCCGCCTACATTCGAGGATCAGAGCCCGGTAGTAGAGATCCTTGAGACAGGTATTAAAGTTATCGACCTTCTTGCTCCTTATGCAAAAGGTGGTAAGATTGGTCTGTTCGGTGGTGCCGGTGTAGGTAAGACCGTGCTGATTCAGGAATTGATCCGTAACATTGCAACAGAGCATGGCGGATATTCCATTTTTACAGGAGTTGGAGAGCGTTCCCGTGAGGGTAACGACCTCTGGACAGAGATGAAAGAATCCGGAGTACTGGAGAAAACAGCCCTGGTATTCGGACAGATGAATGAGCCACCTGGAGCTCGTATGCGTGTCGCTGAGACAGGACTTACAATGGCAGAATATTTCCGTGATGAGCAGCATCAGAACGTGCTTCTCTTTATCGATAATATTTTCCGTTTTACACAGGCTGGATCTGAGGTATCAGCTCTTCTTGGACGTATGCCTTCAGCCGTAGGTTATCAGCCGACACTGGCAACAGAAATGGGTGAACTTCAGGAGCGTATCGCATCTACAAAGAACGGTTCTGTAACATCGGTTCAGGCAGTATATGTACCGGCCGACGACCTGACAGACCCGGCTCCGGCAACAACATTTGCCCACCTGGATGCAACAACCGTACTTTCCAGAAAGATCGTTGAGCAGGGTATTTATCCGGCCGTAGATCCGCTGGAGTCAAGCTCCCGTATCCTGGAAGCAGACGTTGTAGGAGAAGAACATTACGAAGTAGCCAACAAGGTGATCGCAATTCTTCAGAAATATAAAGAACTGCAGGATATCATTGCAATCCTTGGTATGGAAGAGCTTTCAGATGAGGATAAAGCAACTGTTATGCGTGCAAGAAAGATTCAGAAATTCCTGTCCCAGCCATTCTTCGTAGCAGAGACATTTACAGGAATTCCTGGAAAATATGTACCATTAAAAGAGACAATCCGTGGATTTAAGATGATCATCGATGGAGAGATGGATGCTTATCCGGAAAACGCTTTCTTCAATGTCGGAACAATTGATGATGTAATTGCCAAGGCAAAAGAGATGGAAGAAGAGTAATTGTTGAAATAGGAGAATGTGCATATGGATACATTTGGTCTGAAAATCATAGCAAGTGATGGTGTATTCTACGAAGGTCGTTGTAAGAAGCTGATTATTCCGGCTCCGGATGGAGAAAAGGGAATTCTTGCAAATCATGAGAATATGGTAATCGCTGTGAATGTCGGAGTGGCACATATGAGTTTGGACGGCGATGAATGGAAAGATATTGCAGTGGGCGTGGGATTTGTTGAAATCGTAAACAATCGAGTCACACTGATTGTTGATACAGCCGAGAAACCAGAAGACATCGATGTGCGACGAGCACAGGAGCAGAAAGAGCGTGCAGAGGAAAGGTTACGTCAGCAGCAGAGTATCCAGCAGTATTATCATACGCAGGCATCTCTGGCAAGAGCGATGAACCGACTTCGTGTTTCACAGGATAAAAAGTGGAATTTATAGATTTCGAGAGCATGTAGATGTGCAGAAATCAGAAATATCTGCAGGATATATCATTTAATAGAGAAAGAGGGACAGATTTTCCGGAATGGGAAATCCCCCTCTTTTTTTACATTTAAAAGTGAATTGCGAAACTTTTTTGTATTGCATTTTAATTCGTAGTATAATACAATAATCTTATCTGAGTGTCTAAAATTATAGAAAGACAGAGGAAAAACGATATGAGTGATAGAAAAAAGCCACGTTCTCTTTCAGAAATCGTAAATGATGTACTTCGTGCGGTACGTGATTATTATGATTCAGAATACGTGTACTATATTGAGAAAGAGTATGGGGATATTGAGACCATCTTTGAGTGGTGTGCAGAGAATGTTCCATGGCAGAGAGATAAGATAAAGATGCTTCCGGAAGAACATCAGCCAAAGTGGATGAAGCAGGAGATTACAAATTCAACAGAGGCCGATTACAGTGTGAGTTTGCAGTTGGATGAGAATACAGTAGCAATTCTTGCAGCAGTTAGAGTTCACCGGGGCGGATGTGATGTTGGATTGCTTCGTACGGTGATTCCGTATATACCGCAGGCAATCACTCTTCATAAACTCCAGAAACAGCAGGAGTATCTCAGTTATCATGATAATCTGACAGGAGTACTTAACAGAAATAGTTTTGTTGCATATCTGGATCATGTGGAACCGGAAGAATTGAAGACATTGGGAGCTCTTTCTGTAGACATTAATGGACTGAAGAATTTTAATAAAGAATTTGGCAGAGATTATGGAGATGAAGTTGTCACCAGAGTTGGTGAAGTGCTTTCGGAGTATTTCCATAATGGTAATGTATACAGAATGACAGGCGATGAGTATCTGGTTCTTGTAGAGAACGCTTCATATGAAGATTTCACACAACAGGTACATGGTGCATATACAAAGCTTGAGAACATAAGTCTTGGACTGGTTTCAGTAGGGTATGCCTGGGGAAAAGTAGACATAGATGTGAATGGTCTTGTGATCAGTGCAGAGAATATGATGCGGGAAGAGAAAAAGAAGTATTATAAAAATCTGCGTAAAGGTCATCATGAGCCAATCATCAAAAAGGATCTTCTGGAGGATATTGAACAGAAGAATTTTATTGTATGTCTGGTACCGAAAATTGATGTGCAGACCGGAGAAATTGCAGGTGCTGAAGCGATTGTCAGATATCATCATAAGGATCTTGGAATTATGGATCCGGGAAGATATATTAATCTTCTGGAAGAGACAAGGTTGTCACATTATCTTGATCTCTATATATTTGAACAGGTATGTCAGATCCTTCATAAGTGGGAGACAGAAGGAATCCAGATGGTGCCGATTTCAGTAAACTTTGCAGGTGAAACATTGAGGCAGGAGAACATTGCGGATCAGATGAGTGCGCTGATTGAGAAATATCAGGTATTATGCGAATATTTGGAAGTAGAAGTATCCGAATCTTATACAGATACGAATCAGGAGATGCTGGCGGCATCATGCAGTAAAATCAGAAAAGCGAATGTCCGCGTAGTATTGGATCATTTCGGAGCTAAGAATTCCAGCTTTTCGATTCTGTCCATTATGGATTTTGATGGATTGAAGCTGGATGAGAGCCTGATTACAAATCTGGTTGGAAACAGAAGAAGCAGAGTAGTAGCAAAGGCCGTAATTGATATTTGTCATCAATTGGGATGTTCTGTTCTTGCGGAGAGTGTTGAAACACAGGATCAGCTGAATGTTCTTCAGGAATTAGGATGCGATTATGCACAGGGAACATTATTTAATAAACCGATCAAAGTGGAGACATTTGAAGTGCGATATCTGAAGGAATAGAATGATCTGCCGGGGGAATGAAACGGAAAAGATTCTAAATATTACAGAGGATAAGATGAAAAATACAGATGGAGTTGAAATTAAATAAGATGAATAAAGCATTGTTTAGAGACAGAGCAAAGAAACTGATGATTACGGGTGCTTTGGCAGGAGTAATTGCAGGAGTGGCAATTTACTTCAGGAATCTCCTCAATTACTTGAAAAAAGCTGAAAGAGCATGGAATCAGCAATGCAAATTACAGGAGCAGACAAAGAAGAACGAAGAACTGCAGGCAGAGTTAGACAGAGAAGAAGTAACAGAAATACTGCAGAGTTGCTGGCAAGTGATGATGACCGGTGGTGTCTTGCACTCGTGAATGAGAAGCATCCATTGGATACTTCTTATGTGCCGGCGAATTTAACGGAGATAAGTGATGGAAAACAGGTAGATTCCAGGATGGCAGACAGTCTGAATAAGATGCTGGATGATGCGAAGAAGGCAGGACTCAGCATGTATGTGACATCAGGATATCGTTCTTATGAGAAGCAGAGAGATGTCTTTAATACGACGATGCAGGACTGGATCAATCAGGGATATACACCGTTAAATGCGTATGATGAGACAAAAAAATCAGTTGCAATTCCAGGAACAAGCGAGCATGCAACTGGTCTTGCAGTTGACATTATGTCGACAAAGTACGGGGAGCTTGATGAGAAACAGGGGGATACAGAAGAGCAAAAGTGGTTGATGGAACATTGTTCAGAGTATGGTTTTGTTCTTCGGTTTCCGCAGGATAAATCTGATATTACAGGAATTGTATATGAGCCGTGGCATTATCGTTATGTGGGAGTAGATGCTGCAAAAGAGATGACAGAGAACGGACTTACTTTGGAAGAATATGTTTCTGCAAATTAAGTGAAAAACTGTTCTGATCGACAGATAAGAGAGAAGTATAAATAATACATAAGGAGGAGAAGTAAATGGAAGATTTAACATTTGGAGAACAGGTGAAAATCGTTCTGGGAAGAAAGGGAATGACGATCAAAGAACTGGCGGAGACGATTGAGAAAGAGACAGGAAAGAAGATGTCCCGTCAGAATTTAACACAGCGTCTTGGAAGGGATAATTTTCAGGAACAGGATATGAGATTGATCGCATCCATTCTCGGCTGTCCGTTTCAGCTGAGTATCATGTCAGGAGAGATTACAGAGAGCGCAGCCGGACGTATCAGGAAGCAGGAAGTAAAATGGAATGAACAGGAACAGCCGGAAGAGAGCTTTTCAGAGGAAACGGTGGAGACAGAGAAGGAAGAACAGCAGCTTACAGGTGAAGAACGTGACATGACGATTGGTGAGATTTATGATATGCATGAAGAACTTGCTGAACTTGAAAAGAATGCAGTAGAAGCAGAGCCAACTGAAGATGTCAGAGAAGAACTTCAGGCAGAAGAAGAGGAATATAAGGAAGAGTTTCAGGAAGTGTCGGAATCAGATCAGGAAGAAGAAAACTCTGTGAAACCAGAAGTTTCCTATACGGAAGATTATGATCAGCCGGTAGAGGAAGAAGCAGAAGTTACATCCTATGAGACACAGCCGGTAGAGCCGGTGCAGGAAGAGGCAACATACGAAGAGCCTATACAGGAAGAAATAGTACAGGAAGAAGTTGGAGATATTAATCCACACACAGGAAGAGAATATGAATCCAACAGCGTACGTATGCATCCGAAAAGAATTGGGTATGTGCAGGTTTATGACCGTGCAAACCATAAATGGACAGATATGACAGAATGGGCATTCCTCGGATATCAGGAACGTAAGAAAGTACTTCTTGGAGAGGATTACGAACCGCCAATTTATCTGGATTAAAATTAAAATTGATAGAGAAAAGAAGTGCATCCGCTGTGAACGCTTCCTTTCTCTATCTTTTTCCTTTCTTTTTAAGAATCACATTAAGTATCGACACCAGTGACCGAAAGATTCAGAGTTTTCACATTCATCTTCGCTAAGTTCCAGAATAGAGATGTAAGAACTGGTAAATTGAGGAAAGCCGAACAAGTTAGCCATATGTGCTTCTCTGGGATCGTAAAGGCCGGGAACGCCAAGCCAAAGATGATCCTTTTCTTTGATCAGGAGAAGGTGATGATAATTATGACAGCCATGCAGAAGAAAACTATTGTTGGCAAGTGGCCAGAATCTGCGCGGAAGTGTGGAAATCTCTGCGTGTGTGATTTTTCTAGCTTGAATTGAAGCATCCTCAGTTGGTGTCACCTCAGTTGGTGTCACCTCAGTTGGTACCTCCTCAGTTGAAGCAGTATTAATAGAAGCGTCAGATAATGCTGCTTCGGATACAGTCTCAGATACAGTGTCTTCTGTTATGAGGGATTCTTCCGAAAGGGATGAAGTCTCAGGTTCAGAGGATAAAATCTCTTCTGTTGATAAAGAGCAATCAGAAAAAGAATAAAAATCCGGCAGAGGTACAGCGGAGGCAATCCAATGCTGTGATCGATTCTGGGTGATGGAGAAAATAATGAACCCATCAATGTGTTTAAGAGTTCTTTTATGTGGAAAACGTTCCCCGGAAATGACCAGTTGTGTGGATAAGTTCTGACCAGAGCACTGAAGAAGTGCAACCGGAGAACCTGTAAGTGTTTGATTTTCGAGAATAAATGCATAGACTTCCAACTGTTCTCCAGGGACAATCGGAAGATTTTAACATGAAGTGTTAAGAGATAAGAATAATTATGTGATGAAATTTGTAGAAAACCAAGATTTCTGCGGCGGCAGCAGGATTCGTACTCATATAAATAATAACTTCCCGGATTCATAGCAAGCCCCTGAAAAGAATTTTTCTATATAGTTTATTCAGAATGAAAAGGAATATTAATGCTATTTTTATACAATAACCGAAAGGAAACAAAATGAGGATGACAACGGATGAAAAATATATGCGTGCGGCCTTAAAACAGGCAGAGAAAGCGTATAATCTGGGAGAAACCCCGATTGGTTGCGTGATCGTTCATGAAGATAAGATTATTGCACGCGGTTATAACCGACGGAATACAGACAAGAATCCACTGGCACATGCTGAGGTCGCAGCAATCAAGAAAGCAAGCAAAAAGCTTGGTGACTGGCGTCTGGAAGAATGTACATTGTATGTGACATTAGAGCCATGTCAGATGTGTGCAGGTGCAATTGTCCAGTCCCGTATACCAAGAGTGGTTGTCGGGTGTATGAATCCGAAAGCAGGATGTACAGGTTCCATTCTGAATCTACTGGATATCCAGGCATTTAACCATCAGGCAGATCTTACAACAGGCGTATTGGAAGAAGAATGCAGCCAGTTGATGAAGCAGTTTTTCAGAGAACTCAGGGAAGCCAGGAAGATGAAGAAAAAAGCAGAAGCACAGAGTCTGTAACACAGAGGTATAAAATCATGTGAAATCTTGTGCAAAAGAAAGAGCAGCATACTTGACAAGCATTCATTTATCATGTAAAATAATAATCCGTGCAGCCGGGGTGGTAGCGGTACCTTGAACCTGCAATCCGCTATAGCAGGGGTGATATTGCGCAGAGGGCGACAGTCTGCAGGGCTGCCCCCGGAAAGTGACGTTGACGTCTGGGTCTCACGCGACGGGACTCTGTGAACCGTGTCAGGTCGGGAACGGAGCAGCACTAAGCAGAACCTCTCGGGTGCCGTGAGGGTGCCTGGGCTGAGTTAACTACCGGGGTAACGCTTGTGGGCCAAGTTCGAAGCGCAATGCACGTAAAAATGAATAGAATGGTATTTATATTGGAAACGATACATTCCCTCCGGAATGATGAACGAACAACACAATCTGTTACGCTTATCATGATAGGAGGATTTTTTATGCCAAAAAATAAGTTTCAAGAAGTAATTTTCACAATCATGATGGTTTTTGTCATGGTTTATGCAATGATCTGCTACAACATTTCCCTGAATATGGGCGGAATGAGTAATGAGGTCTTTCTGGCAGCATTCCATGAACTTATCATCATGGGACCGATTGCTTTCATTCTGGATTTCTTTCTCGTAGGACCGATTGCAAAGAAGAAAGCATTTATGATCGTGAACCCACAGAAAGATAATCCGTTTATGATCGTGCTGGCGATATCCGTTTTATCCATCATTGGAATGTGCCCGCTGATGAGCCTTGCAGCAACACTGCTCTTTAAGGATGCAGGAAATCAGATGATTGCTGTGTGGTTCCAGACAACAGTATTCAATTTCCCAATGGCATTCTTCTGGCAGCTGTGCTTCGCAGGACCGATTGTCAGAAAAGTATTTGGGGTTATTTTCCGTGAGGAGCAGAAAGAAGAGGTGGCTTTTGATTAAAGCTGCAAAATAAGGGAAAGCTATCATACGATAATCTGACACAATTTGTGTTGTTATCGTAAGTGATAGCTTTCCCTTTACTGTTCACTCCCGTGTCAATCACTCCGCTGATTGACACGGAGGATGCGTGTTTTGACTTGAATGCATCTCGCCCCATCGCCAAAGGCGATTTAAAATGGCGAGATGCGTTGCTGGTCGCACATCGTGTGAACAGTAACAGCTTTCCCTTTTTTGTTATATACACAACTTCACATATCTTGACATTTCTCACATCTTCATTCAGAATAGAAAGGTAAGACCTAAAAAGGAAAATGTTTACAAATATACATTATTGACAGGAAAAGAGGTTTATAAAAAGATGAAGATTTTGCTTGCAGCGGTGAATGCAAAGTACATCCACTCAAATCTTGCGGTCTATTGCCTGCGCGCATATGCAAAAGAGCAGCATCCGGCTAGCAATATTACAATTTCTGAATATACGATCAATCAGCCATTTGATGAGATTTTGATGGATATTTATAAGCAGGCGCCAGATGTTCTCTGCCTTTCCTGTTATTTATGGAATGTGACAGAAGTAGGACAATTGATACAGGAGATTCCAAAGATTCTGCCGGATACGAAGATCTGGCTTGGAGGTCCGGAAGTTTCTTATAATGCAAGAGAAGTTCTGGAAAAATATCCGATGGCAGAAGGTATCATGCGCGGAGAGGGTGAAGAGACTTTTGCAGAGCTCGTAGCATATTATGAAGGCCGTGGTGCAGCTGAGTTGATCAATATTCAGGGAATCACATTTCGGGAAAAGGAAAAACAGATTGCTGCGACACCGTTTCGACAGATCATGGATCTGAGCAAAGTACCGTTTGTCTATGGGGATATTGAGAATTTTAAGAACCGTATCATTTATTATGAGACGAGCAGAGGCTGTCCGTTTTCTTGTAGTTATTGTCTTTCTTCAATTGATAAATGTCTTCGATTCCGTAACCTGGAACTTGTGAAGAAAGAACTGCAGTTCTTTATTGATCATGAAGTGCCACAGGTTAAGTTTGTTGACAGAACATTTAACTGTAAGCATGATCATGCGATGGCAATCTGGAATTATATCAAAGAGCATGATAAAGGGATTACAAATTTTCATTTTGAAGTGGCAGCAGATCTTCTGAATGAGGAAGAGATTGAGTTGATCCGGAGTTTGCGTCCAGGACTCATTCAGCTGGAAATTGGAATTCAGTCAACGAATAAACAGACGATCAAAGAGATCAACCGTTCCATGAATCTGGAAAAAGTACGTGATAAGGTAGCAAGGATTCATGAGAAGGGAAATGTGCATCAGCATTTAGATTTGATTGCAGGTCTTCCATATGAGAATTATGATAGTTTTGCTCATTCTTTTAATGAAGTTTATGCTATGGAACCGGATCAGTTTCAGCTTGGATTTCTGAAAGTACTGCATGGATCTGTGATGCATGAGAAGATGAAAGAGTATGAGCTGCTTTGCCAGAATCGTCCGCCGTATGAAGTGCTTTCAACAAAATGGCTTCCATACAGTGATGTGATCCGTCTGAAGAAAGTGGAAGAGATGGTGGAAGTTTACTATAACAGTTTTCAGTTTAGTCATACGATGAGGCTTCTTGTGGAATTGTTCCCATCCGCATTTTCCATGTATGAGAAAATGGGCAATTATTATGAGAAGAAAGGCTTGTTTGGGTTGAATCATTCAAGGCTTGCACGTTATGAGATATTGTGGGACTTTGTAGAATCAGAATTAGCAGAATTTAGCTGCTCGGAGGAAGTACAGAAGAAAGAAGCGGATTTTAAAGAGAAGGTGCTTGAAAGCATGACTTTAGATCTTTATCTGAGAGATAATGTGAAGAATCGTCCGGCATTTCTTGGAGAGAGCAAAGTGGAAAAGGATGTAGCGTCTGAATTTTATAAGAAAGAGGCAGAAGAGCACAAGTATCTGAAGGATTATGAAGGATACGACAGCCGCCAACTGCGAAAGATGACTCATCTGGAGCGATTGAATGGAAAGTTGCATCTTTTTGATTACAGACATAGAAATAAGCTGAATCAGGATGCGGCGATTTATATAATAGAGGACTAGTATAGCGTTGCAGATATTAGAAAGATAGTTGCATATGGTTTTGTTAATGGAAATGGAGAAAAAAGATGAATTTTTATGATAAAAAAGTAAGACGTTTGGTGTCAATTATTATTTTGGTGGTTATTGTTGCAATGGTTGCAACGATGGTGATTCCATATCTGGTCTAAGGAGAGTATAATGCGGACAGGGAGAGTAACGCAGACGATCTGGAATCGTTCTGTAAAGAAACAGATCCAAAAAGTAAACAGGAATTCAACAGGAAAAACTGCGTGGGAAGAAAGTAGTTCCGAACTGATATCTGACGAAAAGGATTTTGTCTGGAGTAGCACTTCAGTAAGCGGAAAAGCACCGGCACAGGTGAAATATGCAGTAATTAAATCAGCAGGAGATCTTGCAGCAAAGAGAGTCAGACCAACAGCGGTTTCAGTACAGATTTTGTTTCCTGAAAGTTCTGACGAGCAGGAATTAAAAAAAATCATGAGAATCCTGACAGAGATCTGTGAGGAGACAGGACTTGCCATTACCTGTGTACAGGCTGAAAGTGCAGAGTATGTTTTGCAGACAGTGATTCATATTACTGCTGTCGGCGTGAAAGAAAATCCAAAACAGCAGATGAAAAAATGTTTTCCGGGAACGGAAATCATTCTTTGCGGTTATACGGGATTAGAAGGAACGTTGCGATTGGTTGAAGAGGCAGAGGCAGATCTTCGTACAAGATTTACACCATCTTTTATAGAAAAAACAAAGCGTTGCAAGGAATCACTTATACTTCCAGAACAGATTTTAAAGCTTCCGGAAGAAGCGAAGAGCAGACAGTGTGGGGATGGAGGTGTACTCTGCGGATTATGGGAACTTGCAGAGGCAGAAAAGATAGGGTTTGAGATTGATTTCTCAAAACTTGCACTTAAGCAGGAGACAGTGGAAATCTGTGAATTCTTTCAGCTGAATCCATATCTTCTTACATCGGCCGGAAGCTATCTTGTGTTGACAGAGCATGGAGAAGAGACATTGGAAAGCTTGAAGAATGCAGGTGTTCCGGCAGTAAGAATCGGATTTGTAAAAGAACAGAATGCAAGAACACTTGTAAATGGAGAAGAAACCCGGTATCTGGATCGTCCGGCACCGGATGAACTGAGCCGCTGGTGGAAAGAACGAAAAGAATAAGAAGATAGAAGAGGCGATAATTATGTTAAACATTGTACTTTATGAGCCGGAAATTCCGGCGAATACCGGAAATATCGGAAGGACCTGTGTGGCAACAGGGACAAGACTTCATTTAATCGAGCCGCTTGGATTCAAATTAAATGAGAAATCATTAAAGCGCGCCGGCATGGATTACTGGAATGATCTGGATGTGACGACATATATCGATTATCAAGATTTCCTTGAAAAGAATCCGGGAGCTAAAATCTATATGGCAACGACAAAAGCGCACAAAGTCTACACAGAAGTAGATTATGAGTCGGATTGCTATATTATGTTCGGAAAAGAGAGCGCAGGAATCCCGGAGGAGATTCTTGTAGAGCATGAGGAAGATTGTATGAGAATTCCGATGAACGGAGATATCCGATCATTGAATCTTGGTAATTCGGTGGCAATTGTGTTGTATGAAGCACTGCGACAGAATGGATTCGCAGGAATGAATTTAAGTGGCGAGCTGCACGAACTTCATTGGAAATAAAGTGTAAAAGGAACATGGTCAAATCATTTGAAAAAGGTTTGATCTTGTTCCTTTTTTTAAATGGCAAATAATGATGTGAGTGTCAATAAGTATAAATTGCTTATTTGTGCGAGCACAAACGCAATTTATACTTTTGACACTTACATCAAATAATCAGATATTTATACAAATATACAAAAAACGTTTACTAAACTACAAAAAATAGAAAAAATATTTAGTAATCTGAAAAAAAATTTATAAAAATCTAATAAAAAGTTTGATTATTACGACAAAATATGCTATGTTTAAAATGACATCGTTGTGCGAAAGTTACAAACAGAAAGAGAATAGGAAAGAAAAGTATGGTAATAATATATTGATACGTGCTGCGAACAGCGTAATCCTTAGATATTAATGTGCAGTAACAACATGCAGCGAAGAAATCTTATTGTTCAAAATCACATAAGAACAATAAAAAGGGGAGACAAGAAAGGTGGTGTAGATACTATGGTGGATGAGACAATCCGGTCAATTAAAGAAGCAGAACAGCAGGCAGAAGAGATTCTTGTAAAAGCACAGGGACAGAAAGAACAGATTCTGAAAGGTGCTTCTCTTCAGGCAAAGCAGATTCATGAAGAACTTATAGAAGAGGCAAAAAGAACTGCCGGTGGACTGGATGAGAAAGCCAGTGAAGAGGCGAAAAATCAGGAAGATAAAGAAGCAGAGAAGCTCAAAGATGTGATCGAAGAGCTGAAGGTTTCTGCAAGAGAGAAAAAGGGTGCAGCAGTGCAGCTTGTTCTTTCTGAATTGATCTGATCCATGTGGTCGTAACAAAAAAGGAGGGATAAGATTATGGCGGTACTTAAGATGCAGAAAATCAGCATCTGTGCCCTGAAGAAAGATCGAAAAGCAATCCTGGAACAGTTACAGCATCTTGGAGTTCTTGAAGTTGACAGGGACAAAGAAGAGGATGCATTCTTCCAAAAGATGGACACAACCGGACAGCGGATGAAATTTGAAAAAGCGGCAACGGCAGCAGATCAGGCACTGGGGATTCTGGATGCTTACGCTCCGGAGAAAAAGTCATTACTTTCTTCGCTGGAAGGAAAAGAACTGATCGATCGCGAGTTGGAAGAAAAGGTTCAGATATCTGGACCGGAATTAATCAAGACAGCCCGCGGAATTTATGATCTTGATCGCGAGTATGCTGAGCTAAAAGCAGGCATAGCAAAGATCGAGAATCAGATTGAAAGTCTGATGCCGTGGATGGCATTAGATGTTCCGCTTCAGGAAGGGAAGACAAAAAGGACAGCTTTGATTCTAGGAACAATGCCGGGAGAGCTTACTCTTGAGAACATTTATTCCATTCTACTTGAGAAGACTCCGGAAGTGATGGAGAAAACAGGAGTCGATGTACATTTAGTTTCAGCAGAATCTAATATGATCTGTATTGCAGTTATCTGCTTAAAAGAACAACTCCAGACAGTGGAAGAAGCACTTCGAAGTGCAGGATTTGCAAGACCATCCCAGAACTGGAGTAAGACACCAAAAGAACAGACGGAAGTGCTGGAAACAGAGATAGCAGCGTCAAGAGAACGGATGACACAGTGTGAGGCAGAACTTAAGAGCCTGGCTTCCAAAAGAAAAGAACTTCAGGCCGTAGCAGATTATTACAGAGTCCGAGCAGATAAGTATGCAGTTCTCGGAGATCTTCTTCAGTCAAAGCGTACATTTGTGATAAGTGGATATATACCGGCATGTGAGTCAGGTCCGGTAGAGAAATCTTTGACAGAGAAATATAACTGTATGGTAGATATTGAAGACATTGAAGAAGGGGAAGAAGCACCGGTTATTTTAAAGAATAACCCATTCTCTACAAACATGGAAGGCATTGTAGAATCTTACGGATTACCGCATGCCGGAGAGATCGATCCGACAACGATCATGTCATTCTTCTACGTATTTTTCTTCGGAATGATGTTGTCAGATGCAGCGTATGGAGCAGTTGTTGCAATTGTGTGTGCGATTCTTGTGAAGAAATATCCAAGAATGTCACAGAGCATGGCAAAATCTTTGAAACTGTTTTTCTACTGTGGAGTATCTACACTTGTATGGGGCGTTCTATTTGGAGGATATTTTGGAAATATCGTAGACATTGTTTCAGAAAAATTCTTCGGACATACGGTAACAGTTCCGGCACTTTGGTTTGTTCCATTGAATGACCCAATGAAACTTTTGGTTTATTCTTTGTTATTTGGAACAATTCATTTGTTCGTAGGACTTGGAATTAAAGGTTATCTGTGTTTAAAAGATGGAAAGGTTGTAGATTTTATCTGTGACGTTGTACTTTGGTTTGTGATGCTGGTCGGATTGATCCTGATGCTGCTTCCAAGTGACATCTTTGCATCAATCGCACAGACAACGATCGTGTTCCCAGCGGCTTTGAACACTGCTGCAAAAGTGATGGCTGCCGGCGGAGCAATTGGTATTGTGCTGATGTCTGGAAGAGCAAACAAAAATCCGGCGCTTCGACTTGCGCTTGGAGCATATGATCTGTATAACGTAACAGGATGGCTCAGTGATGCATTGTCCTATTCAAGACTTCTTGCACTGGGACTTGCAACAGGAGTTATCGCATCCGTTATTAATCAGATGGGAGCAATGCTTCCAAACAATGTGATCGGTGTGATCCTTTTCATTGTGATCTTCATTGTAGGACACGTATTGAACCTGGCAATCAATCTGCTGGGAGCTTATGTACACACAAACCGTTTACAGTTTGTGGAATTCTTCGGAAAATTTTATGAAGGCGGCGGAAAAGCATTCGAGCCTTTTAAAGAAAATACGAAATATGTTGATGTTAAGGAGGAAACAACATTATGAATATAGCAGGTGAACTTGGAGTTGTATATGGATTATTAGGTGCAGCAATCGCAGTATTATTCGCAGGCGCAGGATCTGCGTTGGGTGTAGGTATCGCAGGACAGGCAGCATCAGGTGTTGTTACAGAAGACCCTAGTAAATTCGCTAAAGTGCTTATCATGCAGCTGCTCCCAGGTACACAGGGACTGTATGGTCTGCTTGTTGGATTTATTACACTTTCTAAGATCGGTATCCTCGGCGGTGGCGGAGTAGAAGTTAGTGTTCAGTCAGGACTTATGATTCTTGCAGCTTGTCTCCCAATCGGTATCGTTGGACTGATCTCAGGTATCGCACAGGGTAAGACAGCAGCGGCTTCTATCGGAATCGTAGCAAAGAAGCCAGAGCAGTTTGGTAAAGCAATGCTGTTCCCGGCAATGGTTGAGACATATGCGATCCTGGCTCTTCTGATTTCCTTCCTCGCAGTAAGTGGTATCCAGCTGTAAGAAATAAATAAAAAGGAGAGCGTGGAGATGAGTGGACTTGACAAAATGAAAGCGCAGATAATCGCAGAGGCGCAGGAGAATGCAAAAGAGATACTCGCACAGGCACACGCACAGGCGGATTCTATAATTGGGGAAGCAAAAGTACAGGCAGAGAAGGATGCACGGAAGATCATCGCACAGGCAGAAGCCAGAGCAGAAGATTCTGTGAAACGCCTGGCCTCTTCATCAGATATGAGAAAGCGCAAGGCAGTACTTGAGGCGAAACAGGAAGTGATCAGAGAAGTTCTTGAAGATGCTTACAAAGCAGTCGGAGAACTTGATGATGCAGCTTATTTTGCAATGCTTGAAAAGGTTCTTGAGAAGTATGTACTTCCGGAAGCAGGAACCATCTGTTTTACAGAGAAAGACAGAAAACGTATGCCTCAGGGGTATATGGAAAAAGTATATGAAACAGCGAAGAAGAAAGGCGGAAGCCTGGAACTTACAGAGACAGTACCGGAAGGAATGGATGGGGGATTTATCCTGACCTATGGCGGCATCGAAGAAAATTGTACGATCAAAGCGTTGTTTGATGCAAGAAGAGAAGAGTTATCAGATAAAGTGAACCGGCAACTGTTTACAGCAGTGTAGCCGCAAGGAGGGATAATCTTGAGTAAGACAAAATATACCTATGCGGTTGCCAGAATCCGTGCATTGGAAGTTTCTCTTTTAACGAATGCAGTGATCGAACAGCTTCTTGCGTGCAAGAGTGCAGAACAGGCTCTACAGCTTCTGGTTGAAAAGGGCTGGGGAGATCTGACAGCAGGAACGCTGGATGCAGATGAAGTTCTGAATAAGGAAGAAGAGAAGGTGTGGCAGACAATCCGTGAGGTGGCACCGGATATGCATGTATTCGATGTTCTGTCCCTTCCAAAGCTTTATCACAATCTGAAAGCAGCGATCAAAGAAGTGTGTACGGAAGTAGAGAATAAGAATATCTTCTATGATGATTGTGAGATTTCTGGAGAAGAAATGTATGCAATTGTTCAGAACAAAGAGTTTGATAAGCTGCCGGGAAATATGCCGGCAACAGCAAGAGAAGCATTTGATACTCTGCTTCACACAAGAGATGGACAGTTGTGTGATCTTATTATTGATCGCGCAACACTGGAAGCTATGCTGGAAGCAGGGAAAAAATCAGGTGAGAAGATCATTGAAGAGTATGCACAGACAGCAGTTGCAATCGCTGATATTAAGATTGCAGTAAGATCTCAGAAGACAGGAAAAAATGCAGATTTCATGAAGAAGGCAATGGTGAATTGTTCCGAGATCAATGTGGATCAGCTGACACTGGCCGCATTGGCCGGTGCGGAGGAGATCGCACAGTATCTGGAAGGAACATCTTATCGTGAAGGTGCCGATGCACTGCGTATATCACCGTCTGCATTTGAACGCTGGTGTGATAATAAAATGACAGATTCCATGAGGTCACAGAAATATGAATCATTTTCTGTTGGACCGCTTCTGGCATATCTGTTAGCCAGACAAAATGAGATCAAGACAGTACGGATTATACTGACCGGAAAGCAGAATGAATTTCCGGATGAAGCAATCCGGGAAAGGATAAGGGAGATGTATGTATAAGATTGCAGTAATGGGCGATTATGACAGTATCTATGGATTTGCCACCCTCGGTCTTAGCATCTGCCCTGTGAAAGACCGGGATGAGGCGAAGGCAAAGCTTCGCCAGCTTGCAGAAGGAAATTACGGCATTATCTATATTACAGAGGCTGTGGCTGCACAGATTCCGTCAGAAATCAACAAGTACGGTGAGCAGACATTTCCGGCGATTATTCAGATCCCGGGTGTGTCGGGGAATACAGGAGCCGGAGTTGAAGGCGTGAAGAAGACAGTTGAGCAGGCCGTCGGATCAGATATTCTGTTTGGAGGAGTAAGCGAATGAGCACAGGAGTGATTAAAAAAGTCGCAGGACCTCTTGTTATCGCAGAGGGAATGCGTGATGCGAATATGTTTGACGTTGTCCGTGTATCGGAACAGCGTCTGATCGGAGAGATCATTGAGATGCACGGTGACGAGGCATCCATCCAGGTATATGAAGAGACATCAGGTCTCGGACCTGGAGAACCGGTTGAATCTATGGATGTTCCAATGTCTGTAGAATTAGGACCTGGTCTGATCGCAAGTATTTATGACGGAATCCAGAGACCACTGGATGATATTATGAAGATTTCCGGAAACAACCTGAAAAGAGGAGTTGAAGTTCCGTCTCTTAAGAGAAATCTGAAATGGGAGTTCGTTCCTACTGTAAAGGTTGGAGATGAAGTAGAGACAGGAGATGTGATCGGTACAGTTCAGGAAACAGTTCTTGTACAGCAGAAGATCATGGTTCCTTATGGAATTAAAGGAACAATCAAGGAAATCAAAGAAGGAACATTTACAGTAGAAGATATTGTAGCAGTTGTTGAAACAGAAAAAGGCGAAAAAGAATTAACTATGATGCAGAAGTGGCCGGTTCGTCGCGGTCGTCCGTATAAGAAGAAACTTCCGCCGGAAATGCCACTTGTAACAGGACAGCGTGTCATCGACACATTCTTCCCAATCGCCAAGGGCGGTGTTGCGGCCGTTCCGGGGCCTTTCGGAAGTGGAAAGACAGTGATCCAGCATCAGCTTGCAAAATGGGCTGAGGCAGATATTGTTGTCTACATCGGATGTGGTGAGCGTGGAAATGAGATGACAGATGTTCTGAATGAGTTCCCGGAATTGAAGGATCCGAAGACAGGACAGCCTTTGATGCAGAGAACCGTTCTGATCGCAAACACATCAGACATGCCGGTTGCAGCGCGTGAGGCATCTATTTATACAGGAATTACAATTGCTGAATATTTCCGTGATATGGGATATTCCGTAGCACTTATGGCAGACTCTACATCCCGTTGGGCAGAGGCACTTCGTGAGATGTCAGGACGTCTGGAAGAGATGCCAGGTGAAGAAGGATACCCGGCGTATCTTGGAAGTCGTCTGGCTCAGTTCTATGAGCGTGCCGGACATGTAGTTTCTCTTGGAAAAGAAGGAAGAGAAGGAGCACTTTCCGTTATCGGAGCAGTATCTCCTCCGGGTGGTGATACATCTGAGCCGGTATCTCAGGCTACACTTCGTATCGTCAAAGTGTTCTGGGGACTGGATGCTTCCCTGGCATACAAGAGACATTTCCCGGCAATCAACTGGCTGAAGAGTTACTCTCTGTATCTGGATGATATGGAAAAATGGTTTAACGGACAGGTTGCTGAAGACTGGATGGAAGGCCGTCAGAAGATGATGACGCTGCTTCAGGAAGAAGCAGAACTGGAAGAAATCGTTAAGATGGTGGGTATGGATGCACTTTCACCGTCCGACCGTCTGAAGATGGAAGCTGCAAGATCAATCCGTGAGGACTTCCTGCATCAGAACTCTTTCCATGAAGTAGATACGTATACGTCATTGAAGAAACAGCATATGATGATGGTTCTCGTTAATGAATTCTTTGACAGGGCAACCGATGCATTAAAAGAAGGTGCATCACTTCAGAAGCTGATATCAATGCCAGTCAGAGAGCAGATCGGACGTTTTAAATATGTGACAGAAGATAAGCTTGATGAAGAATTTAAGCAGGTCGATGAGACATTAAGCGCTCAGATTGCAGCAGCATTTGTAAAGGAGGAAGGTTAAATGCCAAAAGAATATAGAACCATTCAGGAAGTGGCCGGACCTCTGATGCTGGTGCGTGGAGTAGAAGGCGTAACATATGATGAGCTTGGAGAAATCGAGCTGGCGAGCGGTGAGACAAGAAGATGTAAGGTTCTGGAAGTAAACGGAAGCGATGTTCTTGTACAGCTGTTTGAAAGTTCAACAGGTATTAACCTCTCCAACAGCAAAGTACGATTTCTTGGACGAAGCATGGAACTTGGCGTATCAGAAGATATGCTTGGACGTGTCTTTGATGGACTTGGTAATCCGATCGATGAAGGTCCGCAGATCCTTCCGGATGCCAGAATGGATATCAATGGTCTGCCAATGAATCCGGCAGCGAGATGTTATCCGGAGGAGTTTATCCAGACAGGAGTATCTGCAATTGATGGACTGAATACGCTGGTTCGTGGGCAGAAGCTTCCAATCTTCTCAGCATCCGGTCTGCCGCATGCGCAGCTGGCTGCACAGATTGCCCGCCAGGCAAAGGTACTTGGAACAAATGAAAACTTTGCGGTTGTATTTGCTGCTATGGGTATTACTTTCGAGGAGTCTAACTTCTTTATCGAAAGCTTCCGCGAGACAGGAGCACTCGACAGAACAGTATTGTTTGTAAACCTTGCAAATGACCCGGCGATCGAGCGTATCGCAACACCACGTATGGCACTGACAGCAGCGGAGTATCTTGCATTTGAAAAAGATATGCATGTCCTTGTTATTCTGACAGATATCACAAACTATGCAGATGCATTGCGTGAGGTATCTGCAGCCAGAAAGGAAGTTCCTGGCCGTCGTGGATATCCGGGATATCTGTACACAGACCTCGCAACACTGTATGAAAGAGCAGGACGTCAGAATGGCAAGAAGGGAAGTATCACAATGATTCCGATCCTGACAATGCCAGAGGATGACAAGACTCATCCAATCCCTGACCTGACAGGATATATCACGGAAGGACAGATCATCTTAAGTCGTGAGCTTTACAGAAAAGGAGTAACACCTCCAATTGATGTTCTTCCATCTCTGTCCCGTCTGAAAGATAAAGGAATCGGAGCAGGTAAGACAAGAGCAGATCATTCCAATACGATGAATCAGTTGTTTGCCGCTTATGCGCGTGGTAAAGATGCAAAAGAGCTGATGGTTATCCTGGGAGAGGCCGCACTGACAGAAATTGACCTGAAATATGCACGTTTCGCAGATGCATTTGAGAAAGAATATGTATCTCAGGGATACCAGACAGATCGAAGCATTGAAGAAACATTGAATATCGGATGGAAGCTGCTTCGCATGCTGCCGCGTACCGAACTCAAACGAATTGACGATAAATATCTGGATGAATATTACGACAAAGAGTAAGAACAGACAGAGTGATCGAAGATAGAAAGAGGAGGTGGCGGTATTGGCTGCGAAACAAGTGAATCCAACCCGTATGGAACTGACCCGTTTGAAGAAAAAGCGGATTACAGCCATTCGTGGTCACAAGCTTTTGAAAGATAAGCGTGATGAGCTGATGCGCCAGTATCTGGATCTTGTCCGAGAAAATATGGAAGTGAGACTTCGTGTAGAAGAAGGGATTCTCTCTGCGAACCGCAATTTTGTTATTGCCCGGGCCGGAATGTCAGAGGCAGCACTGAATACTGCATTGATGGCTCCGAAGCAGGAAGTTGGACTCATAGTTGATGAGAAGAATGTTATGAGTGTTGAGATTCCGACCTTCACATCCAAAACAAGAACAGCGGATGAAAATGATATCTATTCTTATGGATTTGCATTTACTTCCAGTGATCTTGATGGAGCAGTGAAGTCTTTATCAGATATCCTCCCAGACATGATCCGACTTGCAGAATGTGAGAAAGCATGTCAGCTGATGGCGGCAGAGATTGAGAAGACAAGACGTCGTGTAAATGCACTGGATCATGTTATCATTCCAGAGACAGAGGAAAGTATCAAATACATTACGATGAAACTGGATGAGAATGAGCGTAGTACACAGATTCGACTGATGAAAGTGAAAGATATGATGCTAGAAGAGGCGCATCATTACAAAGAAAAAGAGGCGTAACTATTAAAAATAAAAAAGAACATGACCAGAGAATAAAAGCTTCTGTTTAAGAAGTCTTGAAACTGTGGGTCATGTTCTTTTTCATGTTCAAATGTCACAATGCAAAATATTATACAAGGATTTTGGATTGCAGAAGATCTGTTAAAAGCTGTCTTGCTCCGGTCTGAACCTGTTCTAACGGTACTTTTGATGTATAAGACTCACTGATAAACCCGAACAGACCAAAGCAGATGAATCCGGCAATCTGTCTTGCAGAATATTTTAAAGAATGAGAAGATTTTAGCTTATCTGTATGAGATTCTACCGTGTCTAAAAGGATCCGATAAAATCGAAAAGCCAGGTAAGGATTTGTTTCCGGTACGACATGCTGGAAAAAAATCATAACGTTCATAGTAAAGAGACAAAATACTGTCCAAAACGTTCAGATATCCCTGTGTGAGATTGTTTTCAGGATTGTTTTCCTCTTGTCTGCGATGGTATCCTTCTTTTCCAATAATCAGCATATCATTGAAAATGTCGTCAAGGAGGGCAAATTTATCTTTATAATGTGTGTAGAAAGTGATCCGGCTGACATTGGCAATCTTACATAATTCCGTGATTGAAATTACATCAAAAGCCTGTGTGGTTAAAAGATCCAAAAGAGCAGACTTTAAAGCACGTTTTGTTTTGGTGATACGCTTATCCTCCATTGCGGATATTCTCCTTTCTATGTTCTATAGCAGATCATATGAATGCTGTGATTGCTTATCTGTAAAATTATTGTAACTGTTCAGAGCCAACCTCCAAAATGCTACGCATTTCGTCGGTGTGGCGTATCCGCCAAATAAAATTTCAAAAACAGTCTTAAAAATGCAAGCATTTTATAGCTGTTTTATGAAATTTTGCTTGGCTCTGAACAGTTACAAATTATTTTAACACTTGTAAAGAAAATGGTCAAATGCAGATGAAAGGGATTCATTGTTGATCTCGTGGTAGTGTGAACAGTAGTACAGGATAGTAAGTAACAGAAATGTAATATTTTTCGAATAATTCTTAATGAATCATTACTATATATTTAAGATATATGGTCTATAATAAATATAATCATATGGATATTGTATGCCAAAGATGCCGGAAATGATGATGTCAGCAATATTCGTAAGAAAAAGAGCGTTGTTTACAGTAATGCAGAGGGAATGGGAGAAAGAATGCAGCAAAAGATAAAGAAAATTTTGATAAAGATAAAAGATACAATGGTGAGTGTCATGCACAGTTACAAAAGAATGCGGCAGGAGAACAATATTTATTTCAACATACTGGTAGGACTTGTGTTTTTTGCAATTGTCGGAACAGGTGTATGTATGGTGGCAAATGCGCGGGAAGTAGCAGCTTTACGTCAGGTAGAAATGCAGAAAGAGAAAGAAGCACAAGAGAAGAAAAAAGCTGAAGAAGAAGCGAAAAAAGCAGAAGAGGCAGCAAAGGCAGAAAGAGATAAGTCCATGTCTCTGCAGCCGGGAGTTGCAGTTGGAACCATGGATCCGCAGGATGATGAGAAAGTCGTTTATCTGACATTTGATGATGGACCGTCTGCAAATACGCAGCGTGTGCTTGACATTCTGGATCAGTATGATGCGAAAGCAACCTTTTTCATTACTGCCCAGCAGCCGGATTATTTCCCTATGATCAAGAAGGTTTATGATGAGGGACATACAGTTGGACTTCACAGTTACACTCATGAATATGATCAGGTCTATGCATCTGTGGATGCTTATTTTGATGATCTTGAGAAAATAGGAGAGGTGGCAAAGGAACAGCTTGGATTTGTTCCATGCTTTATCCGTTTTCCGGGAGGCGCATCGAATTCTATTTCAAAAAAATACTCAGCAGGAATCATGACACAGCTGACACAGCAGGTGTTGGATAAGGGATACCAGTATTATGACTGGAATGTGAGCAGTGGAGACGGAGGAACAGTTACGGCAGATCAGATCATCGCACAGTCAGAAACGGATGAGTATACCAAAGTAATGCTCCTGTTCCATGACACAGAGGCGAAGGAGTCTACCATTCAGGCACTTCCGACGGTAATGGAGTACTATAAAAATCTGGGATATTCTTTTAAGGCAATCGATCGGGAAAGCCTGGTTGTGCATCATTCAGTGAATAATTAGAAGATAACAGAGAAAGAAAAGCAGGAGTTGGCTGTAAAGAAGAGCAGTCGACTCCTTTTCTTTCTTATGATATGATGTAAGTGTCAAAAGTATAAATTGCGTTTGTGCTTGCACAAATAAGCAATTTATACTTATTGACACGCCGAACACCGAAAACGAGAAAACAATGAAAGGGGCAGATTTTATGGGGAATAACTCAGAAAATAAGCCGGACAGATATATAAATATAGGTATTGTAGCGCATGTGGATGCCGGAAAGACGACACTGTCAGAAAGTATGCTCTATCATGCCGGAGCAATCAGGAAACTTGGCAGAGTGGATCATAAAGATGCGTTTCTAGATACAGATCAGATGGAAAGAGAACGTGGGATCACTATTTTTTCCAAGCAGGCAGTATTCCGGTGGAAGGATCGCACAATCACACTTCTTGATACACCGGGACATGTGGACTTTTCTGCGGAGATGGAACGCGTTCTGCAGGTTCTGGATTGCGCGGTGCTTGTTGTCAGTGGAGCAGATGGTGTGCAAGGACATACACAGACATTATGGAAGTTATTAAAAAGATATCAGATTCCGACCTTTCTTTTTGTGAATAAAATGGATCAGGAAGGAACGGATGGTGAAAAACTTCTGAAAGAACTTCGCAAGCGTTTTGGGGAAAATGTCGTTCCATTTGTGGATATCATGACAGAATCTGACTGCCCGGGTGGAAAAGTATATTTACATACGAAAGAGAGCGCAGTGGAAGAGGTGCTGGAAGAGCTGGCTGTCTGTGAAGATGATATGATGGAAGAATATCTGGAAGAGGGAAGAATCTCTTTGGATAAAGTACAAAAAGCGGTTGCAGACCGCCAGGTGTTTCCATGTTATTTTGGTTCGGCACTACATTCTCAAGGTGTGGAAGAACTTTTGGATGGACTTGATCGGTATATGAAAGATAAGACTTATCCGGCAGAGTTTGGGGCAAAGGTTTATAAGATTGCAAGAGACAATCAGGGAAACCGTCTGACCTATCTGAAAGTGACAGGTGGAAGACTGAAAGTAAAAGATGTAGTGGAAGAACTGAATGAAAAGGTCAATCAGATCAGGATCTACTCCGGTGAGAAATTTGAGGCTGTTAAGGAAGTAGAAGCCGGAAGAGTATGTGCAGTTACCGGATTGGAAAATACAAGACCCGGGCAGGGAATCGGCGCAGAAGAAGAGTCGGATTTACCGGTATTGGAACCGGTATTGACCTACCAGATCCTTCTTCCGGATGACTGTGATGTACATAAGATGCTTTTGAACCTAAAGATTTTAGAGGAAGAAGAACCAGAACTTCATATTGTATGGGAAGAACAGACTTCTGAGATTCATGTACAGTTGATGGGAGATGTGCAGATTGAGATTTTACAGCGGATGATAAAGGAACGTTTTGGTGTGCTGGTAGAATTCGGTGAAGGAAGTATTGTTTACAAAGAGACGATCACAGCACTGGTAGAAGGTGTAGGACACTTTGAACCATTACGTCATTATGCAGAAGTGCATTTGCGTCTGGAACCGGGAGAACGTGGATCCGGAATGCAGTTTGCAGCAGAGTGCAGTGAAGATATTCTGGACAGAAACTGGCAGCGGCTTGTTCTGACACATCTGGAAGAGAAGGAGCACAAAGGTGTGCTGACAGGTTCACCAATCACGGATATGAAGATTACGCTGACTTCCGGACGCGCACATCAGAAACATACGGAAGGCGGAGATTTTCGTCAGGCAACTTATCGTGCAGTGCGTCAGGGATTAAAGAAAGCAGACAGTATTCTTCTGGAGCCATATTATGAATTCCGAATGGAACTTCCATCAGAAAATGTAGGACGAGCTATGACAGATATCCAAAATATGTCCGGAAAATTCGGAACACCGATGATAGAAGAAGAGACAACAGTGCTGACAGGAAGTGCACCGGTGTCCCTGATGCGTGGATATCAGAAAGAATTCACTGCCTATACAGGTGGACGTGGAAGAATGGCAGTTTCGTTGAAAGGTTATGATATCTGTCATAATCAGGAAGAAGTTCTGGCAGAGTCAACCTATGATTCGGAGGCAGATCTGGCGAATCCGACAGGTTCTGTGTTCTGTGCACATGGAGCAGGATTTGTTGTAGATTGGGATGAAGTTGAAGAATATATGCATATGGAACATACATTGGAATCAGGAAATGATGATGAAATGGATGTAATGGAGGTGACACTTCCAAAACGCAGGCACTCCAGTATTGAACTGACACAGGAAGAGTTGGATGCGATCTATGTCCGTACACCGGATCCGAAGAAGAATCGTTCTACAGGTCCTGTAACTGTCCGGGCAAAGGAAAAGACAAGAGAGCCGGGAAGCGCTTACCAGGATCCGAAGTGGGAAGCGCGCCGGAGAGCGAAAGCCGGAACAGAAGAATACCTTCTGGTAGATGGTTATAATATAATTTTTTCATGGGAGGAACTGAAAGAACTTTCAGAAAGAGATATTGGTGCAGCAAGAGGAAAGCTTGCAGATATTCTAAGTAACTATCAGGGATTCCGCAAATGTACCCTGATCCTTGTGTATGATGCTTATAAAGTAGAGGGGAATCCGGGTGAAGTGATGAAATATCATAACATTTATATCGTCTATACGAAAGAAGCAGAAACAGCAGATCAATATATTGAGAAGACAGTCCGCAGGATTGCGAAGAATGCAGATGTAACAGTAGCCACATCAGATGGACTTGAGCAGGTGATCATCATGGGGCAGGGGGCTCACAGAATGTCTGCGCCAGGTCTGAAAGAAGAGGTTGAGTTGGCATTAAAAGAACTCAGAGGAGAGCATCTGGGCAGGCAGGTAAATCTGAAAAATTATCTTCTGGATTATCTTGATGAGGAAACCGCAAAACAGATGGAAGAAATCCGTTTGGGAAAAGAAAAGGTAAGCAGGTAATCATCTGTATCTGTTAGCACCCATATTTTTCTGATACACTCTTTTCATAACAAAGGAAGGAAACTGTATCATTATGAAAACAGATGAAAAAGTTACACTGTGGTCTGAAAGAATTAGTGAATTTCATTCAAGTACAGTATTCGGATTGAAGTAATGCCGAGTGCCCTCCAGAGCTTTTTAGTGTTCTGATTAGGGGACTGAAAGAACATTCAAGCTGAAATTCAAACTTGATCCCTATTCGCGCTGTATGTTTGCGTTCTGCAACCGCAGGCGGACTTCTATTAAAATTCTGCAATGGGATGAATCCGGTTTCTGGATTCTGATGAAGAGGCTTGACAGGGATTCCTTTCACTGGCCGGATACTCCGGATGAATTACCGGAAGAATTTCGAACCAAACAGAAGAAATAAAATGTGCCGCCCGATGGGCGGCATTTTTTAAAATTCAAGGTACCGATGATTACGTACTTACGGTATATATGGCTCTCATTCTCCGGAATGGTGGCTTTCAAAGTCGATTCTTCCGCAATTATCTGTTTTAAGATTTTCCCACATATCTTAGTTTTGCCTCTAGTAACTGTTTTCTGCAACATCCATACATTGTTCGTTTTATCATTTTTAACCGACGGTTTGTCCCTTCTAAAAAACCATTACTATAGTCATAGGCTACCGCATTTTCAACTGCATCTATGTCTCTTTTTAATCCTTCAGCAAAACTCTTTATTGCTTTAATCACGCTTTTGCAATGTTATTCTATAAACAAGTATAGTAGCGGAATATTTTGAAACTCTTTTATATATCTCACATTACAATTCTTACTCTGATAGTAAGTCGAGAAATGATACATAGTCAGTAGCTGGAGAGAATGGCTACAATCTGGCAGAATATTCTTTGGCATCAGAACAAATTTCTGCTGAATCGTCTTATGTCACAGGAATATTTACAGAAATGGAAATATGTTGAACTAATGTTTATATTTGAAAAATGTATAGAATTATTTCTAAAATCAAAAATATAGGGAAAATATGATATAAATATTTGCTTCTCTAGTATATATTTATGCATTGTTAAGAAGAATAATTGTATGGAAAGTTTTCGATTGATTTTCATAATACATCTTAATACTTCCGTTATATTTATTGGCAATGCGGTTTACACTCTTTAGTCCTAATCCATGCTTTTGTTTGTCCTTTTTTTGAAGAAGCAGGAAAGCCATTGTCATCAAAAGAAGGAGCATTGTTACAAGTGTTGATAATGCTAATTAGCGTTAGATTAGAATTATTCTTTCGTATAACACTTACTTCAATAAATGAGTTGGGGATGTCATTACATGCTTCCACTGCATTATCCAACAAGTTGCAGAATAAGGAAGTAAGCTCAGGAAAATTAAGCTTTTTGTAGCAAATTTGTCCGAATATCGGCTCTAAATTTAATATGTTTGTCATGGCATATTTTTATATAGTGGCAAAATATTGAATTTAACATTTCGTTGTCAGAGACACGGACGGAATCCTGCAGATCAGAAGAATTCAAAAGAGTATCTAGATACTGTTGGATTTTTTCGTGTTTACTTTGTCTATTTAACTGAGCAATTGCTGTTAGGTGTTTGCGTATATCGTGAATTAAAATCTGCTGATTTTTATTATGGATAAACAAAGTTTTATTGTATTCAGCCATAGCATATTCTTTTTGTAATTGTAATTGGAGTTCAATAAATTCTTCGTTTTTTTTTCTGCGTATAGTGGTATATGTATATAATGATAAAATTTATTACAAGTAATAAGAACGAAGAGGTGAACAATATATATCTTAATACAGTGGATGGGGCAACAGTCAAAAGAAAAGATACAAGTACCATCTCGATGTATATTAAAATAAGTGGAATAGCATTTAATAAACCAGTAACTCTATTTCTATGTTCAGAATGATCTTTTGAAAGACCTCCCCATTTAGTAATCATTAAGATGCAGATAAAGTACATTGATTTACTTGACACAGTTAAGAGAACCAGCGAAGTTATATGAATGTTGGTATAAAGGTATGTTTCATTAAATTTGGAAAATATGGCAAACGTAATTGCTTCTGAGAGACCCATGAAAGTTGTGAGAATAAGGGCATGAAAAAAGCATGTGCGCCATTTTGCTGTACATAAAACTTTTAGGATAATGAAATTTATTAATGAGAAAATAACGGTATTGAGTAAGAGAGAATTAGCGAAAGAAAGCAAAAATAAAATTCCATAACCAATAGAGATTAGGCTGGTTTTTAATATCCTAGAGTATTTTAAGTCAAATACATCATGGATATACAGCCATAGAATACCAGCTTCTACAATATAAACAAAAAAGATATAAAAAAAATTTTATCCAAGTTAATCACCGTCTACTTTCTAAATATAGTAAAAAAGGCATCTTTAAATTGAGTATATTTTCGTCGTGTTAGGTATGCCTGATATTGATTGTTGCAAAGATAAATCAAAGAATGATCGAAACTGGATACATGCTCCAAATTTACAATAAAACTTCTATGTGACTGAAAAAAAGGAAGGCATGTGAAGTTGATTCAGCCAATAATTGATGTTATGGATACAGAGATAATCATTGTCAGATACATGGACGATGGTTTTATGGTTATTCGCTTCAATAAAAACAATATCCTTAGACAGAACAACGAAGGTACCGTTTTTTGTTTCGATAGAGATTTTAATGATAGAGTTATTATACAAAGCAAGGGCGTCTTTCATATTTCTAAAAATTCGCTGCTTATCTAACGGTTTTGATAAATAGCGAAATACATGAAAGCGCATTGCCTCGTCTAGATATTGCGAATAGGAAGTTACAACAAAAATAATAGCATTGTTGTTCTGTTGTTTGAGTTCATTTCCTATATATATTCCATTCATCCCCGGCATCTCTATATCTAGAAAAACAATATCCTTGCTTTGGAAATCTTGGAGTAAATCCGTTCCATTATTGTAGATAACAATTTCTGGATATTTAAGAGAGCTTTTTTGAAAGAAAGAAATCAATATTTTTCGAGTTGTTGAGATAATTCTAGATCGTCATCACAGATTAAAATTCGCATAAAAACCTCCTTATAGGATAACTCTAATCATTATACTATAAGAAGGTCATAAAAGGTATATAGAAATAAAAAATTATATTTATTCTATACGAAATTTTTATTATTCCAGGTATTCTTATTTCGATGTACTAAAAGTTCAATAAACTGGGATGCAAGTTCAATATCTTCATCACTGCATAAAAGTAATGCTTCTGTAATGTTTTGGGGTACATTCTTTGCATGAACATTGCCTAATAAGAGATAGTCCGGTGTGACTTTTAATTCATCACATATTTTTAAAAACATATCTAAGCTAGGTTTTTCTCTTCCGTTTTCTATAGATGATATATGATTGTTGGATATATCCAGACTTTCAGCAAGCTCACTTTGCTTTATGCGTAATTCTTTTCGGCGTGATTTTATTCTATTTCCCATGGATTGGTATTGATTAATTATTTTCAATTATATTACTCCTTTTCTATAATAACTCTATCATAACAAGTCTTGCGAAGAACAAAAGAATGTAATAAAGAAAATATCTGTAATACATTATCTTTATATAATACTTGACATTTTTTTTCTGCTATGCATTGAAAAATAGAGGGGAAAAGGATGATTTTAACCAAATTAGTATATTCTATCATCATTGGAGAAAATGATATTGTCTTTAAAAAAAATATAGATTATTCTAAAAATGGTTTAAAAATTCTATGTTTCAATGATTTAGAAAACTATAAAGGAGGAGATGCATGAATTGAAAAAAGAGAAAAAAGCTGGACAGATAGCGAAGATGCTCACAGGCATATTGGACACAATGCTAGTGTTAGATGCAAATTCGACCTCATGTGGGTTAATCTATCAGCCTAAAGCTCCAGAAAAATTAAAACAATTTAGAGATGGTAAATCACGCTGAGATATTTGTCAAAATATATGGTTAGATGGCTGGTCGAATCAGAAACTGTACATAGGGAAGATAAAGAATTGTATGAATATGCTGTATATAGCCTTTTTTTCAACAGTAACACCAATAGTGCTTATACTGATTATAGGTAGTTTATTGGGTAAAACGATACAAGGGTTAATAATCATTTTCCCATTTATGTTCATTCGAAAGTTTAGTGGGGGAATTCATGCCAAGAAACTAAGGACGTGCCTGTTGTCTTCCTGTGTGGTATTGTTTCTTGTTGTTTGGCTAGTCGATAAGTTAAACAACAATATATTTTTAAGTATATCCGTTTTTAGTGCGGCATTTAGTTTAATATGTTTTAGTCCTATAGATTCAGAAAATCGTCGTTTAAGTGTGGATGAGAGAAAAGAGTATAAAATCACAACAATATCTATGACGACAATATTTGTGGCGATATATGGAGTGCTTTTGTATGCAGAATTTAGAATATATGCTATATGTATTGCTGAAGGGATTATATTAACTGCAATGTTACAAATTCCATGTATAGTAGTCAAATTATGGAGAGTGTGTAGAGAAGAAAAAGACCAAAAAAATGTTAATATTGTCGTTTCGAGTAAAAGTGATTGAATTTGTCGGTGATTTGGATATACTGAAGATAATCATTGAAACACATAGAATGAGGGAGGAGGAATGGGGGATTAGAGCTATAAAAAATTTTTAAAAGTGAACAAATAGTTTCCAATTTATAGAAAGGACGGGTAAAAGTTATGAAGAAAAAATATTGGTGTAGTATTGTGTGTGCTATATGTATTGTAGGAACTGCTATGACAGCTTATGCGGCGAGTAGTGCATCCCTTGCATTGCAAACATTTCAAAAATCTGCTGAATCTGCTGCTATTGGCTTGTCAAAAAAAGCATATGCAGAAGTTTGGAACAGCTCAAAATCAACAGGAGTCTTGACTGCAAAAATCTACGCGGCGTGGTCCGGATATCCGTATTCATGCGAACAAACGAATAAATTGGCAAAAGGTGCAAATACAACACTTGTAGAAAATCAATCACGTGATTCTAGCTTTAAACTTCGCTTTGAATCTGGTGGAGGCGTAGCGGGCGTAGGCAAAATTTATTTTTAGTCTGTTATTCTTGGGGGAATCCTTATGGATCCCCCAAAAATAACATTAAGAGGTAATATATATGGATAAAAAAATGTATGGATTTTACTTGAGATATTTCTTTAAAAATAAATTATATATTTTATTTGTATTAATCCAGTTTTGGATTCTAATAGCAATGATTAGTTTCTTTTGCTCGCTGGATTTCACAGGTTTCCGTTTACTTTATTTGTTTAGCCGGTGGAATTTTTACCTCTCGGTTTTATTTGCAGTATTTGCATATATTATATTTACGGAAGCAATTAGTGCTAATTGTGAAGAAGTAATAGATTCAATAACCAAAAGAAAATCATCTTGGCAAAGAGGAATCGGAAGCATTTATTTAATAGTTATCTTAATATATCACCTTACACTTATTATTGGAATAATTTTTACGTCTATACAAAATGATGGTACTAGATATTTATTTGAAATATTTCCAAGAACATATTTAATGAATATTGTTATTCCCCAAATTATTTTACTAGGAATAGCATATATTGCTTCGTGGATTTCGGCTAACAATAAAATGCTTGCGCATTCTGTTGTTTTGCTTTTTTTGTATCATGACAAGTCCCCTTTTTGAAAATTTGATTTGGAGAGAAAAACCTAAAAATTTTCCGATAGATAGTATTGTAGAAAAAATAAAATGGTTATTCAGCATTTTTTATAAAAATGCTGAATGGGTACCTGACACACAATACGGACTTCAAGTAGAAAATGTTCGCTTATATGTACAATTATTTTGGATTATTCTTATCTTTACTATAATTGTATGGCTTCATAAAAATTATAAAAAATTGTCGATTTTATGTTTTTGCTTTTCTATATTCTTCTTAGTAATTTCATATTTTCCGGCAAGTACTTATAGGTTGAACGAAGCATGGAATGGTATTTTTGCAGATTTTACATATTATCAGAATGAGGAACTTGATATTCAAGAAATTCAAGAATCTGATTACAAAATATCAAAATATGAATTGGAAATTGATGTGAAAAATAATCTTTCAGTAGATGGAAAGCTAACTATAGATGCACCTATTGAAAGAGATGAATTTGTATTTACGCTTTATCATGGATACAGAATAAAAAAGTTAGAAGTTAATAATGAAGAGGCATCGTTTGAAAGAAATGGAGATAGCATAATTATTAAATTTCCAGATTGCGTAAAAACATTTGAATTGATGATAAAATATGACGGCTGCTCAGGGAAATATTATTCTAATTCTCAAGCAATTATGTTGCCAGGATATTTTCCATGGTATCCATTAGCAGGAGACAGACAAATATTTATACAATATCCATATTATAATGGAGGTAATGGCTACAATCCCTATAATAGAGCTTCAACAGCTGATTTTGAAGTTAAAAATCAATACTAATTGTAAATTTGTTACCAATTTACCGAAAAAAAGCGGAAATGAGTTTGCGGGGACGAGTGATGGGATTTCTATTATTGGAGGCAATATTATAAAAAACAATAATGAATCAGTAGTTTTAAATTATTTGCCACTTGAATTAAGTAATATAGATGGCGATGAGTACTTAGAAAAAATAACTCGAGAATGGGAACAGCTATTAAAAGAGACAGAATCTGTTTTTGGGTTGGATATTCATGATTTAAAAGCAAAAAGGATAATAATCGCTTCTAAAGATTTGGGAAGAAATTTTTCAAATAATAACTTTATAGAATTCAATGATTATGTTTTGGTTTCTCCAGATTATTTGAATAGCCAAACATATATGAGCTACAGATTGCATGAATCAGGTAAAGATTCAAAGATTGGGGATTTGTTTTCTCATGCATTACTCCGTAGCGATGTGATAGAGGCAGATGAAATTGTAAAAATAATGATGACAATAGAAGAAGAACGTCAACAAATGCTAGAAGATTTAGAAGGAGTTCAAAAAGAACAACTTGTATCACGCCAATTGAAAGAGATAGAACAACAAATTGGAGACGAGAATTTGATTAAAGAAATTGTTCAATATTTATTATATAGTGAACTAAGATCAGATGAAGAATTTGTTGAATATATATATGAAAATTATCAATTGATGTAGGAGAAAATCTATGATAGAAGTGGAGAATTTGAAGAAAACGTTTAGAAAAAAAGTTGTATTAAACGAAATTGGGTTTAAAACACAAGGAAGAATTGTTGGGTTATTAGGACCAAATGGTTCTGGAAAAACTACATTACTAAGAATTTTGGCTGGTATAATAAAACGATATGATGGAAATATAATTTTCAAAGATCTATCAGGAAATACTATAAATCCTAAAGAGTGTAAAATAGGTTATCTTCCTCAGAACTTTGGAATGATAAAAAACTATACATTGTATGAACATTTAAAGTATTTTGCATGCATGAAAAATATCCCCTATTGCGATTGGGAGGAAAATATTCAAGAGGTATTAACGTCGGGACATCTTGGAAATGTGCAGAACGTAAAATGCGGAAAACTATCGGGAGGAATGATTAGACGAGCCGGTATTGCACAAGCTCTATTGGGAATGCCAGATGTCATTCTTCTGGATGAACCTACGGTAGGACTTGATCCAGAAGAGCGAATCCGTTTTCAAAATACAATTAATAATTATAAACAAAAAAGTACAATTTTAGTTTCTACACATATTCTAGATGATGTTGAAGAGATATGTGATGAGATAATCGTGTTAAATAAAGGCAAGATACTCTATTGTGGAGAAACAAATGCATTGGCAATGTTGGCAAAAAACAGGGTGTTCACAATGTCAAAACAAGAGTCAATGCATTGGCAAGAATATGGTATAAATATAAAAAATTATTATGAAAATGATACAGAAAAAGTACGTTTTTTATTTCTTAGGGATGGAGAATATAATAATCCCAAAGCGAGAGAAGAGATTGCAAATGTAGAAGATGGATATATGTATTTATTAAAAAAGTATAGGAAAATATAATGCTAAAAAATAAAATTTGGATAATTCAATTTTTACTCAGAAAAAAGTGTAGTTGGTATGTAGGTATCATATTAATTATGTATTTAATTGTAATACCTTATCAAATAAATCTGATTGAATTTTTTGAAAGTAAAGAAAACGCAAAAAACTTGTTTTGGAAATCGGCATATCTTTACCACAATGTATTTGTTTT